>Ga0114976_10000116_pt1 | contig 43439 bp, 40 predicted proteins | sample S_130805_EF_Meta_FD_87319 | JGI IMG/M metagenome (GOLD analysis project Ga0114976, IMG submission 87319) | Freshwater microbial communities from Lake Simoncouche, Canada to study carbon cycling - S_130805_EF_MetaG | ecosystem: Environmental > Aquatic > Freshwater > Lake | place: Lake... | reverse complement strand
GAAGGAGCAGTAAACGTTTGAACGCTACCATTGTAGCTAAAAGATTGTGATCCAGATGCTTGTGAAGCAGCTGAACCTACGTAATATGTCGTTGTTGCATTTAGGGTAGGTGTTGTCCAAGAAGCACCTGTACCTACTTGTGTTGCCCCCGCTGCATCTGAAAACCAATTGTAAATGATACCGTTGGAAGCTGTTAAAGTCGCCGTTTGACCACAGTTAATGGTAGTTCCATTCGCTGTTGGGGGAGGGGTAGGAATTACGGTTACGGGAACAGCTACCAATGTGGATCCACATTGCGCTCCAGCAAAACTAATGTTCACCAAACCATGACCATTATTTAGTGTTTCGGAAACGAAAGTACCTGTGTAGAAACATCCGCCTCCGCCACCAGCACCTACTCGGCAAGCGCCACCGCCACCGCCGGAATAACCACCGCCGCCGCCGCCTGCTGCTTCGTAATTTGTACACATACCTGCGCCTGCGCCGCCACCGAAACCACCATTGGTACTTGAATTCCAGTTTCCACATGAAGTAGAATTAATTCCGCCTAAACCTCCATTTGCAAACATTTGTCCAGGATTACCATAATATCCTGCTGTTCCATTTCCGTTCCATCCAGCACCGCCACTACCACCCGTACCACCACCACCAGATCCATTGCTTCCTGCACTTCCACCTTGACACCAGCTTCCACCAGACATCACACCGTTGGAACCGGCTGTAACGTTGTAAGCACTTGCATCTACACCATTTAATGTATATGGGTATGAGGGGCTTCCTTGAGCAGCGCCACCACCACCACCAGCGATTAGGATTGGTTGATTTGTTGTTTGGTTGAACAAGAATGTTCCACCACCACCACCACCGGACCAGCCCGTGTTAAAGTCTAGGTTTCCTCCTTGCTGTCCAACTAAGATTTTTATAACATGACCTTGTGTCAAAGTTGTTGTAACGGTAATTGATCTTCCGCTACCACCAATCGCATTGTTAGCGTTTCCTCCTTTGGCACCCGCCGCCGTGATTGTATAGGTTCCTGTAGAGGGAACCGTCCATTCTTGAATACCTTGAACCGAAGATGATACCAATCCCGCTAAGCTTGTTCCTGCATAGGCAGCAGTCATTTGAGCGAGTGTAGGTCCTGTATTTCCGGTAACATTACAATTGGTAAAATTCAATGTTGTATTTACAGGATTGGGATTGGCTTGGACATAATAAGTTGTATTGGTTGACAAAACAGGGGATGTGAAAGTTGCACCTGATCCTACTTGTGTGGTTCCAGCTGCATCAGCATACCAAACGTAGTTGTTTCCTCCTGCAGCGGTTAAGGTTGCTGTTTGACCACAGTTGATGGTTGTTCCATTTGCTGTTGGGGGAGGGGTAGGGATTACCGTTACCGTAACAGGGTTGTTTGCCAACGCACAAGCGCCTGTACCGCCACTCATATAGTAGGTTGTTGTTGATGATAAGGTTGGGGTCGTAAAGTTGGCTCCTGTTCCTAGTCCATTCGTCGCAGCTGCATTGTCATACCAATAAATGGTACCATTGCCAATCGCATTAATGGTAGCCGTCTGACCACAGTTGATGGAAACATTACTTGCCGTAGGTGCAGGGATAGGGGTTACGGTTACGGTTACTGGCACCAATTGTGAAAAACATTGTGCACCAGCAAAACTAACATTCACAAAACCATGACCGGTATTAAGCGTTTCAGATACATAATTTCCTGTGTAGAAGCAACCGCCTCCGCCTCCAGCACCAACTCGGCATCCGCCACCGCCACCACCAGAGTAACCTCCTCCACCACCGCCGATGGCTTCGTAACTTGTACACATTCCGGCACCACCACCGCCACCGAATCCACCATTGGTACTTGAGTTCCAAGACCCGCATCCAGCTAGATTGATTCCACCAAGACCACCTTGAGCGAAGGTTTGACCTATTCCTCCACCATAAACGCCAGTTGAACCTTGTCCATTCCACCCAGCACCACCTGCACCACCATAAAGACTGTTAGGGGCACCGCCACCTAATCCTCCAGAACCGTTGGTTCCTCCAGGACCATATGAACACCAGCTTCCAGGAGATGTTAAACCATTTCCACCCGAAGTATTGTTGTATGAACTGGCATCACCACCGTTGATGGTATAAGGATAAGAAGGACTACCTTGTCCGGCACCACCACCACCACCTGCAGCAGCTATTAGTTGGTTAGTGGTTTGGTTGAACAAAAAGGTTCCACCACCACCACCAGCAGCCCAGCCCGTTGAGAAATCAAGAAATCCTCCTTGTTGACCCACCAAAATTTTAATGATATCACCTTGGGTTAATGTAGTAGTAAAGGTAATCGAACGTCCGCTACCACCAATTGCATTGTTTGCATTTCCGCCCTTCGCACCAGCAGCTGTGATTGTATAGGTACCCGTTGAAGGAACCGTCCATTGTTGAATGCCTTGAACCGAGGAGGATACCAAACCGGCCAAACCTGTTCCTGCGTATGCAGCAGTCATTTGAGCGAGTGAAGGCCCTGTATTTCCGGTAGCATTACAATTGGTGAAATTCAATGTTGAATTCGCTTGGCCAGCCGTTGCTTGAACATAATAGGTTGTAGTTGAAGATAGGGCAGGTGTTGTAAAGGATGCGCCATTGCCAACTTGTGTGGTTCCTGCAGCATCAGAGTACCAAACATAACCATTCCCTCCTGCAGCTGTTAAGGTTGCCGTTTGGCCACAGCTAACGGTTGTTCCGTTTGCTGTGGGAGGTGCAGTTGGAATTACCGTTACAGTAACGGGTGTATTTTGAGCACCACAAACACCTGTTTGATTGCTAAGATAATAAGTCGTAGTCGTAGATAAAGTTGGCGTGATAAACGTTGCGCCTGTAGCCACTTGAGTGGTTCCTGCAGCATTGCTGTACCAATAAAAAGGACCATTTCCAACTGCATTTAAGGTAGCCGTTTGACCACAGTTTATGGTTGCATTGGATGCCGTCGGTAGGACAATAGGGTTGATGGTAACAATTACTGGAACCGTAACGGAAGCACATGCTGCACTTAAAGGTGTAATGATAACACTTCCTTGTCCTGATTGAATCCCTTGGGTATTTACTGTGTTCGCTCCTGAATTGAAGGATCCACCGCCGCCACCTTCGTAGTTTGATCCATGGTAAGAAGCTGAACCACCTGAGTATCCACCTCCTGCACCTCCACCGGTATTATTGTTGTGCGTTCCTGCACCTCCACCAAAACCACCTTCACGAGAACCTGATGAAGAAGATCCACCAATGGCTGCTCCTGAAATAAATCCGGCACCGTACTGGCTACCATATCCACCGCCTGAAGCACCATTTGTATAGAATCCTCCTGCACCCCCAGCACCGCTTCCACAGTTTGATGCATCCGCACCGCCGTTTCCATTGGTACCTCCTGGCTGACAGTTTTCACCTTGTCCACCATTTGTAGTAATCAAACCGGGTTGTCCAACTTGAGGACTTTGTCCACCCCCACCACCAGCAACGATGAGTGGAGTAGAGGTTGTGTAAGTTGCATTTCCTGTAGCTACAAAAGAGCCACCGCCTCCACCACATGCCCCCCCGTCGTTTGGACCATTTCCTTGTTGTCCGACCGCGATGAATAATTTTTGCCCAGCCGTTAAACTGAATTCTCCTTGCATTCTTGCACCAAGACCTCCGTTTCCTCCACCTTGAGCTCCATTTGCTTGGATCTGGTAGGTTCCTGTTTGAGGTACAATCCATTCTTGAATTCCTTGGGTATTAATGGTTACTTGGTTCGCCAAGTTTGTTCCCGCATAGGTATTTGTAACTTGTCCTTGGTTTGGTCCATATCGACCCGTTGCTCCAGCATTTGAGAAACTATAATTTACCCCTGGTGCCAAACCAGTTGTTGATGCTACATAATACGTTGTGTTTTGTCCCAACACAGGGGTAGTGAAATTGGCACCATTCCCTATGATGTTTGTTCCGGCTGCATCTGAATACCATGTATAGGTATTTCCACTTCCACCCACAGCAGTTAATGTAGCCGTTTGACCACAGTTAATACTAACATTTGTTGCAGTAGGAGGGGTGATGTTGCTGTTCACCGTAACGGTTACCGGAACCAATGGAGAAAAGCATGCATTTGCGTTCACCACAGAATGCGTTCCATTTAAATAACCTGAACTCTCATCAGATCCACCCCATTGGCTACCACCTTCATGGTGATAGTACCATCTGCTATGCCATGGTGAATATGCTATGTTTGCCATGTCACTTAAGCTGTTGAATGATTGAACCGTAGCGATTGAACCTGTTGTAAGGTTTAATCGGCTAATGGTTTGAGAATTGGTGACATAAACCACTGAGTAATTTGTACCGTTATACTCAGCAATTCCCCATCTTGCCCAGTTTTCGGTTGTCGTTGCACTTAATCCGTAGGCTCCCATATTGGTCACCGCTCCTGTTGGCAAGTCTACTCTGAAATAGGTATTAGCCGGTGACCCACCGTTTCCTGTAAAAAGAATTACATAACCCATACCATTAAACACAGCTGCATCTTGACATGAACCCATGGTAAAAGATTGAGACAATGGAATGATCGTAGCTCCTAAGGAACAATCTGAATTCAAAGTCCTTACTGCATTTATGTTAAAGCTGGTACATGTTCCAACTGGATCAGAGTTGTTGTTGCTGTTCCAAAGGGTATACAATGTACCCGATCCTGCCATGTCACTAAAAATTCCATCTCTCCTTGTGTAGGAAACTGGATTTGTAAGGTTCGGCATGTCATATCGAGCTACATTCTGGTCACCATTTATATAATAGTATTGTTGCGTAACTGCGATGCCTCCTCGGTCGTCACCTGTATATTGAGCATGCTCATAATAGGTCGCACCTGCCGTTGCCAAGCTGTTTATGTAAAATACATTCACGTTTGACCCTGTCGAGTTTTGGACGTAATAGGTTGTATTTGTATTTAACACAGGTGTTGTGTAATTCGCACCTGTACCTATTTGTGTTGTTCCGGCCGCATCGCTGTACCAAGTATAATTTGTACCACCACTGGCTGTTAACGCGGCAGTTGCACCACACACGATGGTGGTGCCACTCGCTACAGGAGACGGAGCTGCGCATTGGGCTTGAAGCAAATGCGTACTTGAAGCAAGGATCAATAAAAAGAGGGATAGTCTTTGCAAGTAAATTTTGAGCATGGTTAGGTTTATTTAATTCGACCCTAAATTCAGACTATTTGCTAAATTTTCAAGTTAACAAAAGATTAACATTTTTTTACAGCAAATCGAACTTGATGAAGGATTTAAATGGAATAAACCCTTTAAACCTTTGTGAATAGAGGATTCTTGACTTAACACTAAGGGAATTTAGCCTTATCCCCTCACTGTTTTTGTTGATAACTATTTTTTTACTGTTAATAACTCGGATAATATGCCGTACAGTTTTTACAGCCTAAAATACGCATCTAATCACCTTTTTTATCCCCTTAACTGGTTCGTTTTTAGAAGTATAAAGGATGCATTTTTAATCACTCATCTCGATTCCTAAAAGCGACAACATAAGCTTCTCACCCGAATGGTATTAAACAAAAAATCCCCAACATGCGTTGAGGATTCTACCTGTGGGAGTTGAGGGGTTCGAACCCCCGACCCTCTGCTTGTAAGGCAGATGCTCTGAACCAGCTGAGCTAAACTCCCAAATTTGGAGTGCAAATATACGAGGTTTTTTTTATTTGAAAAGAACTTTGGAATTATTGATGCCTAAGCTCTTCAATTTTTGCCAAAACATCGTCCAATCCTTCCTTGAATTTTTCGAAATCTTCCTTGTATAAGAAGATCTTGTGTTTCTGAAAATTGTCAAAACCATCTTCGCCGTAGGTTTTCTTACTCTCTGTTAATGTGATGAATAAATCATTCCCCTTGGTTGATTTAATGTCGAAAAAGTAAGTCCGTTTACCAGCACGTACAACTTTTGAATAAATTTCATTTTGATCGCTCATAAACACAAAAATTATTGAATTCAAATATGACAATATAATTTTGATTTTCAAAGTTTTGGATTTTATACTTTTAATAATCAGTCAATTCACCGATATTTGTTTCGATGAGGGTACGTGTTTTTGTCGCCATTACAACATTTCTTGCGATTAGCCTTGCGTGTAATGATTCACCCAAAAAAGTACGTTCGGAAAAAACCCTGGCTCCAACAGCCCCACTTCAAATTACTTTTTTAAGTTACTCTGACTCACTCTTTTTATTAAAAAAAGAAGATGGGTTTACCGGATTTGGTTACCGTATACTCTCGGAGTTTGCAGCCACTTATAAATTGAAATTAAATGTTCGAATGTGTGCTACCGAAGCGGAGGTTTATGAAAGGATGCGGAAGGGAGAAGGAGACCTATGCATCACACGAAGAATGGTTTATGAAACAGCCAACTCAAACTTCCATCATTCAACTGCCATTGTAAGCAGGATTGACACCACCTTTTTTAAGAGCAACTTTCGTTCAAGTGACTTGATTTATTCAAATTCGTCTTTTTACCGAAATAAAAATGGTTTAAACATCGTCGATTCCTTACACCATTCATCCCACAAGAAAAAACCGGTTATGAAGACCAATGCTTGCTTTTCCATTGCCAAAAAGGAAATAATGCTAAAGCGTATGCTGGATTCTTTTCTCAATGTTTACCTTAAATCAGATGCCTACCTCAAGCTTCAAAGACATTGGTTTGAAGAGCGGAAGCTTCTGAAATTATTCCGATTTAAAATCCCTCCTATGAAAAACGGGATGATTTCGCCTTATGACCCTTTGTTTAAAAAAGTGGCGCAGGCCTATGGATGGGATTGGCGATTGTTGGCAGCTGTTTGTTTCAAGGAGTCTCGATTCAATCCAAACGCATTGGGAAATGGAGGCGCATTTGGAATGATGCAATTCATGCCGAGAACAGGAAGAAGTTATGGCGTTCATCGGCAATCTCCTCCGGAGGTGCAAGTTGCAGCGGGTATGAAACTATTACATAAAATGAATCTTGGTTGGAGTGGCATCCCAGACATCGAGCAACGAACAAAATTTACTTTGGCCTCATACAACGCTGGAAATGGCCACATCCTCGATGCGCAAAGGTTAGCGGTAAAACATGGTTACAATCCTATGATTTGGGATGGACACGTTCAGTTGATGGTTGCCAATCTTTCCTCTCCTACCTATTATAATGACCCGCTTGTAAAATCAGGCGCATATCGAGGACATGCAGACAGCTATGCCAATATAGTTTACCAGATCTATCAAAGTTGGAAGGAATAAATAATAAACTACTCGTTGTTATTCAAGGTCCTACCGCGTCTGGTAAAACAGGACTTTCTGTGGAATTGGCCAAACATTTAAATACGGATGTTATTTCTGCTGATTCCCGTCAATTTTACAAAGAGATGTCGATTGGAACAGCGAAGCCTTCCACAGATGAGATGAACGGGGTTCCTCACCATTTTATAGATTTCACTTCCCTTGAGAACCCAATCAATGTTTCGCAATACGCAGAAATGTGTAGCCATCGGATACAAGCTATTTTTGAAACCAAGAATTACTTGGTAATGACTGGAGGTTCTGGTCAATTTATAGATGCTGTGATCAATGGTTTGGATGACATACCTGTTTATCCTTCAATACAAAATCAACTTCAATCTTTTTTAACCTCAAATGGGTTTGAAGCGTTGCGAGCGGATTTTTCAAGTTTGGACCCAATGGGTTTTGAGCGTACTGACAATCTCAATCCACGTAGGGTGCTCAGGGCGATGGAAGTTTTTATGGGTTCAGGTAAATCCATTGTTGAATTTCAGAAATCACCAAGGACAAATCACCAGTTTACGTCTGTGCGTTTTTCAATTGAATGGAAGCGCGAAGATTTATACAAACGCATCAATCAACGTGTAGATGACATGATTTCCATGGGCTTAGAACAGGAAGTATTTTCCTTGCTTCCCCAAAAGGACAGCGCTGTATTTAATACCGTGGGTTACAAAGAATGGATTCCCTACTTCGAAGGTGTAGCTACCAAAGAAGAAGTTATTTCCAGAATAAAACAGTACACCCGAAACTATGCAAAACGACAAACCACTTGGCTCAATAAATATTCTGACTTACAGTTACTTAACCCTTATGCGAGCGAAAGTCTTTGTGAACAATTGTTAAAATATAGGGGATTAGACAACGTATAACGGGTACAAAAGGTCATCTAAATTCGTATTATTGTGCACTTGTAAATTTTCCAAGGTTAAAAATTTGTTAAAGTGAAAGTGTCAACAGAAAAAAGTATCAATTTTAAGCACAAATAAAGTAAACATGAAAAAGCTAATTCTACTCGTTTCAATTGTTTTTGCATTTTCAAATGTAAACGCTCAAAAAATCAGGTTAAAAGTCACTGGAGAGAAAGACACCATTGTTCACCTGATCAAGTATTTTGGAAAAGGTCTTTATTATGCTGATACAGCCGTAATGAAAGGCGGTGAAGTTGTTTTCAACGGAGCCAAACAAAAAGCCGGAATTTTAGGTTTGCTTTTACCTGGTCAAAGATATTTCGAGTTTATTTACAACAATGAAGAAATTTGGATTGAGACTTCAGGTCCTGATTTCACGAAGAACATGGTCGTAAAAAAATCAGAAGAAAATAAGGTATTCATTCCTTACGTAAATTACATCACCGAACAAAAGACAACGGCGGGTAAACTTGGTGAGGACCGCGCTAAATTGAAAAATACAGATCCTGAGTACAAAAAAATAGGAGCACAAATCGATGAAATTAACAAAGCGGTTGTAGCTTACCAAAAAGATGTAATCGCCAAAAACCCAGATAAATTGGTTGGTAAAATCGTTAAAATGTCACTTGACATTGAAATACCAGAGGCACCTAAGGATGAAAAAGGAAAAATCCTTGATTCATCTTTTCAATTCAATTATTTCAGGAACCATTATTGGGACAACATGGATTTACAAGATGACCGATTGGTTAACAACCCTATCTTCCACAATAAATTGGAGTATTTCTTTGGTAAAAACATGATGATTCAACATTGGGACACCGTGATTTTTCATGCGTTTCAATTTTGTGATGGTTTGAATCCAAAATCCAGGACATTTGAATATTGTGTAGGTTGGATTACGCAATCTTTCGGGAAAAGCCAGCAAATGGGTATGGATAAAGTATACCACCATATGCTTCAGCGCTATTACTGCGCTAAAAACGCCGAAGGAAAACACCCCTCTTTCTGGGTTGATGAGAGCAAATACGAAGAATTATGTAAGGATTTAGATGTAAAACTTTCCATTTGCATCGGCGAAAAAGCACCTAATTTAATTTTGAAAGATACCTCAGATACAAAATGGGTGAGTCTTTCAGACATCAAAGCTGAATACACCATCCTTTATTTTTGGGATCCAGAATGCGGTCACTGTAAAACCATTACCCCGAAACTTGCGAAACTTTACAACGAGAAAATGAAGAAACGAAACGTAGAAGTTTACGCGGTTGGAAAAGCCATTGGAAAGGATTTCGAAGCTTGGAAAAAGTTCATTCGAGACAATAAACTCAATTTTTTAAATGTCGCGGTTACCGATAAGTTATACCAATTGGCAAAAGACAAACCAGAATCCCTTGTACCATTGTACCCGGGTGACAAAGACAAACCAACCACCCTTGAATCTTTGAACTACCAAACTACCTATGATATCTTTTCAACGCCTAAAGTTTTCGTTTTAGACAAAGACAAGAAAATCATTGCCAAAAGCCTATCTATGTCACAGATTGAGGATTTGTTGGACAACTTGCAAAACAAAAAGGATGCACCCAAAATCATTGAGGCGGATGCAAAAGAAGACGCTCAAATGCAGAAAAAGGAGTAATTTCGAGCATGCAGATTGAAATCGAAAAACTCAAGGCCTTACTTTCGCCAGATAAAAAGTATTTAATTGTTTCTCATAAATCACCCGATGGAGATGCCGTAGGTAGCGCTGTCGGGTGGTTTCATTTTCTAAAAACCTTTTCGAAGCACGTTCAGATTGTACTTCCTGACCCACCTTCGGATTCGCTTTCGTCCTTCTTAATGGGAAGTGATTGTTGTTTTTTCAATGTCTCTCCCATACCCTCAAAAGAATATTTCTCTCAAGCTGAGGTTTTATTTTGCTTGGATTTTAACGGTCCTTCAAGGGTAGGGAGTGAAATGGAATCATCCATAAAAGATTTTAAAGGGGTTTCGTGTATGATTGACCATCACCCTGAACCAGAATCCTTCACGAATGTCAGCATTTCAGATGTCCAAAACTCATCGACTTGTCAACTTTTGTTTGAATGCATTCAGGAGATGGGCATGGGTGATCGCATTTCCGTGGATTGTGCAAAAGCATTGTACTTAGGCATTATGACAGATACGGGCTCATTTCGCTTTCCTTCGGTAACCGCCAAGACCCATTTGGCACTTGCGTTTCTGCTCGAAAAAGGCTTGCGTGCCTCCGATGTTCATGAACAGCTTTACGATAACAATCGCCTTGATCAGCTCAAACTAAGGGGATACGCTACGTATGAAAAGATTGCGATGCATTCGAAGTACCCATTGGGATTAATCACGTTGAGTAAGGCTGAATTGGATCGATTTAATTACCAGCCAGGAGATACAGATGGTTTGGTAAATGCAATCCTTTCCATTAAAGGAATAAAAATGGCCATTTTACTACAGGAAAAATCTGACGGCGTTAAAATTTCATTTCGTTCAAAAGGCGAGATTGAGATCAACCAATTTGCTAAAAAACATTTCAACGGGGGTGGACATAAATATGCTTCCGGGGGAATCAGTTATGACAGCATGCAAGAAACGGTACGTAAAATCAACAACCACATAGCGGAAGTATTTGCATGAGAAAAGCGCTAAATTTCTTTGTATTATCGCTTGTTTTGATCTCTTGTGATGAGCAGCAAAAACCAACGAAACCTGCCAATGATTGGTCAGAAGCGCATTCCGTTTCTTACAACCAAGAGGTAAATGAGCGCGAACAAATTCAAATAGGACTTTTTCTTACGCACCACCCAAGCTATAAGCCCATTGTAACAGAATCAGGACTCAGGTACTTCATTTATCAAAAAGGAAAGTCCAGCGAACCCCTTGCCCAAGCGGGTCAAACGGCTTCAATCGTTACCACCATATCCTTGTTGGATGGCACAGAATGTTATAAAACAGAGGAGGGGTACATTGAAGAAATCATCATCGACCGAAACGACCAAGAATCCGGATTGAATGAGGGGCTTAAATACATGAAAGTGGGGGACAAAGCTAAATTGATTTTGCCCAGTCACCTCGCACATGGTTTGGTTGGAGACAGGGAGAAAATACCTCCTTTGGCTATTTTGGTACTTGATGTTGAATTGGTAGCTTTGAAACAATGAAAACCATGCGTTACATACTTATCTTTTTTCTTGGCTTAACGCTTTTATCTTGCAATAACACTAAGGGTAAAAAGAGCGTAAGCGTCAAAAAGCACATTCCTTCGACCTCTCAAAAGAACCAAAAAGGGGTAGGATTGGATTCAACTCAATTTTCAAAAAACAACCTCCGTAGTTTTGAAAAAGGAAAGGTGCTTACGTCAAAAATCACTGAAAACGGTTTGGTAATTAAATGGCTAAAACCCACCATCAAAAGCAATCCATTGCTTAAAACAGGTGAGGTGGTTCTCCTGGAATATAGAATGGCTTTACCTGACGGAAAAATTATCGATGGCAACAATCGATTGAACATGCCATTCATTCCCTACATGGTAGGCTATAACAACCAAACCAAGGGTTGGGATTTAGCCATGAATCATTTGAGGGTAGGTGATTTTGTAAAAGTTGAGATACCGGCAATGTATGCCTATGGCGAAAAGGGATTGAAAGGCATTATTCCGCCAAACACGAACAATTGGTTGTATATCAAAGTGTTGGCAAAGGTGTCGCCAGAACTGAATGAGAACGGAATTAAGGTTTGGACGTTTCAAAAAGGAATTTCGTCTGCCTTGGATCTTTCAAAGGAAAAAGAGATCAGTTACCATGCAATCGTGAGTTCCCAAAACAAAGCCTTGATCATGAATTCTTACAGAAGTCGCATTGCATTGAAATACATTCCGGGACAGAAAAACATTGTTCCGGGTCTTCGTAAGGTGTTAAATAATGCCAAAAAGGACCAAAAAATGTTCGTGCTTATTTCTCCTGAGCAAGCCTATGGCAACAAAGGTTATGCGAACCTCATACAACCCAATGAAACCTTGTTTTTTAACCTAACCATCAAAGACGTTCGGGCTATTTAGTCGGTTTGGTTATCTTTGTAAGTAAATGAAGCAAAAAATCATTTTCTTATCTCTTTTTCTTAATTCCGTTTTCCTACATGTTTTGGGTCAACCTGGATTGGATACCGTGGATACGCAAGCGGGAAAATTGATTCTTCATTCCGACCAAACATGGAGCATTGTCAACGACGCAAATTTTGATGGCGTATTAAATCCGAGAATTCACCAAATCGTTAACAGCTACAGTCCGGCTTTCAAGCAAAGTTGGAATAACAATGTATGTTTTACGAGTAAAGGCAATGACCTAACCCACTTGAAAGACACCATTTGGCTCTGTTTAAACGAGGCTAGAGAAGATGCAAATGATTTTCATTTCCCATTGAAAAGAATTCAGGTAAACTCACATTATGGCCCAAGAGGAGGGAGGTATCACAATGGAACGGACTTAGACTTAGACGTTGGTGATACGGTTTATGCTACTTTTTCGGGAAAGATTCGATATGCTAAGTACAACGAAGGCGGATTTGGAAACTTGGTTGTTGTTCGACATTACAATGGCCTAGAGACGTTCTATGCACACCTCAGCAAGTTTTTGGTAGCTCCCAATCAAAATGTACAATGTGGTGATCCAATCGCATTGGGAGGAAATACGGGCAGGTCCACGGGTCCCCATTTGCATTTCGAAGTTCGATTCTACGATGCATGCATTAATCCAGAAGAAATCATTGATTTTGGGAATAAAAAACTAAGGAAAGAAAACCTGTTTTTACACAAAGCATTGTTTCGTCCCGGCGCACAACCCACAGAGTTTATTGAAGTCTTACCTTCGGATCAAATCGCTGCGCAAACGGCAAACCTAAATCCCTCTACAGCGACCATGGTGGCCACACCCATACCGAAGCCTGCCATACCGAAAGCGCAAAAAAAATACTACCAAATCAAAGCAGGGGACACCCTTACGCGCATTGCAGCCATGCATCACACAACGGTTTCCAGCGTTTGTGATTTAAACAACATTTCTCCATCGACTACTTTGAAGATTGGACGAAGTTTAAGAATTAAATAATACATGAAAACAACCAGCTTTATTTTACTCGTTTTGCTTTTTTGTGGATGTTCCTCATACAATGAAGTCTTGAAAGGGGATGACTTTAAAGCCAAATTCGCAATGGCAAACCAATGTTATGAAAAGGATGATTTTGACAGAAGCATTGTTTTGTACGAACAAGTTTTTCAAAATTCACCTAAGTCCGTTGAAGGCGAGTTATCGTATTTTAAACTTGCCAAAAGTTATTATGAAAACAACGACTATTACATGGCAGGCTATTTTTTCGGATCCTTCGCCGAACGCTATCCCTACAGCTTACGAACCGAAGAATCGTACTTCATGAGCGCGATGTGCAACGTGCAAAATTCGCCTAAGTGGTCATTGGATCAAGCCGAAACCTATTTGGCATTGAATTCGGTACAGGCTTTTATTGACAAGTATCCAAATTCACCTTTAATAGATTCTTGCAACCAAATCATCGATGCACTTTCCTATAAAATTGAATTTAAAGATTTTAACAAGGTGATGCTTTACGACAAGACTGAAAATTACAAAGCTGCATTGTCCTACGCTGAGATTTTCACAGAGAAATACCCATTGTCAAAACACATGGAGCAAAATAGATTCATTGCTGTCAAAAATTCATTTTACCTTGCCTTGAACAGCATCGAAAGTAAAAAAAGAGAACGGATAGAAGAAACTATTCAAAGATATCGTAACTTTGTGTTCGATTTTCCCAAATCTGAATCGACAAAGGAGTTGAATGCCTTGTTGAAAGTATGGGAAAACGACTACGAATTTTAAAGAAAAACAAATGATCTACAAAGGCAATAACGCTGAAAAATCAACCATTACAAGAGACGTAATTCGGTTGGAAGAGAAAACAGGAAACATCTACCAATCTTTGGTAGCCATCTCCAAAAGATCTAACCAGATTAGTGTCCAAATCAAAGAAGAATTGAATCAGAAATTGCAAGAATTTGCTACCTCTTCAGATAATTTAGAAGAAGTTTTCGAAAACAGAGAGCAAATTGAAATTTCTAAGCATTACGAAAAAATGCCAAAATCTACAGCAATCGCTACACAAGAGTTGTTGGAGGATCAAATTTACATGCGCAATCCGGACGAGGATACTGAGTAATGAACGTTTTAATTGGGATCACCGCTGGCATTGCCGCGTACAAAATTCCATTCTTAATCAGAAGTTTTAGCAAAGCAGGAATGGATGTGAAATGCATCATGACACCTGATTCCGTTGACTTTTTAAGTCCATTGGTGGTATCTACACTTTCCAAAAATCCCGTTGGCATTTCGTTTTGGAACAAAGATTCCGGCGAATGGGCGAACCACGTAGCCTATGGCGAATGGGCCGATGTTTTTGTCATTGCCCCTTGCACTGCAAACACCCTACACAAAATGGCCTCCGGAGCTTGTGATAATCTACTGTTGGCTACGTATCTTTCCATGAGAAGAAAAACCATCATTGTCCCTGCAATGGATTTAGACATGTATCAACACCCTTCTGTGCGTCGGAACATGGACCAAGTCACAGCAGATGGCGTCACCATCATACCCTCTACGCATGGCGAATTGGCAAGTGGACTTGTTGGAGAAGGACGAATGGAAGAACCCGAGAAAATTTTTGAATTCGTAATGGACTTCTGTAAGGTTGGTCAAGATTTTTCAGGAACCACTGCCATGGTAACTGCTGGACCCACTTTCGAACCCATCGACCCCGTACGTTACATTGGAAACCATTCCTCAGGAAAAATGGGGTTTGCACTTGCAGAGGCCTTGGCTGAACGTGGCGCAAAGGTGATTTTAATCGCTGGACCCCATTCGTTGAATGTAAAAAACAAAAACATTCAATTGGTATCCATTGTCACTGCAGACGAAATGCTGAAAGAAGTGCAATTGGTTTGGGATTCAGTTGATGTGGGAATCTTTGCAGCAGCGGTTTCGGATTTTAAACCAAAGCACCTTTCTACCCAAAAAATCAAGAAAGGCGACGTTCCGTTTACCGTAGAATGGGAACAAAATCCAGATATTTTGGCATGGGCAGGAACGCATAAAAAAGGGAGTCAATTCATTGTTGGCTTTGCGCTCGAAACCGAAAACGAAGAGGTAAATGCATTGGAAAAATTGAAAAAGAAAAAGGCTTCTTGTATCGTTTTGAATTCCTTTCAAGAAAGTAACCCGGTTTTCAATGCGGATTACAATAAAGTTACTATATTCGATGAGTCTGGAAATCGCAGCGAATTGCCAATTCTACGGAAAAACGAGCTCGCAAATGAAATTTTAGACCGTATCAAAATTCAAAGAAAATGAAGCGATTGTTTCTTGTTGTAAGTTGTTTTCTTTCCGTGATTGGTTTTTCCCAAGAATTGAACTGCAAGGTTACCATCATCAAGGAAGCGAGCCTTGAAGTCAACAGTACCGAACTGGAAATTTTCAAGGAATTAGAGCAAATCATCACAGACATGATGAACAATACGCAGTGGACCAAAGATCCTTTTAAAACCGAGGAACGGATCAACTGTAATTTGCAGTTACAAATTAATAAAATACCATCCCCTGGGACGTATGGAGGGGCTATACAAATCCAATGCACCCGCCCTGTATTCAATTCCAATTACAACACTTTGCTCTTTAATTTTAGAGATGAAGACCTTGCGTTTACATTTTCTAGGAATACCTTGGTAACCTACACGCCCAATCAATTTAGGGATAACCTTTCCTCTATTCTTGCCTTTTACGCCTATTTCATCATAGGAATGGATTATGATTCTTTTTCTTCAAAAGGAGGAACCAAATATTTCAACGAGTGTCAACAAATTGTTTCCAACGCACAAAATTCTGGGGCGCCCGGATGGAAGTCAAGTGAGCAAGGGAAAAGAAACAGGTTTTGGCTGGTAGACAACATTCTTCAACAAGCTTTTGAACCCTTAAGGGAATGTAGCTACAGCTATCATCGCAAAGGAATGGATGTGATGTTTGACGATAAAGTCAAGGCAAAAAAATCGCTTTTTGAGGCTTTGTCTAAATTATCCCCAGTGGTACTTGTTCGACCCAACTCGCCGAATGTTGTCAACTATCTTCTTTGCAAACGAGACGAGCTCAAAAGCATCTTGTCAGATTCAGAATTGAAAGAAAAAACAGATTTTGTGTCCTTGCTTAAAAAACTAGACCCTTCCAATTCTTCTAAATATCAGGAAATCCTAGAATAAATGCTTCGGAAGCTTTCCATTCAAAATTTCATACTTATTGACACCCTCGAACTCGATTTCGCGGAAAATTTCACATCCATCACAGGAGAAACGGGTTCAGGGAAATCCATTTTACTAGGAGCACTTAATTTGATCAAGGGAGACCGAGCTGATTACAATGTCATCGGTCCCAATGGCGACAAAAGCATTGTGGAAGCACATTTTGACATGCCTTCGGATTTAACATCCATTTTTGAAGTGTTGGACCTTGAAATCTGGGAGGAATTAATCCTACGGAGGGAAATTCAAAAAAATGGAAAATCTCGGTCTTTTGTGAATGACACCCCTGTCAGCTTACAACAACTCAAAGAGATATCACAGCATTTAATGGCAATCCATTCCCAGTACAACACTTTAGAGCTTAAGGAAAAAAATTACCAATTGTTTTTACTCGACGTATTGGCAGGTACCCTTGATGAATCCACAAGGTATAAAGTCGATTTCCTTTCACATAAAAACATGTTGAAGGAACTTGCCCAACTAAAAACACAACTTCAGATTGACAGCGCCAAACAAGATTATGAATCTTTTGTATTGGCAGAAATACAGGGATTGGATTTGGAGCATACTTCCTATAAATCCTTAGAGGAGAAACTGAATTTTCAAGAAAAACGACAAGAATTGCTTTCTATTTGCACGGATCTGTATGCATTCACCGAACACGAATCAACCGCTTCGTTGCCTGTGATTAAAAGCCATCTGGAAAAATTGGCTGTACATGACAAAGAACTTGAATTTCTTATACAATATGTAGATTCCCTCCAGTCTTCGCTTAAAGAAATAGCCTATTTGACGACCAAGAAAATGGAGGTTTATTCTGAATCTACAGGGGAAGATGTTCAGCTGTTGTCGCGGGTTGATGACTTCAATCGTTTGCTTAACAAGCATCGACTTCAAAACGAGGAAGAATTGTTATTGCTTAAACAAACCTTGGAAAACAACCGCACAGGCATAGATGAACTTTCCGATAGAATTGTATCGCTGGAAGCAACGAGTCAAGTGATGAAACAAACCTTACTTCGTCAAGCGACTTCGTTGAATGAGGCAAGGACCAAGGCACTACCTAGAATACACCAAGATTTCGCTGCGAATTTGAATGCACTGAAATTAAAGGATGCTAAATTGACTTTTCAACTCGTACAGCATGAAAACCTTCACGAGAACTTGAATGAAAATGGCGGAGTGGAAATGCATTTGCTTTTTTCGGCAAATCAAGGCGTATCCCCCGTACCCATCGAAAAGGCAGCGAGTGGGGGAGAGCTCTCTCGTGTGATGTTGGTGTTACAGAAAATCGTTTCTCAAAAACTCAGTCTCCCCAGTATTTTATTCGACGAAGTTGATACCGGTGTTTCGGGAGATGTTGCAGAGAAGATGGGAATCATGTTGTATGAGATGGGTAAGAATCGACAGCTTTTCGCCATCACCCATTTGCCTCAGGTGGCTGCACAGGCGGAGCATCAGTTTAAAGTGATCAAAACCCAAGAGGGTGGAAAAACCAAGACCAAGGTAATTTCCCTTTCATCCGAAGAAAGAATCCATGAAATTGCAAGGTTGATGAGCGGTGAAATCGTCACCCAAGAAGCTGTGAGCGCAGCAAAATCCCTCATGAGAAACACATGAATTATGAGCGCTTCTTTACCCAGGTAAAAGATCCTACGGTCTTTGAAAAATTCGATTTTTCACATTCCTATGGTTTTATTGGAAGCTGTTTTTCTGACCATATTTTTCATAAATTCAAACACTTTGGACTGACGGCTTGGCAATCTCCCTTTGGGACTACATACAATCCGTTGTCTATTGAATTTCAATTAGATAGTTTATTAAACTTGGATAAAAAATACACTTATTTTCAAGCTGAATCTGAGGTATTTTCTTGGGAAACCGCACACCTTCTAACCGATGTGTCAGAGGTGAATTTGGAAAAAACCCTGATGGATTTACGTAAAGCCACCCGCGCAGAATTGTTAAAAACGAATGTACTTTTCATTACCCTGGGAACGGCAAGTGCATATGAATTGGTTTCAAATGGCCAGTTGGTTGCCAATTGTCACAAACAGCCCGATTCACTTTTCAAGAAAACGATGCTGCCCATCGAGGATATGTACCGAGGATTTGCAGCGCTTATTTTCAAGTTAAAGGAAGTTTGTCCGAATTTGACCATAGTGCTTACCGTAAGCCCTGTTAGACATCTCAGAGGGGGATTGATTGAGAACAGCAGGAGTAAGGCAAGACTTCTTGAGTTATGCCATCGCTTGGTGGAGCAAACGGATGCAATGTATCTACCCGTTTATGAATGGGTTATTGATGAATTGCGCGACTATCGATTTTTTGAGGCCGATGGTGTTCATCCCAACGCTCAAGCCGTTGATTTTGTGTATGAAAAAATGATGGGTTTGTTTTTTGAGAAAAAGACACAAGATGCTTTCAAAGAAATTGACGCTTACAGAAAAATGCAGCAACATCGCCCCTTGACCGCGAGGAACAGCGAAGAATTTCAAAGATTTGAAAAGAAGATAGAAACCAAAAAAGCAGAAATCGAAAGTAAATTTGGGGTCTTTTTGTGATTAATTCTTAACGAATTTTAAGGGAGAAAGGGTTGCATTCGCGAAGCGTATGATGTACGTCCCCGCAGCCCATGATGTCACATCAAATTGATTGGAATCCCCTGAAAAAATTAGGTTTCCTGTAAGGTCTAAAACATCGTATGGTGTGTTTACCGGCATTTGGGATACATGCACAAAATCTGATGTAGGATTTGGGTAGAGCGTGACTTTTATGGGTGCTTGTTCAATTACGGATGTATTGTCCAATGACCTTACTTGAATGTCATCTACATACAACTTATAGCCATCAAATGTTCTGAGCACGAAAGCAATGAATACATTTTGATTGTCAAAACCCTTTTGGGTTAAATTCACTTCCCTGCTTTCCCATTCAAAGTTCTCAGCCGAAACAAAGAACAAAGTATCCACAAAGCTTGCGGTCTGTGCATCTGTAGTGGAGATCAATACATAATATCCATCCAGGTATGAAGCGTCCTGTGATTTAGCATTCCAGGTCAAGTAATTACCGAAAGCGCCCAATGAAATGCTTGGTGTGATTAACCAATGATTTGCGGTGTCGGAGGTCGTGAAAAAAGACGTCGATGCGGCTACGGTATCCATGGGGTTTTCAGGGTCCGTTACAGAAATCCAAGGTTGCGTAAATTCAGCTACCTGGAGGTTTGGCGTATTTTGACCTAAATCAAACATGGTAAAAGCAACGGGAATTCCTTGCTGAAAATCTTCATTGAAGATCACATTTCCTTGGGCGAAGCATCCGGAAGTGAAAGATAGAAAAAGGACAATGAGCATGCGCATGTTGCAAAAGTACATTTAATCCATTAAAAGAATCAATACATCCTTGAATTCTTGGTAAAATGCATCGAAAGCGATGAGCCTCTCCTTCAGAAATGCATAGATTTCCTTCCAATCTTCTTCATTGTAGAAATCATATTGCCCTGATGCCCATTGAATTCTATTGAATAAAAATCCTTCTGGGGACACTTCGTTTGGCGACCAAATGGTTGGCCATTGCATTGCTTTTTCGAGTACTACTTTCAATTCCAAGCATTGGTCCCAAAAAAGTTCTCGAATGGAATCGTCTTTCAATTGAATGTCATAATTCAAATAAGCGCCCGTTTCATCAGCATGGAGCCGTAAATAGACGTGTTTTACTCCAGTTGGGTAGTTGAGCCATTTCACATTTTGCTTTTCCCTGCTGTTAAATTGACGTATTTCCTTTTTGAAACCGTCCCAAAAAAGTTGATTGAGTGCTTTTTTCTCCTCTTTCGAGTACATTATTTTTGCCCTTTCGCGTGGTCAGCCAAAAACTGTTGAAGTCCCAAGTCTGTAAGTGGGTGATTCGCCAAGGCCTTGATGGCGCTCAACGGTCCTGTCATCACATCTGCGCCGATTTCTGCGCATTGTATGATGTGCATAGGGTGACGAATGGATGCTGCAAGAATTTGGGTATTAAAAGCGTAGTTGTCGTAAATGGTTCTGATTTGAGAAATCAAGGATAGACCATCAGAAGAAATGTCATCCAACCTTCCCAAGAAAGGGGAGAGGTAGGTCGCGCCTGCTTTCGCTGCCAATAAAGCTTGTCCAGCAGAAAAAACCAAGGTGCAATTTGTCGGAATGCCTTTTTGTGAAAAGTATTTAATCGCTTTGATGCCTTCGGTGATCATCGGGATTTTCACTACGATGTTCGGGTGTAATTCAGCCAAAGCTTCTCCTTCGCGAATCATGCCTGCCAAATCGGTTGAAATGACTTCCGCACTTACAGGTCCATCCACGATGTAACATATGTCAACATAGTGTTTCATGATGGCCGATTGAATGGTAATTCCTTCTTTTGCCATAAGGGATGGATTCGTGGTAACGCCATCTAAAATCCCCAACTCATTGGCTTCTTTAATTTCGTCTAAATTCGCTGTGTCGATAAAAAACTTCATAGGATTATTTTTTCTTGTTTTTTTGAACTTCAATTGATTTACGTTGCATTTCTTCCAATCGCTCTTGAAATTTAGATTTCTTTTTTGGACCTGCATCGGTTTTAGCGCTCTGCTTTTTCGCCATCATTTTGACTTTCAACTTGTCTTCATTCACAAAGAATTTTTTAATCATCACCATGATTAGGATTGACATCAAGGTGGAGATAAAGTAATAATAACTAAGTCCTGCCGAATAATCATTAAAGAAGAAAATCATCAACACCGGGAAGATGTACATCATTACCTTCATGTTTGGCATTCCCGGCTGGGTAGGCTGCTGAACGTTTCCACTGTTCATAAAAGTATAGAGCAAGGTTGTACCTGACATCAACAAAGTAAACAAACTCATGTGGTCACCATAAGGCCACAGGTTAAAACCAAAATCCCAAATGGAGTCAAAAGAGGACAAATCTTCTGCCCAAAGAAAAGGTTGTTGACGCAATTCGAAGGAGGCGGGGAAGAAACGAAAGACGGCGATTAGAATGGGCATTTGAATCAACATCGGTACACAGCCTGCAAGTGGACTTGCGCCAGATTCTTTATACAAACTCATCATTTCTGATTGTTTTTTCAAAGCTTGGTCTTTGTCGGGGTACTTTTTAGTAATGTCTTCGATTTCCGGTTTAAGGATTCTCATCTTCACAGAAGAAACAAACATTTTCCATTGCACAGGCATCAAGAGCAACTTCAAAATCATGGTGAGAAACAAGATGGCCAATCCAGCGCCCACACCATTGTGAATTAAAAAGTCAAAAATCGGGTGTACTGCATACAGGTTAATCCAACGAAACAATCCCCATCCGTAATTCAACATATCATCATAGTCCGCATGGTAGCTCAACAATTGCTTGTATTCATTTGATCCGAAGTACCAAAGACAAGTAGCCTTATTGTCGGGATTAAATTTCAAGGTAAACAAGGATTTCATCTCCTTGATGTGGGTATTGAATTTTTTCTGGCCCTCTTCAAAGTTTTTTACTTGTATGCTTCCTCTGTCCTTCTTGAATCCCAAAGTTGGATGCAGAATGGAGGAGAAATAACTTTGTTTGTAGGCTACCCAATTTACATCATCGCTGATTTTATCGTAATCGTCAGAGGATTCACTTAGGTAATCAAAACCATCATTTGCTTGGTCATAACATACCGTGGAAATTTTTCGTTGCTCTTTCAATTTTCGTTCGGTTCTTCGCAAACTAGCGGTCCACTTAAGTTGCGCTTTGGCTTTCGATGAGGCTGAGAACCCGTTAAGCTGAATGTCATACTTCAGTTGATTTCCTTTCTCCAATGCATAAGAAATCACGATGGATTTTTCTTTTTGGGTAGGGGAGGAAAGGTCGTAGGTAAAGGTGACTCCATTTCCCTTTCTTTTGGCTGTAAAAACTTTATTCTCTGTAGATACAATGCCGTTTTCCGTTGGAATGATTAGGTAATTCTGGGCATCTCCTTGTTTGAATAAGCAAAGAGAATTGTCCTTTTTGTTGACGTAATCATCGTATGATTTGTATTTTTTCAAATAAACCTTACTGACCATCGCACCTTTGTTGTTCAAGGTTATGTGTAGGTTCTCATTTTGAAGTACAAAATCTTGGGTTTCAACACCTACCACAGGCGCTGGGTAGGTTGTTGGTTTTTTGGAAACAAAGGTTGGGTTAACCGCTGCGGCCTTGTCTTTTCCAGCATCGTTTTTCTCTGGGGATGCTTTGGTTGGTTTTTTAGGTTCTACGGAGGCTTCCGAATTCGCTTTAGCGGTTTGTTTCGGGTTTACCTTAGGCTGATTAAAGACGGTGAAAAGCGTTAATGCAAGACCAATCAAGACCAATCCAATGGTGGTATTCTTATCCATTTATCGTTTATTTGTTAATGCCGCACCCACAAAAGCAGAGAATAGGGGGTGGGGGTTATCTACAGTACTTTTATACTCTGGGTGAAATTGAACGCCAACAAACCAAGGGTGGGTAGGAATTTCAACGACCTCAACCAAACCCGTTTCGGGATTTTTACCTGTAGAAATCATACCTTCATTCTCGAGTTCTCCCAAATAGGCAGAGTTCAACTCATAGCGGTGACGGTGTCTTTCGTTGATAAAATCCGCATGGTAAGCCAAGGAGATTTTAGAGTTCGGTTTGATTTGGCATTTATAGGATCCAAGTCGCATGGTGCCACCTAAATTTCGCGTAAACTTCTGTTCTTCCATTAACGAAATCACCGGATGTTGTGTGTCGGGAGAGATTTCCATGGTATGGGCATCATTGTAGCCCAAAACGTTCCTAGAAAACTCAATTACAGCGCATTGCATTCCTAAACAAATGCCAAAAAATGGTGTATTCTTCGTTCGTGCAAAGTGTACTGCCTCAATTTTTCCCGCAATGCCACGTGATCCAAATCCTGGAGCAACTAGAATTCCGTCCATTTCACCTAAAATTTCACTGACATTTTTAGAGGTAATGGTTTCCGATTGAATCCAATGTACATTCACCTTGGTGTCGTTCGAGACACCAGCGTGAATCAAGGCTTCAGAAATTGATTTGTAAGCATCTTTTAATTCGACGTATTTTCCTACCAATGCGATGTCTACTGAATATTTTGGGTTTTTAAGCTTGTCTAAAAAGGCTTTCCAGTGACTTAAATCGGGTGAATGTTTTTTAGAAAGGCCTAATTTTTCAAGGACTACGATGTCCAATTCCTCGGCTTGCATTAACAAAGGCACATCGTAAATGGTGGAAGCATCTTTGGCTTCGATAACTGCGTTTATGGAAACATTTGTAAACCTTGCAATTTTCTTCCGGATGTTTAAGTCCAATGGATGCTCCGTTCTGCAGCAAAGTATGTCAGGCTGTACGCCTAATTCAAGCAAAGCTTTCACACTGTGTTGCGTAGGCTTGGTTTTCAATTCTCCAGCTGCGGACAAAAAGGGAATCAAGGTTAGGTGAATGTCGATGCAATCATCCTCATATTCCCACATCATCTGACGAACTGCCTCAATGTAGGGGAGGGATTCAATGTCACCCACTGTACCACCAATTTCTGTAATGACGATGTCGTAATTGCCTTTATGTGCAACTTCTTGAATGCGGTCTTTTATTTCATCGGTAATGTGAGGAATCACTTGAACGGTCATGCCAAGGTAATCGCCTCGTCGTTCTTTTTCGATTACATTTTGATAGATTCTACCTGTGGTAATGTTGTTGGCCTGAGAGGTGGCTACATTTAGAAATCGTTCATAGTGACCTAAATCCAAATCCGTTTCTGCACCATCGTCGGTGACAAAGCATTCGCCATGTTCGTATGGATTTAAGGTTCCTGGATCAATGTTAATGTAAGGGTCTAATTTCTGAATCGTGACCGCATAGCCCCTCGCTTGGAGCAGTTTAGCCAGCGATGCTGCAATGATTCCTTTTCCCAGTGATGATGTTACTCCCCCGGTTACAAAAATATACTTGGTTGAATTGGACATAAAATGTAACTACGGGTGTCAAAATTACAAGAAGTAAATGAATTGAGGACATAAAAAGTTTGCAAAGCTATTTTTTTTCCTTCCAGGTGAGGTAATTTTCGACATGTTGCGGTCGATTTGCTTCGATTTCTGTTAACGGTTCAACCTCCCTAAGGCTTTCGAAACAAACGGCAGGCAAGGATTGATACAAGTGCGTACCTTCCGTTTTCCAAGAAATCATCTCCTGGGAAAGTGTTTTGATTATTTTCCCGGGATTGCCTGCAAACAAGACATTTTCGGGTACTTCTTCGTTCGATTTCACAAAACTCAAGGCACCCACAATGCTGTTTTTACCGATAACGGCACCATCCATGACTACTGCGTTCATCCCAATCATGCAATTTTCCTTGAGGTTCGCGCCATGAACGATGGATCCATGCCCCATGTGTGCGCCTGATTCAAAACAAATGGATTTGCCAGGAAACATATGCACCACACAATTTTCTTGGACATTGCATCCTTTTTTTAGGTGTATTTGTCCCCAATCCCCACGAATGGCAGCGCCTGGACCGATGTAACAATCCGCTTCGATAATCACATCGCCGACAATACTCGCAGTAGGATGAATGAAACTTGTCGGGTCTATCACAGGAATGAAACCATTAAAAGCATAAATAGGCATAATCTACGGTTGTATAGAATGAATTTGGGTAAATTTGCAAAAATAATTCGAATGAAAAATACGATCCTTGTTTTAATGTTTTTGGTGACCATTCTTCAAGCTTTTGGACAAAAGAAAATCGACCAGAAAACCTTTGTTTCATTTATGAAGGATGACAATACCGTGGTTCTTGATGTGAGAACCCCAGAAGAATTTACGGAAGGACACATTCAAGGAGCCTTAAATTTTAATTATTTCTCAGATTCATTTGTAAAGAATGTCACAGGAAAAGTTGGTAAAAGTAAAATTCTGTTGGTCTATTGTGCAGCTGGAGGACGCAGTGCAGAAGCAGCCAAGGCACTCAAGAAAGCCGGCTACAAAACCGTTTATGATTTGATAGGGGGGTACGACAGCTGGCAAGACTGAAATAGATCATGTACCAATTTTAATGATTAAGCTAATAATGCTATTTAACATAATATTAATTATATTACAAAGTTGAAAGGGTTTAAATAGTAGCTTTGTAGCATGAGACCCAAGTTTACGGATCAACAAACATTAACAGAACTTGAATTTCCGCTTATTCTATCCAGATTGGAAGAATACGCTGTAAGTGAGAATGCGAAAAACATCTTGACAAACTTGGTTCCCACAAACCAATTTCAATCCATCATATTCAATTTAGGAACGGTCAGCGAACGACTTGACATCAGGCAAAGCAATATGGTTTTTCCTGCCATGGATTTCGAATCGTTGGACGTTGAGTTAAAAATATTGGGCATCGTAGATTCTGCCATATCGATTGAAGGAATTTTCAGGATCAAGCGCGCCAGTGAATTGGTAAATGCCCTTCTGAAATTCTTTGAAAAAAACACAGTTTTTCCCAAACTTCAATCGCTTGTCTCTAGCTGTCACTATACGGAAGATATCATTCGGCCCATAGAGAAAGTAATGGATCCACGCGGAAAGATTAAGGACGATGCCTCACCCTTGTTGCTAGAAATCCGTACAGAAATCAAAAAAATTCGAAACCAAATCAACCGCAACTTTGAAAAAGAAATGCGCAGATTGGTTAAAGAAGGTGTTTTGGGCGAAACCTACGAAGGTTTTATTCACGAACGTCGTGTGTTGACGGTACAAGCAACCTACAAGCGCAAGGTTCCTGGGAATATTTTAGGCTCGAGTAAAACCGGTAGCTTAACCTACATCGAACCCCAAATAAACGCAAGCTTAAACAATGAATTGGCTTGGCTCATTGATGATGAAAAGAAGGAGATTTATCGCATTTTACAAGCATTGACAAAGGTTTTAAGGGGCTTTTTTCCATTGATTAACGACTATCAAAAAGCGCTGGTTGCACTGGATGTAGTCAATGCCAAAGCCAAGTTGGCCGATGAAATGAATGCCATTTTACCAGAAATTTGTGACGATTTGACCTTGGACTGGAAAGATGCTGTCCACCCTATTCTGCGTTGGAACAACCAAAAAAATAAGAAAAACACGGTCGCTCAAACGCTACGGCTCTCAAACAAACAGCGAATGCTGGTGATTTCTGGCCCCAACGCTGGGGGAAAAAGCATCACCCTTAAAACGTGTGGATTGCTTCAATGCATGCTTCAAGCAGGCCTGCTCATACCGGTTGATAAAAATTCAAAAACATGTCTGTTTCAGCAATTGTATTCTGACATTGGTGACAATCAATCCATTGATAATGAATTAAGTACATACTCTTACCGATTGAATCGAATGAAGTATTTTCTTGAAGTGGCCAACCGAAGAACCTTGCTGCTTTTGGATGAATTTGGGACGGGATCGGACCCTGAGTTGGGCAGCGCTTTGGCGGAAGTGTTTTTTGAGGAAATGTATAAATCCAAAACTTTTGCCATCCTTACCACGCACTATGCATCCATCAAGCGAAAAGCAGCGGAATTGCCAGAGTCTTTCAATGGTTCTATGCGTTTCGATGGACATAAATTAACGCCTCTGTTTTCCTTGGAATTGGGTCAACCTGGAAGTTCCTTTACCTTCGAAGTGGCTTCACTGAATGGAATCAATGCAGAAATCATCAACCGCGCAAAATCTAAACTGAGCAAGGAAACCGTTAAATTCAACCAACTGTTGGGATCGCTTCAATCTGAAAAAACCGCCTTACAAAAATCCATTGCGAAGTACAAAGAAAGCGAGAAAAGCATGACGGCTTCGCTGAAGGCAAACGAGTTAAAATCTGAAGAATTCCAACAGAAATCAAAGCAAATCAAAGAGCTTTTGGAACAAAACACCCGGTGGATTCAATTGGGTCAAAAATTCCAAAAATACCTTGAAAGATACCATGCAGGCCCCCGAAAAAAAGCTGCCAATGATTTGTTGTTTGAGGAAATTAGAGGCTACATGCTGAAAGAGAAAACCAAATCACAGCCCCAAAAGAAAGCGATCACCAGCACACCTGCCAAGGAAAACGCGTCGAAAGAAAAGATTACGTTTCAAGTAGGCGACAAAGTCAGGGTCATTGGGTCTCGCCAAGTAGCTGTGGTAGAATCGCTCACCGACGACATTGCCGTTGTTTCTGTGAAATCCCTTAAAATGAAAGTGGACTTGTTAAAACTCACCCCGATACTCAAGTGAAACCAGCGTACATCTCTTATTTAAACTCAAATGACGGTACGGCCCTGCTTGCTTATGGCTGTGCAAAAGAGTGGATCATCGAATCAAGAGAATCGCTCAAAGATTTTTCGGAATACCTTAGCCATGGAAACCAAGATTATGTCTTTGGCTATCTTTCTTACGAACTTCGGATGCTTTTAATGGACTTGGACGAAACAGAAAACACTCCCCTTCAACTGCCCAAGGCCCACTTTTGGATTCCAACCTTTGTTGCTAAAATTTCAGGAAAGCACTTTTCGTTGGTACAAGGAGAAACATCTTCAGTCGACTACCCTGCCTTTCTGGACATTTACGAAGCGCTTAAGACCCCAAAACCCTTAGATTTACCCTTGTTTACGGCTCGCACCTCCAAGCTTTCCTACCTGGGAAAAGTAGCCCTACTCAAAGAAAAAATTCAAAGGGGTGACATTTACGAGACCAATTATTGCCAAGAATACTTTTTGAAAGAGGCAGAACCGACCGACCCCATGGCGCTTTACCATTATGTCAACCAAAAAACCACTGCGCCTTTTTCTGCCATGGTGGTAACCGAGAACCTTTGGCTTGCCTGTGGAAGTCCAGAGCGATTCATGAAAAAGTCGGGAAGCAAACTCATTTCGCAACCCATCAAAGGCACCGCCCCCCGATTCATCAACGAAGCCGAAGACCTTGCATCCATCGAACGACTTAAATCCTCAAAAAAAGAGCATGCGGAAAACGTAATGATTGTAGACTTGGTAAGGAATGACCTTTCTAAAATAGCTACACGGGGATCCGTTAGGGTGGAAGAAATGTGTGAAATCTATTCTTTTAAAACGGTACATCAGATGATTTCCACCGTGGCATGCGACCTCCCTGATGGCATTAGATTCGAGGATGTCATCGCCGCGATGTTTCCAATGGGCTCTATGACAGGCGCGCCCAAGCGCAATGCCGTAAAATTTTCTGACGAAGCGGAAGAATTTTCCCGAGAAATTTATTCTGGAAGCGTCGGTTATATTACACCGGAGGGCGATTTTGATTTCAATGTGGTCATTCGTTCTTTGGCTTATTATCCAGCTACAAAATACCTTTCCTGTGCCGTTGGAAGTGCCATTACCATGGCTTCGGACCCACTCGAGGAATATGAAGAATGCGTGGCGAAAATCGGGAAAATCATCCAATTTAACCATGATTGAAAACCTAAAATCCTTCCTCAAGCAATCCCAAGGAAAACACTTTTTTGTGGCTTGTTCCGGTGGTTTGGACTCCATGGTTTTGTTGCAATTGGTTGCTGAATCTAAAGTACCTTTTACCGTTCTCCATGTGAATTATCAACTTCGCGGGGAAGAAAGCGATGGTGATGAAATCTTCGTTTCTGAACATTGTAAAACCCACAAACTTCCATTTGAAAGCATACGGGTTGATTTAGGAAAAATCCTGGCTGAAAACAAAGGGAATCTCCAGAACGAAGCACGTAAAATTCGCTATGCTTATTTCAAGTCTCATGTAGACAAAACCCCCTCATCGTATTTGATTACCGCACATCATGCAGCAGATCAAATTGAAACATTCTGGCTACAATTGTTTCGTGGAAGTGGGATTTCTGGCATGGCAGGAATGACAGCGAAAAATGACTTTATCTTACGTCCCCTACTCCCCTATTCCAAAGCGGAAATCCTTGCATTTGCGCAACAAAACGCACTTAAATGGAGAGAAGATGCCAGCAACCAAAATCCAAAATACGCAAGGAATTTTCTTCGGTTGGAAGCACTCCCCTTCCTTCGTATACAGATGCCAGAAATTGATTCAGAGGTACGCTTGCTTCAACAGGTTTTTCAAGAAGAATTGATTGCCGCGAAAGAAAAAGCGGTCGAACTTTCTGGAAAATGGCACTCGACCCAACGAATTGAATTGGATGATGCGAACAACAATTCCATTGTCTTTCACGAAGCGATGAAACTATGTTCCATTCCTTCTGTATATTTTCAAGCCCTGTTGGATTTAACCAAAGCCGAAAAAGGAAAAAAACTGATCATTGAAAACCCAGGCGCTTCCATCAAAGAAATTGTCAAAGAATCCCGTTTTCTAGCGCTTGTTTCAAACGTACTGCCACCTAAATTGTGTGTCAAAACCGAGGTCACAACTTCGCTTCCAGAATCATTCAATCGCGACGTTTGGTACATTGACGGCATGTATTTGAACCATGAAATTGAACTCCGTCCTTGGAAATCCGGAGAAAAAATGAAACCCATTGGATTAACAGGATCGAAGAAAATCAGCGATATTCTTAAAGATTTCGGGATTGAATCAAATAAAAAAGCTTTTCATCCCATCGCAATCTTAAACGGTGAAATTTTGGGCATTCCCGGGGTATGTTTGTCCCAAAAATTTATGGCAACCCAAAACAGTACACGCATAATAAAAGTTACTTTTGCACCATGCTGACCCCACTCCCTATTCCCTTTGTTGAGCGGATTTCAACATCACCTCTTTTTGGTCAAAAAGTACTCGAAGCATTTGATTCATCAGCACCCACGTCGATCAGGTTAAATCCCAACAAATCAACAACCTTGGACTTCGAACTTGGAGAAAAGGTACCTTGGTGCAATCTTGGACACTACCTGTCAGAACGACCTAACTTCACCTTAGACCCTTTGTTTCATGCGGGAATTTACTACCCCCAAGAAGCGGCCTCCATGTCGGTATACGAAATCGTTAAAAGCCTTACACTTCCTGAAAACCCCATTGTACTTGACGCCTGCGCGGCTCCGGGCGGAAAATCAACGGCTTTGCTCGAAGCACTGCCTGCAAACGGCGTTTTGGTAGCCAATGAAATGAATCGTCACCGTTGCAATGTACTGGCGGAAAACATTAGCAAATGGGGAAATTCAAATGTCTTGGTCACACACAGTGAAGTGCATGCCTTTTCGAAGCACAAAGCCCTTTTTGACCTTGTACTCATAGACGCGCCTTGTTCTGGAGAGGGTATGTTTCGCAAGGACCTTAACGCACGAACGGAATGGTCGTTGGAGAATGTAAAATTGTGCGCTGAAAGACAATTGGAGATCGTAAAACAACTTGCAGATACGGTGAAAGAAGATGGGTATTTGATGTATTCTACCTGTACCTTAAACAAAGAAGAAAACGAGGAAATCATTCAGCATTTGATTGAAAAACATGCGTTTGAAGCGTGCCCTCTCCCCTTTTTAACCAACGCTTTGCCCAGCGAACAATCCCTGGGTTACTATTTTGCACCGGGCATATCAAAATCAGAGGGCTTGTACATTTGTTTGCTTAGAAAAATCGAAAACGACAAACCGTCCCTGCGAAAAAACAAACAGCTCCCCCCTATCAAAACAGCGGCTTTACCGGATTACATTCAAATCAATGCGAATGACGGTTTGGTACAAGAGGATGAGAAAACGTACTTGATGTCCCAGCAAACCCTTACTGTTTACGAACAGCTACGAGGAGACTTCAGGTTTATGAAAAAAGGAACTTTGTTGGGCGAAACCGCAATGAAAGGATTTGTTCCTGCCCATGAATTTGCGTTAAGCACCGCACTTATCAACACACTTCCTCGCGCAGAACTCTCGCTTCTTGATGCCAGAAAATACTTACACGGAGATACCTTTCCCTTGATCGCAGAAAAGGGATTTGTCGTCGTAACCTATCGAGACAGTGCTTTGGGACTTGTTAAAAACCTTGGCAATCGCTTCAATAACCTATATCCGAAGGAATGGCGAATTAGAATGGCAGTATCATGAATGAAATGAACGCGAAATCCCAACTTATTGATTACATCGGAAGCAGGATTCCTTTGTCAGATCAAGATGCCTCATTCATTAAAGACAGGTTTCACTTACGGTCCTTTTCCAAAAAGCAATTTTTTCTCAAAGAAGGAGATGAGGGCTTTGAGCAAGGATTTATTGTGGCAGGCGCGTTTAGGGTTTTCTACACCGATGCGAAAGGCTTGGAACATGTACTTTATTTTGGATTCAAGGATTGGTGGGTTGGGGATTTGGGAAGCTTTCTTTCCTCCACAAAGTCACAATTGAATGTACAAGCGCTGGAAGATGGTTACATCCTTGCATTCAACCACGCTGACATCGAAGAAATCTTTACAGAAGTACCTAAAATGGAACGCCTTTTCAGGGTAATGGCGCAGCGCACACTTTCCGTATTGCAAAAACGATTTTTCTTAACGGTCTCCGCAAGCGCAGAGGATCGGTATTTAGATTTACTGAAACGTCATCCTAAAATTGAGCAAATGGTCCCACAGCATCAAATTGCTTCGTATTTAGGTATTTTACCAGAATCGCTAAGCCGTCTCAAAAAACAAATGATTCAGCGCATTAAATCCGCAAAAGCCGGAACAGATGAAAAGTAAATAAAAATTGATAATTTAGGGCACTTAAAATTTATGAAAATGATGAAACTTAAACGTATTTTATTTGCTGTTTGCATGTTCGTAGGCTTGTTCGCACATGCTGACGAAGGAATGTGGTTCTTGATGTTTATTGAACGTCTCAATCACCGAGATATGGATAAATTGGGACTGCAATTGACAGCAGAAGAAATTTACAGCGTAAACCATTCAAGCTTAAAAGACGCAGTGGTTCAGTTCAACGGTGGATGTACCGCAGAAATCATCTCCTCTCAAGGCCTTGTGTTAACAAATCACCACTGTGGGTATGATGCCATTGCAGAACTTTCTACCCCAGAAAACGATTACCTAACCAACGGTTATTGGGCGAAAACCAAAGGCGATGAATTAAAACCCAACGCTTTGTTTGTACGTTTTTTTGTGCGCATGGACGATGTGAGCAAAAGAATTTTAGGAAAAGTGGACGCCTCTATGTCCGAAGCAGATCGCGAAAAGAAAATCAAAGAAGAAATCGCATTGATCGAAAAAGAAAACAGCGAAGGCGGAAAATATGTTGTTAGCGTACGTTCGTTTTTTCAAGGAAATGAGTTTTACTATTTCGTTTACCAAGATTTTAAAGATGTTCGATTGGTGGGAACCCCTCCCAATTCAATTGGAAAATTCGGCGGTGATACAGACAACTGGGAATGGCCACGACATACTGGAGATTTTTCCATGTTCCGAATTTATGCCGATGCCAATGGAAACCCAGCTGAATTCTCTTCGCAAAACGTTCCCCTTAAACCCAAAGTTCATTTACCTGTAAACATTCAAGGGGTAAAAGAAGGTGATTTCGCCATGATACTTGGTTTCCCTGGGAGAACCAACCGTTGGTTGCCTGCGGGAGGCATTGAGCAGAACGTTAAATTCGCCTACCCAGCTTGGGTGGAAGCTTCTAAAACAAGCATGGATGCCATGAAAAAACACATGGATGCAGATCCAAATGTAAGATTGAACTACGCTTCAAAATATGCACGCCTTGCAAACTATTGGAAAAACCGTCAAGGAATGATTGATGCGTTAACCGCGTTTCAAACAGCCAAGGCTAAACATGAAAACGAAGCAAAATTCAATGCTTGGGCAAACAAAGGCAAAAACAAAAAGACCTATGGAGATGTGATTGCCAACATCAACGCTTTTTATGCTGCAACCAATGAAAAATCTAGACATGACAACTATTTGTCCATCCTACTTCGTTCTTCTGAATTTGCAGGCATTTCTAAATCCCTCGGTGCAAAACTTATGGATTTCACAAAAGCAGACGATGCCAAAAAAAGAACAATGACCCCAGACATGGTTAAAGCCATCGATGAGTTTTACGCTTCCATAGACCTTCCTGCAGAAAAAGACCTCTTGTTGAATGGTTTGGACCTTTACCTTCAAAAAGCCCAATATAAATTGCCAGAAATGTTGAGCGGACAAACCAATGCATCTGAAATCGTTTCGAACATGCTTATCAATTCCATCTTTTCTTACCCTGAAAAACTTAGGGCGATGGTCTTGAACAACGAAAGCACAGACCTTTCAAGCGATCCAATGATGAAATTTTCAAGTGCTTTGTTTACCCATTTGAGCAACACAACGCCTGAACTTATGAAGTTGCAAGCGTCATACGCTTCGTCGTACAGGAAACTGGTTCAAGGAATGAGAGAATCAAAATTAAGTCCTGTGAAATATCCAGATGCAAACAGTACCATGCGACTTACCTATGGAATCGTAAGTGCACTGCCAGCAGACCAAAGAAACGATGCAGCCCAAAATTACTACACGACGTTGCAAGGAGCCATCAATAAATACAAGCCAAATGATGAGGAATTCGACCTTCCTGAGCGTTTGATTTACCTATATAAGTCTAAGGATTTTGGTGAATATGCCGACAAACAAGGGTACATGCCCGTAAACTTCCTAACCAACAACGACATTACGGGAGGAAACTCAGGATCCCCTGTTTTGAACGGCAAAGGCGAATTGATTGGGTTGGCTTTTGACGGTAACATCGAAGCCATGGCAGGAGATGTAATCTTTGATACCAAACTTCAAAAAACCATTAATGTCGACATCCGTTATGTACTTTTCATCATTGACAAGTATGCTGGCGCGAAACACATTGTGGATGAAATGACCATTATCCGATAAGGTTGTTTTGACATTCTATTTCTAAAGCCTCATTTTGAGGCTTTTTTTTTTTAGTTCTTAGCTTCTGCCAACAACGTCAGATACAGGAGGGCATTCCCCATCTCGGCAGTGGTGAAAATGGCATCGATTTGTGCCTGACCGATTTTTTCCAACAAGACAAAACGCAGTTCATTCTTCACATTTTTCTTGTCGTTGAATGCAAACCCAATGATTTCTTCTATCGCATTTTCGGGGATGACAATCATGGGAAAGCTTCGAATGATGGTTTTTTCAATTTCAACATACATCGCTTCTGGTAAAACTCCCCTTCTGAAGGAAATAAAACTTTCTGCAATGATCCCCAGTGCTACGGCATGGCCATGCGAAATGGGTGAAGTTCCCAGAAAATAAGATTCTAAAGCATGTCCAACCGTATGACCAAAATTCAGAAGTTTACGAAGTCCTGTTTCGTTTGGATCCTGGGTTACGATGGAAAGTTTCAGTTGTATGGAATGAGAAATGTTTGCTTGCGTGGTCAAGTCTGTTTCTTGAAGGATCTCCTTGATTTTATCCCAATGGGACGGATCCAAAATCAAGGCATGCTTGAGCATTTCTGCGTAGCCATTATAAATTTCTTCGCCTGGAAGTGTTTCAAGAAAGGCTGGGTCAATGAAAATGGCTTTGGGATTTGCGAAACTACCTATGACGTTTTTAACATTTTCTAAATCCACGCCCGTTTTTCCGCCGATGGAAGCATCTACCATACCTAACAAAGTAGTGGGAATGTGGACAAAAGAAATTCCTCGCTTGTAGACCGAAGCGATAAAACCTCCTACATCTGTCACAATGCCTCCACCCAGATTGATTATTAAATCAGACCGACCGACTTTGTATTCCAAAAGCGCCGTCCATACTTGATAACATATTTCGAGAACCTTATTCTCTTCTCCCGCTGGCAGCAACATGATTTCAGCGCTTTCCAATTGCGGGAAATGGGTAATCAAATAATCAAGGCAACAATCGTGGGTATTCTCATCGACAACGATGATTTTTTTCTGGTTGACATATTCATCAAGGAGCTTAGGAAACTGGCTGTTCACTAAGGATTCAATTTCGATAAGATACCCTTGGCCTTGGTGAATCATGCTTTTTTTATTCAAAAGTAATTAATCTTTGTGAAGAATTTTCAGTCGGAAAAAGTCTTAATTTTGCGACATGGTGGATTTTACAAATACAGAAATTGCCTTTCAAGCAAAAAGCGGCACGGACATCAAAAGGGCACAATGGCTATTCAAGGCAATGGCTTATCCACGCCTCGTGAAATTCGGTAAATGGGCAATCCATTGGGCGATAAAATGTAAGCTTCCCATCAAAGGAATCATCAAGGCTACGATTTTTAAGCAATTTTGCGGAGGGGAAAACATTACCGAATGTGAGTCGACGACGCAAAGACTTTCCGCGTTTAAGATAGGAACCATTTTAGATTATTCTGTAGAGGGAAAAACCTCTGACGAAGATTTTGAAACCACAACCGACATCATCATTTCCACCATTGTCAAAGCGGGCAATCAACCCAACATTCCTTTTGCGGTGTTCAAAATGACCGGAATTGGACGATTGGATTTACTGGAAACCGCCTCTCAATCACCTGAAGTTGCAACCGAAGTTCAACGCGAAGAAATCCATGCGATTAAGAAACGTTTTGAACGAATTTGTGAAGCGGCTGGAAAACACCAAGTCCGACTGTTTATTGACGCCGAGGAAACATGGATACAACCGGTATTGGACGCTTGGACCTTTGAAATGATGTGCAAATACAACCAAGCAAAAGCCATCATTTACAATACGGTTCAGATGTACAGACACGATCGTCTTGCTTTTCTTCACGAACAACGCGTCAAAGCGAAATCAGAAAACATTGTGTACGGCGTTAAACTGGTACGCGGAGCCTACATGGAAAAAGAGCGCGAACGTGCACAAACCATGGGCTACCCCTCCCCCATTCAACCTGACAAAGCCGCTACCGATAGAGATTACGACGAAGCGCTGCGTTTTATGGTGGAACATTCGGATTGCTTTGCACTGTGTGCAGGTTCTCATAACGAAGAAAGCTCCATGCTATTGACCCAGTTAATGTCGCAGAAACAGCTGTCTGCAGCGAACGAAAAATTCTTTTTTGCCCAACTTTTAGGCATGAGCGATCACATTTCATACAACCTAGCAAATGCGGGGTACAACGTGGCAAAGTACGTCCCTTTTGGACCCGTTAAAGAAGTCCTCCCCTACTTACTTCGTCGCGCAGATGAAAACACTTCGGTAGCAGGTCAGACAGGAAGGGAATTGGGATTGATCAGTGCGGAAGTTCAACGAAGACGAAAATAGGAACAACGAATACCGCTTTTAAAAACGGGTCTTACGAGCACAATGCGATCATTTGAAGGTATCACTTGTTGTTAGCGGTTGATTTTCTCGCAGCGTTTATTGCATACACCATTGGAATTTTATCGGCTAGGTGTTTAATTCTAAATTTTTTAGGTGCAAATTCAATGGTCTTGTTAAAACAATTGTAAGGCGAATAGTCAAACTCATCAAACGATTTTATTTCCAGTCCATGTTTAATCAAGTTATTGATTACTTCACTTATACTGTGATTCCACATTACATAGGATTGTTTTATATCCGCATTTTTGTCTGCATACGTACCGATTTCTGTCTCTACGATGGCGCCTGAATTAAAATATCTGTAAGCCAATGCTTCAAAATCATCATCAAACATCCACACAACAGGATGAAACTCTACGAATACAAAATGTCCATTTGGATGTAGAAAATCAGATGCGATTTTAGCCCACTTGTCTAAGTCAGGTATCCAACCAATGGTCCCGTAACTCGTAAAAACGATATCAAATTTTTCATTTAAATGATTCGGGAGATCGTAAATGTCACAACAAATAAACGTTGCATTGGACTCTGTATCCTTTGCAATTTGCTTTGCTTTTTCAATTGCTATGTCTGATAAATCTACGCCAGTAACTTTTGCACCAAGCCTACTCAATGAAATCGTGTCTTGACCGAAATGACATTGCAAATGCAAAACAGTCTTTCCCTTGATGTCGCCAAGTAAACTTAATTCAATGTCATTTAGTGAGGAATTCCCTTTTAGAAATCCATCTAGGTCATAAAATGCTGACTTCACATGAATTTCGGTTCTGTTGTTCCAAGATTCACGATTTATATCAATGTAATTTTGTTCTGGTTTCTTTTCAGGCATGGACATTATATTAAAGAACTGCAAACGGTTTAAGGCTTGTCGCCTTGTATGGCTTTTGATAGTTTCTTAGGATCCTGGCGGTTATCCCAAAATGCCATAACGATTATTTCACTACACGTGATTTTGTAATAAAGACTGAAATGACTCATCGCGGATTCCCTTACTTCATCAAAATCAGTCTCTTTGAATCCTTCTGGATTTTTTGAAATAACTTTCAGATGATTTGAGGTGATCTCAATCAATTTCTCGGCGTAGGCTGTACTTTTATTTCTTTCTGTCCAATATTTCAATACTTCCCTACGCTGTTTGGCAGCGGTTACAGTCCAGACTATTTTCCTTTTAGCCATTCAAGGTCATTTTTGTCGAGGTCTTTTTGCGTTATGGTTCGACCGTTTTGAATGTCTGCCTCACTCATTTTGAGCATCAACTTTTGCTCTTCAGTCAATTTGATTTTTTGGTCTTCAACCGAACTGTTATCAACCAAACGAAGCAAAGCCATCAAATATTCTTTATCTGATATTGCAAGTAGTTTATCAATAATTCCATTTCTAATTACATCAACTTGAGCCATTTCTTTTTTTATATCAACTAAGGTAATACTTCGGTCTAGTTTTTCCAAATGCCTTCAAACGGTTTAGGCATTGCGCTTGACCTCGTTTTTTTTTACTAAAAATTTGTTTTCGGAAGGTAAGAATTCACTTGTTCAATTCATTGCCCTTTCGAAGCAAAAAACCAAACTGGCACTTAGTTCCCGAAATTTTTAAAAAAATTTTTGCGATCCATTGATTCTATTTCTAAAATTATTTGTCCTCCCATTTTATCATAGACGGTAATATTTGAAAAAACACCCTTTTTAATTTTTGTCTTCATGCACTTATCGATGTCAATTGGTTTGTAATTTTCAAATGACATGCATTTCAATTCTTTGTAGCTGCAGAGATTGGCAGGTAGATTACTGAATGAACAGTAAAATGAAAACTGAGAAACATTCGGCATTTGTTCGATAGGAAAATAGCCTAATTTAGGTGCGTTCAATTCAATTAAACCTAAACTCGGAAAATACTTTTCAGATTTCCAATCGATTAATTCTGGAGCGTCAATGTCTAGGATATCCAATTTCTGTAAAAATGCAATTTCAGTGGAAAGCGAGGTCAAGCGACTGGATTTTATGGACAAATGTTCCAACGTAGAAAGAGGTGGAATTACAAGTCTTGTTCTGTTATAATCCTCAATAAACAAATGGGTTAAGCTATCCAATTTCAATTCGGAAATCAAGTCAATAAAGTCTTGCGTTGGGTTAAACAACTTTATTTCTTTAAGTTGAGGATTGTTAAGGATTGATTGTTTTGCATTTGCCAAGGTTGGGCCTTTACGTACAAAAACAATGGCCTTTAAACTGTCAACGTGAGGTACAATTTCGTTTTCATTTATGACCTTAAAGTACAGGTCCTCGTTATAAGGCCTTGGCTCTTGACCATACGGTTTGAGTGAAAAAAATACAATGGTTAAGAGTAAAGAGAAGAAAGACTTCATTGTTTATTAGGGTTACTTAGGTAATTGTTACGAACGGCTTGGGGATTGGCTTATACGGGGACTTTTCTTAGTGAGTGTTGGGTGATTATTTTAAACCAAAGTTTAATCAATGTCTAAAGGTATGGTGATTTTTCTTTTGTAGTTTTTATTTTCACATTCCGCAAACATCCATCTTGGCATTAAGCGAATCAATCTTAGGGCTTCCTTATTCAAATTTTCATCTGTACTTTCTAAAATATGTATCAAATAAGGTTTCCCATCAGGACCGAGAATGAATTCGATCTTAAAATGAGCTTCGAATCCAAAATCTCCATAGTTGTATGGCATTCTTAGATTGTCATAGATAAAATTTTGAATTGCGTCTGCACCTTCAAGAAGGCTAGGCAATGTACAAATTGAATCCCCCCATATTTCTTTGTATTGGGCCATCCGTTTTGACTCCTCTTGTTGAATTCTTTTTTCATATGCTTCAGAAGGATATACATATAATGTAATATCAGCATTTTTCTCATTTATGAAATATCGTTCTCTTTTTTGAAGATCGAAATCCCCAGAAGAGAATTCAACTTGATATTCTATTTTATCACCGGATTTGAAAGAAATTGTAATGGAACCATTTTCGTCTGTCATGAATGTTCCAGAAAAGTTTGGCTTCACCATTTTGATTAGCACCTCCTTGTTCGCTATCTTTTGGTTATTGTATCCATCCATAAAAGTCAACTTCATTTCATGTTTCGAAGCGAATAAGGTAGAATTTACCAAAAGGAAAAAAAATATAAGTTGTCTCATCATTTGTTTTTCAGGTGTTCTGTGGTTGCAATTTAACAATTCTCGGCTTTACGAAGGTAGTGTCCGGAAGTGCGGATTGAAGCACGACTTATCCCTCCATGCCGAGAATGCTTAATATAAGCACTGAATCCGCTTTTGTGCAAGCCCCATGCCCGCACCAATGCTTATTTCCAGTTTATTTTAAGTATTTCTCTTTTTAGTTCAATTTCTTCTGTAAAAGAAGTGCCACGTTTGTAGGAAATAAAAACCAAATAAAGCGGTTTTTTGACTTTTTCAACTTTTATGTTGGTTTGTGATTCGACATTGTAGATATTTTCAATGGTTCTTGTACAAATTATTTTTCCATGTTCTGCTTTGGTTTTATTGAACCTATGGTCACGTTCATTGTCATAAAACCAATAATTTGGAGCATCATTTGAAACCAGTATTTCTTTGCTGGGGTTAAACAATTCATCTGCCATACCGGTAGCTAAAAAACCTTTCAACCTGGTTTTCGGGATGCCATTTTTAGCCATCTCATAGGTATTGTTTTCAAATGACCCATTGACCAACAGCCCCATGGGTTCTGAAAATTCAAAGATCAGGTTAAATGATTTTCTTTCAAGTGTTAATTCTCCGTTTTTAGATTGAATTGTTTTTCCATTTTGTTCGACTGTAACATGGAAATCTTTTTCTATTGGGGTTCCTGAAATCAGGGTAATTAAAGCCAAGGTTAAAAACAAAATGTGTTTCATATGTGATGTGTGTTTCAGGTATTTGTGCTAGCGGTTAAGCTGCTTGGCGAAGGTGGCGATTTTAAGCTCCGCGGCTGATCTGCGGAAAACGCTCCCCCCACCTTTTGGGAAGGTGCTGTTGTAAGCCGTTCTTCCTCCTGTCTTTAGTTACTAATTAGTGTTTTAAAATCGTTTTCATTTGTTTCTTTAAAAACTAATGTCAAGGTTTGATTTTCTTTTATTGTCATTCTAGAACTATAAGTAAATATTTTATCATCTTTCAATGTGTATGCTACAAGCCTAACTTTTGAGCCTGTAGGAATGTTCTTAAATGTATTGTTTTTGACCTTGTCGTTGTCATTTATTAAACATGTCTGCATTACACTGTTTATATCTTCAAAAATTAAATAAATGTTGGCTGTACTTATCTTTTCAACAAGACCGAAGTTAACCATCAAGTCAGTTTTATTTTCAATTTCTAAGAACCTATCACAATTAATCCAACCAAGATTACTTAATTCAATTGCTGTATAAAGTTTGTCCTCAAGTTCAGCTTCTTCAGGTGTCGCCATTCTTGAATGTAGGCAATTTTTGTCACCGCAAAAGGTACATCTCACAGAAACAAGTTTTGGTTTCTTTTCAAATTTTTTAGGGACAGAGTCCCAATTTATTTGACCTAAACTGTCTCGTTGTCCGTAAAACAAGGTCATTTCATTTTCAGCAAGTTTAGGGAATTCAACTTTAAGTGTTTTGTTCGGTTTTAATTTAACTTGTTGTCCTTTGGTTTTTATATTAATAAAATACGCCCCTCCTGATACTAGTAGCTTTCCATTGGAAACAGTTTGTGCATTCGTTCTAAACATTTGATTTTGGTTAGTTAACTCTTTTAGTTCAACCTCAATATTGTCAACTATTGGATGTCCATTTTCTGTAATTAAGTCAGATGGATTAATGTTTATTACCGTGCCTTTTTCTCCAATAACGTGAACAATACTGTCTGATGAGATTGAAAAAAATTGCGAAGGCTCTTCATACTTTTGAAGAAGGTCGTTTAGCTTTCCAATTTCCGTTTTGCTGTCAAGGTTTGCTTTTTGATCACAACTTGTCAATGCCAAAGTCGTAATTATTAAAAGTGAGATTATTCTGTTCATTGTCATTGTCATTTTTAGCATTGGCGGCAACGTTTGGATTGTAGGCGATGTCCCGAGAGGAACGATTCTGGATATTGCTTACAAGCTGTTATCGATTCGGTCTTTTATTTCTGGCCAATAAGTTTTGTTTTGTTTTCAGCGAGCTTATTCTCAATATACTCCTTTAATTGCTCAAAGGTCATATTTTGAGTTTCCTGGCTAATTTCATCTCTTATTTCACGCATCATCATAACAGCGTCAAATGTTTTTTCCTTTTTATTCTTCTCCATATTTTACTAAATCTTTTGGACTTCTAATTTCAATCATTGTATAACCAAGTCTAAGGTTTACAGAATTGGACCCTTTTATTCTATCAAGGTTTACAATGTGTTTAAAGTTCCATCTGGCTAAAACATCAACTTTGTAAATTGTCGCCAAGGCTATATGTCTGCAATCTTCAATACTGGTTTTTCCTACTACTTTTTCTTCGATATAGGTATCTGCCAATTGTAGCGTCTCATCGGTTAACTCAACTCGTTCAAAAAAGTCTGGGGAAAAATGAAATAGCAATTCTTTGACATGAGATGGAGCATTTAACAATTCAAGATCTAATAAGTCTGAAACCACAAATTTAACTTCTCTTTTTTCAAGTCGCTGAAATAACATATTTGTTGCTTCTTTGAATTCTTCGTCAAAGTATCCACCAACAATTGAGGTATCAATATAAATTCGTTGAATCATTTTTTATTCTCGAATGTAGTAAAAATAACTTGAGTTCGTTTTTGATTTTGTTTTTTTAGACTCAACGCTAACGTTTTGGGGCTTGGCGATGTCCCGAGAGGAACGATTCGGGATATTGCTTACACGCTGTTATATGCGGTTTTTCTTTCTTCGCTCAAGTCGTCCGTTAGATTTTTATCTTCAGTTCAAGTCGTCCGCCAAATCCAAGTTCAATAATTTTTTGAAGTGTCGAAATGCGTGCTTCTTTTATGTTATTCTCGATTTTTGAAATATAGGATTTAGTTGTCCCAACTTTTTCTGCAAGTTGTTCCTGTGTCATTCCCATTTCAACGCGAGTGTCGTGAATTAACGCACCAATTTTAAATGCTTCGTAACCTCCTTCAAGTTCGTCACGTTCTTTTGTCCCAAGTTTTCCGTAATTTTTTTCTTTGAACTCTTCTAGAGTCATCAAGTTTTTATTTTTCGCTTTCATATTCTGCTTTAATTTTAAGTGCCATTTCAATTTCTTTCCTTGGTGTCTTTTGCGTTTTCTTTTGGAATCCGTTCGCTAGTATAACCAATTGTCCTTGGTCAAAAAAACAGAAAATCCTAAAAATGTCACTACCGAGTTGAACTCGGATTTCATAAAGTCCGTCCGTGTTCTCTAGGTGTTTCAGATACGTTTCTGGAACTCTTTGTAAGTCTTCAATCAAGTCAAAAGTCCAAACAATTTTTGCTTTTACTTTCTTGTGCGCTGTTAGTAGCTGGGCGATTCCGATATTTCTTTGAGCATAATTCTATTTAATTAATCATTTTATCGAGTAACTAACATTGCGTCCATTTCCTTGTTTTTCAATCAATCCTTTGTT
>Ga0114976_10000111_pt1 | contig 44403 bp, 41 predicted proteins | sample S_130805_EF_Meta_FD_87319 | JGI IMG/M metagenome (GOLD analysis project Ga0114976, IMG submission 87319) | Freshwater microbial communities from Lake Simoncouche, Canada to study carbon cycling - S_130805_EF_MetaG | ecosystem: Environmental > Aquatic > Freshwater > Lake | place: Lake... | reverse complement strand
AAGATTTTGCTGGGCAACCCAACGTTGTAGAAAACCTTTCCATCTTCGTAAAAGCCGCAAAACTCAGAAACGAACCCCTTGACCACGTACTACTGCATGGCCCGCCAGGATTGGGGAAAACCACCCTTGCAAACATCATCGCCATTGAAATGGGCGTCGGGTTTAAGGTAACAAGCGGCCCTGTTTTGGATAAACCTGGAGATTTGGCAGGACTTCTTACCAATTTAAGTGAAGGCGATGTTTTGTTTATAGATGAGATTCATCGCTTAAGTCCAGTGGTTGAAGAATATCTCTACTCGGCAATGGAAGATTATGTAATCGACATTTTGTTGGACACAGGCCCAAATGCCAGAACCATTCAAATCAACTTGAATCCTTTTACCTTGATTGGCGCCACGACGCGGTCAGGTTTGTTAACCTCTCCCCTCAGGGCAAGGTTTGGAATCAATTCAAGACTGGAATATTACGACGCGCAAACGCTGACCCACATTGTTGAACGCTCATCGAATTTACTTCAAATTGCCATTAATGAAGACGCAGCCTATAAAATTGCAAGCAGAAGCAGGGGTACCCCAAGAATTGCAAATGCGTTGCTTAGACGTGTAAGGGATTTTGCGCAAATCAAAGGCACCGGAAGCATCGACACAGAAATTACTGACATCGCCTTGAAAGCCTTGAATGTGGATGAAAATGGATTGGATGAAATGGACATACGCATATTGAAAGTCATCTTAGAGAAATTCAGTGGAGGTCCTGTGGGATTGACTACAATTGCCACCGCCATTGGTGAGAATGCCGGAACCTTGGAAGAAGTGTATGAGCCCTTCTTGATCCAAGAAGGATTTCTGATGCGTACACCAAGAGGTAGGAAGGTCACCGAAAAAACGTACAAATACCTGGGCAAAGATTTGGGGTATTTTCAAAATGGATTGTTCTAAACATGTTGGCGGACGCCTATAAACATGCCATTCGCGAGAAAGCAACGGAACTCGGATTTTTACATTGTGGATTTTCGAAAGCGGGATTTTTAGCACACGAAGCACCTCTTTTGGAAACTTGGTTAAAAAACAACCAACATGGGGAAATGCGGTACATGGAAAACCATTTTGACAAGCGCCTAAACCCCACCCTTTTGGTTGAAGGATCTCAGTCGGTTATCTCCCTCCTATTCAATTATCATCCCGCCGAAACCCAGAACCCGGGCGTGCCAAAGATTGCGAAATATGCCTACGGAGAGGACTATCACCAAGTAATCAAAGACCATTTAAATACCTTAATTGAATGGATCGCATTGGAAATTGGAGAAATTCAATGCAGGGTCTTTGTGGATTCTGCACCTGTAATGGATAAGGTTTGGGCCAAAAAATCAGGCTTAGGTTGGCTCGGAAAAAACACCAACCTCATCCATCCGAAAGAGGGGAGTTTTTTCTTCATTGCCGAAATCATTTCTGATTTGACTTTCTCGCAAGATGCCCCCATGAAAGACTATTGCGGTACATGTACACGGTGCATCGATGCCTGTCCAACAGACGCATTGGCGGTACCTTATCAAATTGATGCAAAAAAATGCATTTCCTATCTAACCATAGAGTTAAAGGACGAGATCATACCGAGTGAATTTAAAGGAAAAATGGAACATTGGGCTTTTGGATGTGACATCTGCCAAGATGTTTGCCCGTGGAATCGATTTTCAAAACCCACGAAAGAGCAAAGATTTATGCCAGATTTTTCAATTTTAAACCTTGCTGAAGAAGATTGGAGGGGCTTACGTAAGGAAGCTTTTCAAGAGATGTTCAAGCACAGCGCGATTAAACGCACAAAATATGAAGGCTGGATGCGCAATGTTAATTTCCTTTCTGAATAAGAAATTACCGTAATTTTGCACCATGGCAGGATCATCCTTTGGAAATGTATTTAAACTTACCACCTTTGGGGAATCTCACGGTCCTTCCATCGGAGGAATCATTGAAGGATGTCCGCCAAATTTTGAACTGAACCTCTCTGAAATTCAAGCCTATTTAGACCGAAGAAAAACAGGACAAAACGCATTCGCTTCAACACGAAAAGAGGAAGACGAGGTCGTTTTTTTATCGGGAATATACCAAGGAAAAACCACAGGAACGCCCATTGGGTTCAACATCAAAAACAAGGATGCGCGTCCTGAAGATTACGATTCCATCGCCTCATTGTACCGTCCTTCCCATGCCGATTTCACTTATGAAAAAAAGTATGGACTTCGCGATCCAAAGGGAGGGGGTCGTTCCAGTGCCCGGGAAACCGCTTGCCGAGTGGTTGCGGGTGCCGTCGCAGCTCAAATATTGGCATCCAAAGGAATTGTACTCAGCACGTATGTAGACCAAATCGGCACCCAACGAATGCCCCAAAAGTCTGGCTTTTATTCCCAAAGTACCATTGACCAATCTACGTTGCGTTGTCCAGACCTTGAAATCTCCAAAAAAATGGAGGACTATTTACAAGAAGTGAAGGCAAAAGGAGACACGGCTGGTGGATGCATTCAATGCGTTATCCATGGGGTTCCGGCTGGACTTGGAGAACCTGTTTTTGATAAAATTCATGCAGATTTAGGAAAAGCAATGCTTTCCATCAATGCGGTGAAAGGCTTTGAAATTGGAAGTGGCTTTGACGCTGCAAAGATGTTGGGAAGTGAACACAATGATTTATTCAATGATGATTTTACCACACAAACAAATTTTTCGGGCGGAATCCAAGGCGGGATTACCAATGGGATGCCCATCTATTTTCGCGTGGCATTTAAGCCAGTAGCAACCCTCATGCAAAAACAAACCACCGTAAACGCCGCCGGTCAACAAAACACCCTAGAACCCAAAGGACGACATGATGCCTGTGTGGTGCCACGCGCCGTGCCAATTGTAGAATCTATGGCCGCAATTGTAATTTTAGACTTCTTTTTACGCAATAAGACCTTATCTTTGTAAAAACCGAATTATGTTCCAGAGAATTCAATCTGTTTATTTTATTCTTTCTACCTTACTCTTCATTGTACTGCTTGGAGGTCTTGATTTTTTAAAATTTCATGAATCATCAATGGAGTACCACATCGTTGACCTTTACGGTCGATCCTCTTACTACTACTCAAAAGGGTCCTTTCAATTGATTTCCAATGAATTCATTCCCCTTGTTGTCCCCGTTTTAGGAATGATTCTTTTGTTAGTGAGCACCATGGTTTCCTTCAAAAAAATCAAACGTCAGCTGTCTTTGGCTAGGCTAACCTTTCTAGTGAACACCTTCCTAGTTGTCGTCTTTGTCATTTGGAGTACCCTGCTTTTTGTACAAGGGAATGCCAATGCCAGCAACCATATTCAGTTAGGATTTTACGTTGCTGTGACAACCCTTCCTTTGACCTTTTTTGGCTACAAGGGTGTGCTTCGAGATAAAACACTCCTTGATTCCATCAATCGCTTGCGCTAAGCAGTCGATAAAAAACACACTATGAACTTTCTTTCAGTTGAAAATTGCACCAAAACCTTTGGTGAACGAGCCCTTTTTGAGAACATTACCTTCGGTATAGAACAAGGCCAAAAGGTTGCGCTCGTAGCCAAAAACGGCGCAGGCAAGACAACCCTGCTTCGCTGTCTTATGGGCCTAGAACCCATCGACACAGGGAACATTGTTTTTAGAAAGGACATCCGTATTTCTTTTATGGACCAAAGCGATGCTTTTCCAGAGGAAGCTACAGTCATGGATGTGATTTACGACAACAGCCTTGAAATTTTCAAATTCATTCATCAGTACAATGTTGCCTTGGAAGAGAACGACCTTGACGCCATTGAAAAACTAAGCGAAATCATTACGGAAAATGATGCCTGGGACCTAGAATCAAAAATCTCTAAGGTACTTTCAATCCTCAAACTGCAACCTGAAGGCAAACTTAAAACCATGTCTGGGGGACAAAAAAAACGCGTAGCCCTCGCTAAAGTGATCTTGTCCGAAGCAGATTTCATGCTTTTAGATGAGCCCACCAACCACTTAGATTTAGACATGATTGAATGGTTAGAGAGCTATTTAAGTTCAAGCAACTCAACCGTCTTCATGGTGACCCACGACCGCTACTTTCTTGAGTCCATTTGCGACACCATCTACGAGCTGGAAAATCCCAATATTTACAAATACAACGGGAATTTTTCCTATTACCTTTTCAAAAAAGCGGAACGACAAGAACAACTCCAATCTACGATTGAAAAAGCGCAAAACACCTTTCGAAAGGAATTGGAATGGATCCGACGACAACCCAAAGCAAGGGGCACCAAACAAAAAGCAAGAATTGATGCCTTCGTTGACATAAAGGAAACCGCTTCGCAGAGAATCAACAAGGACCAAATGCAATTGTCCATCAAAATGGAGCGTTTGGGGACAAAAATTGTCGAGATTCACAAAATCAGCAAGGCCTTCGGGGAGAAGGTAATCATGGATAACTTTTCGTATCATTTTCAAAGGACGGAACGCGTGGGAATCGTCGGGAACAACGGTACAGGAAAGACGACTTTCATCAGAATGATCTTAGGCGAAGAATTGCCAGATAAGGGAAAAATTGTCATTGGTGAAACCATACATTTTGGACATTACACGCAAGAAAATTTGGTGTATGAAGCCGATGCAAAAGTAATTGACATCGTAAGGGACGTTGCAGAATTTATTCCGTTGGAAAAAGGAAAACAAATTTCTGCAGCACAACTGTTGGAGCGCTTCCTATTTCCCCGAGACATGCATTTTCAATTTGTCTCCAAACTGAGTGGTGGGGAAAAAAGACGACTGAAATTGTTGCGCATCTTGATGTCTAATCCTAATTTTTTGGTGTTGGATGAGCCTACCAATGACTTAGATATTTTTGCCATGGCTGCGCTAGAGGAATACCTACTCGCCTTTCAAGGTTCATTGATCGTAATCTCCCACGACCGATATTTCATGGATAAAATGGTGGACCACCTCTTCCTTTTCGAAGGGAATGGCGTGGTGAAAGACATCATTGGGAATTATTCTGAATACCGCGTTCAAGAAGCTAAATTAAAACGTGAGCAAAGACCGGATGCAAAAGCAAAAGTTGCAGCACCGATACAAGAGGACGCACCTGCTAAGAAACTATCTTTTAAGGAAAAAGCAGAATTTGAAGCCTTAGAGAAAACCATAGGACAATTGGAATTGGAAAAGCAACAAATTACCGATGAGCTTTCCAGTGGCGACTTGGAAAACGACGCTTTGTTGGCTTTGGGTGAGCGGTTAGGAGAAATTGTCAACGCCCTAGAAACACATTCCAATCGCTGGTTGGAACTTTCAGAATTCGCATAAAAAAAGGGCGGCTTTCGCCACCCTTATTCAACAAAAACCAAGTTTTGTTTAGGCTTGTTTTACGAATTGAACCTCGCTTTGCAAGGTGATTTCGTCTCCTAATACTACGTTTCCTGCTTCTGTAACTGCAGACCACGTTAATCCAAAATCCGAACGTTTAATTTTTCCATGAATGGACATTCCTGTTTTGGTTTGGCCATAAGGATCTGTTGCAATCCCTGCGAAATCTGCTCTTAATACCACAGGATGCGTAATTCCTTTCAGGGTTAAATCCCCGTGAATATGCCATTCGCTGTCTGCATTCTTATCAATGCTGGTGGATTTAAACTCGAGGGTTGGGAATTTTTCCGCGTCGAAAAAATCTGCAGAAAGTAAATGACCATCGCGGTCTTGAAAGCCTGTGCTGATGCTTCCTATTTGTGCAGTGAAATCAATCGCTGCATCCGAAAAATCATCTCCAGAAGCAGTTAATTGTGCATCAAACGTTTTGAAACTTCCGCTTACATTTGAAATCATCATGTGGCGCACTTTGAAACCAATTTCGCTGTGCATGTTGTCAATTTTCCAAGTATTCATGTGTATTATTTTTTAACAAAGGTAGTCAACCTTATCATGCTACCTGCTTGATTTAGGTTAAGGAATCTTAGTATATTTACATCATGTACAAAAAGTGCCTTTTTCTCATTCTGATTACCTTACCGATGGTAATGTTTTCGCAACTTGAGATGACATCAAGTACCTCAAAAAAAGGTTGGGCCAACGACAAAAACCCAACCCAAGTTTACCTAGACTTCAACCGCACGCAGTCCTATAGAACGCTCCTATCAAACCAAGACTTTCTAAATCCACCCCTTGGGGAAAGAGCCAACGAAACAGCAACCCCATTGTGGACCTATGGATTAGGAATTCGAGCGGGCATCCTTCCTTTTTTGCGCCTTGAAGCAGGGTTGACCTTTTTGCAAAATGGCGAAGCCTACGACTTTCAATCCACAGTGAATGACAGCAGCTATCACTATGTTTCGAAATTCAGGTACATCGGAATGCCGGTTTCTTTGCATTTTACCTACGGAAATCAATTCCGATTTTTTATAGGTCCAGGAATCAATCCCCTGCTGTTCAATTCATTTAACCAGAAGTTCGAATATACCACAGAATTGGGAGGGGCATATAAAGGAAAGTTAAAGGAAAAATCCAATGCCTACGCTTCCTACATTCTCCAAGTCAAAGCGGAAGCAGGGGTAGAATATGTTGGTACAAAAGGAATTGGAATGGTGGTAAAATGTACCTATCGAAGACAATTGACGAATACTTATGGAAAATACAGTGGTTTCATCCATAAATCCTACGGCTTTGGATTTTCTTTAGGCCTTGTAAAAAACATCTGATGGTACTGCGAAAACTTATTCAATTCTTAGAAAATAAATTCCCGCTTGGACTTCAAGAGGACTACGACAATTCCGGATTGCAATTGGGCGACGTGAACCAAGAAATTTCAGGGGTTTTGATAGCGTTGGATTGTACGGAAGTCATCATTGATGAAGCCCTCGAAAAAAAATGCAATGTAATTCTTGTTCATCACCCTTTGCTGTTTAAAGGAATCAAGCGAATTGGTACGTCAACTTCTACTGAAAGGATCATTCGTAAATGCATCCAAAACGACTTGAATGTCTATGCGATTCATACGAATTTAGACAATCACATCGATGGGGTGAATGCCAAAATAGCAGAAAAAATAGGATTGCAAGTGCGTGAAATCCTTCTCCCGAAGGTTGGTTTATTGTTTAAGTTAAGTATCTACATACCCACAGAAAACGTAGAACTTTTTCATGAATCCATGTGCGAAACGGGCGTGGGAAGCATTGGAAATTACATTGATTGTTCCTTTCAAACACGGGGAATCGGCACGTTTACACCCACGGGTTCAGCCAATCCAACCATTGGAAGTTTGGGAGAAGTAACAAAACAAGAAGAAACCAGAATTGATTACTTGATTGAAAAAAACCAGGTAGAAAAGGCCCTTAACACGATGCGATTGGCACATCCATACGAAGAAGTAGCCCACGATTTAATTCCACTTTCAAACGTTCATGGTTTGCGAGGTTCAGGAATGATAGGCATGCTCGACGCGCCGAAACCAGGAAAGACTTTACTGGAAGAGCTTAAGGCTGTTTTCAATTGTGGGACGATTAAATACACGGCCGAAGTTCGGGAAAACGTTCATAAAATTGCCTTTTGCGGGGGCTCCGGAAGTTTTTTGTTGGAAAGAGCAATTCAATTGGGAGCGGATGTTTTTATCTCTGCCGACTTCAAGTATCACGACTATTTTCGAGCAGAAGGAAAAATACAAATCATCGACATTGGACATTTTGAAAGTGAGCAATTTACTTGCGAATTATTGGCTGAGATAATTCAAGAAATAATTCCTACCTTTGCCGTCCATTTAACTGAAAACAATACAAATCCCGTTAATTATATTTAAGATATGGCAGTAGCTTCAAGCAAAAAAGAGGTAAGCATTTCAGATAAGCTGGATGCCCTTTTCGAACTTCAGAAAATTGATTCTGAAATCGACAGAATCCGTACCATTCGTGGTGAATTGCCTTTAGAGGTTCAAGATTTAGAAGATGAACTCAGTGGTCTAGAAACAAGAATCACGAAAATGAAGGAAGAAATCAAGGAACTTGACAATGAAATTTCAGACCGAAAAATTTCATCGAAAGATTCTGATGCCGCCATCCTCAAATACAAAGAGCGTCAAAACAACGTACGCAACAACCGTGAATACGAATCGCTAACGAAAGAAATTGAATTTCAAGAATTAGAAATCAAATTGCACGAAAAACGTTCGAAAGAGACGAAGTTGAAAATTGAAGGCAAAAAAGAATTGTTAACCGAAGCGCAAGACAGAATGACCATGCGTTCAGGTGACCTCGACCAGAAAAGAAAAGAATTGGACGACATCATCAGTGAAACCCAAAAAGACGAAGATAAATTAATGGCTGCATCTGGGGTCGCAAAACAAAAAATCGAAGAAAGATTGGTAAAAGCGTATAACCGATTAAGAGGTAATGCGAAAAACGGTTTAGCGGTAGTACAGGTAATCCGCGGTGCTTGTGGCGGGTGTTTTAACAAAATTCCACCTCAACGACAATTGGACATCGTAACCAAAAAGAAAATTCTTGTGTGTGAGCACTGTGGAAGAATCTTGGTTCCTTCCGAAGAAGAATAACATTACATAGCTATTTTAAAGCCCCATTCCTAAGCAATGTCTTCGGTGGGGCTTTTTTTATGTCAACTTAAATTGGACATTCAACCTTGTCAGCTCCTTGTAAAGCGTAGGATCTGGGTTAATGCGCACCGATTTAGACGTCATGTTTAACTCCAAACCCTCCACCGCATCGACAATGGTAAATTGAATGCTACAATTCCCCTGGTTTTTGGTAAACAATGCATTCAAATGATCGATCAGCTCGTGGTTCAACTCTTTGTTAGGAATCTTAAGCTCAAGTAACTTCGCCCTCTTCTCTCTCAATTCTTGTAGCAATGACACACTGTTTAAACTGAATTCTAATTCCTTTCGGAACTTGGGAACTTCAAATCTTCCATACAGCGTGAGAAAAATCCCTGGTGTAAAAAGGTGCTTGAATTTCAAGTAAGATTCCCTGAAAACATTGAGCTTGTATTGATCTGTATAATCTTCAAAAACAATGGTTCCAAACGGTTCTCCCGTTTTCGTGAGACGGTGTTCTATGGAGGTGACAATGACCGCCATGGTTAAATCCTTTCCTTTATAGGTATCCATTTCTTTAAACATGGATAGGTTTCCTGTGCAAAAAGAATCAATTTCCACCCTGAAGTCATCCAAGGGGTGCCCTGAAATAAAAATCCCAATGGCTTCTCTTTCTTTCGATAATTTGTAGCTAGAGGACCATTCTTCGCTCACGGGAACATTGGGGGTTGGTGCTTCAAAGTCTTCGGTGTCTTGAAACATAAGGGTTTGGTCGCTGGCCATCCCGTCTTGCGATGTTTGTCCCCACTTCATGAGTATTTCCAAAAACATCTTCCGGTTGGTTTCCTCGTGAAAATACTGCGCGCGATGCATTTCGGAAAAGGTATCCAAAGCCCCTGCATAGATTAGGTTCTGGATCGAATTTCGGTTGGCACCTTTGTAGTTGATTCTTTTGAAAAAGTCAAAAACATTCAAATAAGGCCCTTCTTTTCTCCCTTCAACAATGGCTTCAACAGGTCCTTCACCGATTCCTTTGATTCCCCCAAGACCGAAACGGATGGCACCTTTTTCATTGACTGTGAACTTCAAATTGGATTCATTCACATCTGGGCCCAACACTTCCACACCCATTCTTCGGCATTCCTCCATAAAAAAGGTGACTTGTTTCATGTCACTCATGTTGTTACTGAGTACCGAGGCCATGTATTCCGCTGGATAGTTTGCTTTTAGGTAGGCTGTCTGGTAGGCAATCCAAGCATAGCAGGTTGAATGGGATTTATTGAATGCGTAAGAGGCAAAGGCTTCCCAATCCTTCCAAATTTTTTCTAAACTGACGGAAGCATGGCCTTTTTCTGTACCCCTTTCGAGGAACAAAGGCTTCATTTTATCCAATACTTTTCGGTCTTTTTTCCCCATGGCCTTCCGCAAGGTATCCGCCTCACCTTTGGTGAAATCTGCAATTTTTTGGGACAACAACATGACCTGTTCTTGGTACACTGTAATTCCATAGGTTTCCTTCAAGTACTCCTCACAATCGGCAAGGTCATAGGTAATCTCTTCCTCCCCATGTTTACGCTTAATAAAGGATGGTATGTACTCCAAAGGTCCGGGACGATAGAGTGCGTTCATGGCAATAAGGTCGGCAAATTCTGTCGGCTTGAGTTCGCGCATGTATTTTTGCATTCCCGGGGATTCATATTGAAAAATCCCAATGGTTTCTCCACGTTGAAAAAGTGCATACGTCGCTTCGTCATCAATGGGAAACTGGTCTGGATCCAAATCGACGCCACGGATTTCTTTTATGATTTTTACGGCGACTTTAATCAATGTAAGTGTTTTCAACCCAAGGAAGTCCATTTTCAGCAACCCGGCAGACTCTGCTACGGCATTGTCAAATTGGGTACACACCATATCGGAGTCTTTTGCCGTAGCAACGGGAACGAAATTCGTAATGTCATCTGGGGTAATGATTACACCGCAGGCATGGATTCCAATGTTTCGCACAGAACCTTCAATGGCTTTGGCTTGTCCCAACACATCGGCCAGCACCCCTGTGGAGTTAAAAATACTCCTGAGCGATCGCGCATTGCCAATGGCTTCCATGTTGTGTTTCAGTTTGTCTGCCAATTCAGGTTCACTTAACGAAAACAAGTTCTTCAAAGAAATGTCAGGAACCAATTTTGCCAAGCGATCGGCTTCTGGCAGGGGTAAATTCATCACACGCGCCGTATCTCGAATGGCAGATTTAGCCGCCATGGTACCATAGGTAATGATTTGGGCCACTTGACTTGAACCGTATTTTTGAATTACGTAATCGATGACCTTTCCCCTCCCCTCGTCGTCAAAGTCGATGTCGATATCGGGCATTGAAATACGATCTGGATTTAAGAAACGCTCGAATAGCAAATCATACTTAATCGGGTCTACATTGGTGATTCCTGTGCAATAGGCAACCACAGATCCTGCTGCGGAGCCCCGGCCTGGCCCTACCGAAACGCCCATTTTTCTGGCCTCGGTGCAAAAATCTTGAACGATTAAGAAATATCCTGGATAACCTGTGTTTTCAATGGTTTTTAATTCAAAATCCATTCTTTCTCGAATGGCATCGCTGATTTCACCGTAACGCCTCGCTGCCCCCTCATACGCCAAGTGTCGAAGAAAGCCGTTTTCCCCATTCTTTGTTCCCAGCTCATCGTCCATTGGGTCAATAAATGCTTCGGGAATGTCAAACTTTGGCAGCAAAACCTCTCTTGACAAAGAATACGCTTCGCATTTATCTACAATTTCTTGGATGTTGAAAATCGCTTGCGGAATGTCCGCAAAAAGCTGCTTCATTTCCTGCGGGGACTTGAAATAATATTCATTGTTTTCAAAACCAAAGCGTTTTCCCATTCCCTTTCCAATGGGGGTGTTCACGAGCGCACCTTCCTTAACGCAAAGCAAAACGTCGTGGGCAACGGCATCCTCTCGGTTTACATAATACGAATTGTTGCTTGCGATTAATTTCACGCCGTGTTTTTCCGCAAAACGAAGCAGTACTTCATTTAGAACGTCTTCCGATTCTAAGCCATGACGATTGATTTCTAGGTACAAATCTTCCCCAAAGAGCGATTTCCACCAAAGGAGAGATTCTTCCGCCTGGGTTTCTCCCACATTGAGGATTAGGTTTGAAATTTCACCCATGTGACCACCTGACAATACAATGACGTCTTCGTGGTATTTCTCCACCAAGGCCCTGTCAATTCTTGGGAGGTAATAGAATCCTTGCGTGTAGGCAATGGAGGCAAGTTTGATCAGGTTCTGGTAGCCATTTTTATTTTTTGCCAGAAACACCCATCGCGAGCCGTAGTCTTTTACACTTTTATTTGTGTGGTCTTTGCAAACATTGAATTCACATCCGATGATGGGCAACAACAGTTGTTTGTTTGAAATTGCACCGTTTTCTTCCGTTTCTAAAATTTCTGCGCGAATGATTTCATTTTGGTCGCTTACCAATTTTTCAAATTGAAATGCTGCCATCATGTTTCCATTGTCTGTCAGCGCAATGGCAGGCATGTTAAATTCTACTGCCTTGGCAATCAACGCTTTTATTTCCGAAGTTGACTGAAGGAGGGTGAATTGAGAGTGGTTGTGCAGGTGGGCATAAGGTGCATCATCAAACTCAGCCGATGTGGTAACCACCCCTCGATTGGTATGGGTTTCGTTGGATTTCTTGAGCTTGGCACTGGCTTTTTTAAGGTTTTGGTGTGTTAAACCAATTAATTCAATGGTATTTGGATTCGCTTTTTTGAAATTTTCAAGATAGCCCTCCGGTTGAAGCAGTTCCCCTAAAGTATAATGGGACTTCCTAATGAGTTCGAAAAAGCACCGCGCCGTGGCCTCAACATCGGCGGTTGCGTTGTGCGCTTCGGCAAAAGAATTGTTGAACAAAAAGAAATAGAGTTCCTCAAGCTTTGGCATTTTGAATTTCTTCCTTCCTCCGCTGAGTTGACATAATTCTGCTGTTTTTTCGGTACATGTATCCAACACTTTTTTATCTTGAAGCGGTGAATCTTGACCTTGCCGAACGTATTCACAACCGAGTACATTGAGGTCGAACTGTAAATTATGCCCAACCACAAAGGAGGCCTTTTTCAGTACCTCATCGAATTTTAGAAGAACTTCCTGCATTTCTGTCCCACCAAATTCTGCCAATTCGGTAGAAATCCCATGTACTTTTTGGGATTCATAGGGAATGACAAAACCATCGGGTTTAATGAGGAATTCCTTGTTTTCTACCAAGTTCCCTTCCAAGTCATGCAATTGCCAAGCGAGTTGTACCACCCTAGGCCAATTATTGGTATCGGTATGCGCTGCCTTGAAGTCCCGTGGCAAGCCGGTGGTTTCGGTATCAAATATTAAATACATGTTGGAGAAAATTGAACTTCGAAATTAGGCAGAAATCAAGTCGGAAATCCGAGTGTTCATAAATTTATTCTTGTGCCGTAGGGAGTCTTTCTTCCTGCTTAAAAAAAGCTACAAATGGCTTATTCCAAGGAAACTTGAACATCCCAATTCGCGCGTAATTTTGGGATTTTTCTATACATTTTAACCGGTTCGGCAGAAATGTTTCCTTCCAAATCGATGGGGTCCCAAAGGCCGTTGTTGTTTTCATCATTAATGAGTAGCAATTGGTATTCTCCCGGAAGTAACCCTTTAAAAACCAAATTCTGACCCTCGGTACACGGGCTTCTGTCTATTTCTTTGCCGTTGAATTCTACAACGACAATTCCAGCTTTAATGGATTGGTCAATTTTTACAAGTAGGTTCCCCAGTTCTTTCTCTGTGGCATACACAAATTCCAATTGGCTTAATGGGTTATAGGTCCCAGAGGTTCCTTGAATGGCATTGTTCGGAAGCGTCAATTTTAATTTTTCACCTTTCACAGCTTTGAAGAACAAGAAAACATGGTTCTGGTTGTATCGGATGGAATCGATTTGAATCGGCAATGAATCCTGTACACTTCTAATTTCCCAAGCGGTCTCGTTTTGGATCGAGCTGATTTTGTCATTAACCTCAAATTGCCATTGGTTGTTTTTTCCCAATGAGGTCCCTTTGGGTATCAGCGCTGCTTTCTGGTCCTTTGCGGTACGGTTGAAAGAAAAGGTATCTACCTTGGTGGTTAACACCACTTCTGTTGCCAATGGATCCTTCAAGAAAATACAGATGGAATCTGCTGTGGGACGATAGGAATCGATTTTTTCTCCATTCAATTGAATTTGGTTCAAGTCAAATCCATAAGGCAAATGCCCCCTTAGCATGCCAGGTGGAATAAACTTCAGGTGCTTTACATGAACCTTGTCTAAGGGCTTAGAAATTCGAAAATCTAAGGTGTCTTTCCCCAAAGTTTGGGAGGTAAAGTGACCATCTTGAGGTTCAAAGGCATCAACTTGTCCGTTTTTATTCACATCTACGAAGGCCTTCATGTAATAATTCCCTGGGGCAACGTAGGACAAACGCAAGGTCCCTTTTGAATCGCTTAAGCCTAAGTATCTGGGTTTTTGATCCGTCAATTCATCAAACAGCCCTACATAAACCCCTGACATTGCATTTCCTTTATAGGCGTCTCGTATGCGAAAATCCTGCGCTCCAGAATCCAAGTCCTTTCCGGTGGAAAACACCCATCGATACAGAGAATCATTTCCTTCAGTCACATCTTTGATTGCACCGTCGAAAAACAGACTGTAAGTTGTGTTTGGTTTAAGGGTTCCTTCCAATACCACCTGAACGGTTTTCTTTTTCAAGGTCGCCTTAACCACCGCATCGTTGGGAATTAAACGAACGGTTTCTGTAGGGTTTTTCAGTTCTACAAACTCATTAAACCTAAGTTGAATGTAAGTGGGGGTTACGTTGGTAGAAAAATTTGGAACATTGGCATTCACAACCACGGGAGCGTCGACGTCCTTGGAACCTCCACTTAAGGTACCAATTTGTGCACAAGACATTAAGGCAAAAAGGGAGAGAATTACATATAAGGCGCGAACCATTCCATGAGTTTTTCCAGATGCACCGCATCCTCGGAGTCAAAAGTAGCAAATTCTTGGCTGTCAATGTCCAACACAGCAATAACTTCACCGTTGCGAAAAACGGGCACTACAACCTCGCTTTTCGAGTGTTCGCTGCATGCGATGTGCCCAGGGAATTGATGTACGTCTTCGACGACAAGCGTCTTTTTTTGTGCCCATGCACCTCCACATACGCCTTTACCGAAAGCAATTCGGGTACAGGCTACAGGACCTTGGAAGGGACCTAACACAAGTTGGTTGTCCTTCACGATGTAAAAACCCACCCAAAAAAAACCAAAAGATTCTTTAAGCAAAGCGACCAAATTTGCCATGTTGGCTACCGCATCGGTTTCAGAGCCAATCAACGCTGGTAAATGCTGCAATATGAATTGGTATTTGTCGTTTTTTGCGCCTTGTTCGGGCGAAATTTTGATTTCCATTCGACAAAAATCCAATAATTAATCGTAAATAGCAATTCAAAAAACAAACACATGAACGATAAAACATACCTTGAACAAATACTCTTTTTGGACATTGAAACAGTACCACAATATTATCACTTCGACGAATTGAATGAAACTGCGAAGGTTCTCTTTTCACAAAAAAACAGAAGCATGATTTCCGATACAAAATCCGTAGAATCGGTCTATGGTGAACGCGGAAGCATTCAATCTGAGTTCGGTAAAATCATTTGTATATCCATTGGGATTCTGAAAGAATCAATTACCGGAAGAACGATGAGAATTAAGTCCTTTGCTCACGACGATGAGGAAACCCTATTGAAACAATTTAAGCATCTATTAGAAGACCGTTACAATGATGATAATGCCATTTTATGTGGTCACAACGCCAAGGAATTTGATTTCCCGTACATCTGTAGACGAATGTTAATCAATGGCATTGCTTTGCCAAGGGCACTAAACATCGTAGGAAAAAAACCTTGGGAGATCAAACATTTAGACACCATGGAGTTGTGGAAATTTGGGGACTACAAAGCTTACACGTCGTTGTCGTTGTTGTGTCATGTGTTTAACATTCCTACGCCAAAGGACGATATTTCTGGGGCTGATGTAGCACGTGTTTACTACGAGGATAATGATTTGGAACGCATCAAAATCTATTGTGAAAAGGATGTAATTGCCTTAATTCAGTTGTTTTTGAAGATGCGTTTAGAACCCTTGGTTTCGGAGGGAAACATCACCATTGTTTAAGCCAAATCAAGCGCTATAATACCCCTTATGGCTGCGGTTTCTGTGCGTAGGCGTGCCGTGCCTAAGGTAACAGGAAGGTAACCTGCATTACAGATAAAATCAATTTCTGAGGGAGAAAAATCTCCTTCCGGACCGATGAGAATGCGATTGTGCTCGGAAGCATTTATCACGCCTCTTTCTTGCGTTGCATCACAGTGTGCAACCCATCCCTTTGGGAAATCAGCTATGAATTGGCGCAACGGAATCAACTCATCTAATTTTGGAAGGTGCGCTCGTTTTGATTGTTTCATTGCCGCGATCGCGATTTTTTCAAGCCTGTCCAGTTTTAATTGACTTCTTTCAGAATGTTCAGTCGTTACAAAACTAAACCTGGTACAGCCCAATTCAGTGCCTTTTTCCACCAACCATTCCATGCGATCCAAATTTTTAGTGGGGGCCAAAACCAAATGAATGCTTTTTTCCAAAGGCTCAAATCTACAGGAATGAATTTCTATCGTACATTTTTTAGGGTGGTCGCTAAGGATGGTTCCTTCATAGGTATTACCTACGCCATCAAGCAAGGAAATGGGATCAGAAATTTTATTTCTCAATACTTTGATGCAATGCTTTGACTCCTCTTCTGTCAGCGTATATACCTTGGTATGAGGGAAAATATCATTTGCGTAAAAAAGTGCCATTATAGGATGATTTGTAAAAGCATTTCACGCATAAGAAACTCGCGGTTTTCGGATGTACTTCCCACACCTTTTCCTTTCAGGTCATATTGATATAGGACTTCTATGTTTTCAGCGATTTTTTTGGGGTTGTAATTGTTTTTCTCCTTCATGAGGTTTGTTAAAATGAAGGGAGGGATTTTCATTTCAGCTGCGATGGATGCCGTTGATTTGTTCTTCGCAAAATGAATCCGCATGATTTGGGAAAAGAAAGAAAACAAGATGGGAATCAATGCATTGATGTCTCCTGCTTTCGGATTGGAATCAAAATACAAGGCAATTTTTAATGCTTTGGCTAAGTCTCGCTTGGCGACCGCATTTTTCATCTCAAAGATATTGTACTCCTTTGAAATCCCAATGTTGTTTTCTATATGCTCTTCAGTGACATGCGTGCCTGATTCCAATACGATGTCCAATTTATTTAACTCGTTGACAATTCGGGACAAATCATTTCCCAATGAACTGGCAAGAATGGAAGGCACTTTCGAAGCAAAGGTGTATCCTTTGTTTTTCATGTAGGACATGATCCATTCTTCGAGTCTTTCTTCTTTTACCTTATCTGAAGTGAATACAACCCCATTTTTAGAAGCGGACTTTACGTATTTTTTACGGGAATCTAGTTTTTTGTACTTGTAAGCAATGACAAAAATGGTCGTTGGACTGGGATTGTCAAAATATGATTCAAGCGCTTCTAGGTTCGTGAAATTTTGAGCTTCCTTCAAGATCACCAGGCGTTTGCTAGCCATCAATGGATAGGAATTTAGTGCACTCAACAAGCTGATTGCTTCTGCATCTTTTCCGTATACGATGTCCTGGTTAAAATCTTTCTCGCTTTCATCCAATACATTTTGTTCAAAGGCATCGACCAAAACATCAATGAAATAGCCTTCCTCACCATGCAGAATGTACAATGGCGAAAAATTCTTTTCCTTTATTGATTTTTGTATTTCCCTAAAATCCATTTTGTCGTATTTGCATCTTTGAACCTTGTCCTACGAAAGTAGTTTATTCTCCCAAAAACGGATGCTTAAAGTAGCTTCTAAGGTTTAAAAATTATCCACATTTTGAAGATAATTCAAGAATTTCACAAATGCCCTGGCTCGGTGAGAGACCGTATTTTTGGTTTCTTTATCGACTTCTGCAAAGGTCTTATTCCAACCTAAGGGAACGAAAAGCGGATCATACCCAAATCCTAAGTTTCCTTTGCTGCCATGGTTGATTTCGCCTTCCACACTTCCTTCAAATACATGTTCCTTTTCTCCATCCACAAAGACAATGGCCGTGCAGAATGATGCCCTCCGGTTTGCAACCCCATCCAATTCCCTTAAGAGTTTCTCGCAATTTGCATTGTCGTCTTTTTCAGGACCTGCATACCTTGCTGAAAATACTCCGGGTTCGCCATTCAAGGCATCTACTGTCAATCCAGAATCATCGGAAAAGCAGGGCATCTTACAAAAATCGTAGACTTCCCTGGATTTCAACCTGGCATTTCCAACAAACGTCAGCGCAGTTTCGTCGATGTCACCCTCAAATTGTACGTCATTCAAACTTAGCAACTCAATGCCTTTAGGCAACATCGCCCTTATTTCAGCGGTTTTGTTTTCGTTTCTTGACGCAAAGACCAATTTCATTTTTGAAAGAGTTTAAGGTATTTATGTTGATTTGCTTCTACGGAGAATTCCATTTTTACTGTGTCTTTGGAGGCACTACCCAACCGCGACCTCAAAACTGGATTCGTGAGTAATTCAGTGAGTCTAAGCACCCAATCTTCTTTTGTATGGATTAAAAATCCATTTTTCCCGTCTTCGATGATGTTGGCATTCACCCCCACATCTGAAGCAACGGTTGGAATTCCCAAGGACATGTATTGCAAGGCTTTAAAACCACATTTTCCTTTAGACCATTCATCGTCGGTTAAAGGCATCACACCGATGTCAAAACTTGACAAATCCTGCATTTCCGTAGCTTGGTTCCATTTCACAAAATCTACATTGGGTAAATCGAAATCGGGGGGTAAATTTGAAATAACCCGAAACACAAAGTGATGTTGTGATGCCAAAATTTCAAGTGAATCTGCAATTTCCAACAAATAATTAATGGTGGTATGCGACCCTGTCCAACCAATCACCAATGGGTGATTCTCGCAAATTTCGGTAGGTTTTCTATGAAAACGCAAATCTATGGTCGTAGGAATGATCGTTACATTCCCATTAAATCGAAGGGCATACTCTGCTAAAAAGGAGTTTCCAACCACCACGGTATTTGCCCAACGAACAATGTGTTTGATTTTCCAATAGGCCTTAAGTCGGTGAAATTTCTCATGTTGTTTGCTGTAATTGGGAAGCCAAATGGCATCGTCAAAATCGTAAATCACCTGTTTTTTAAAAACCTTGCAAAGGATCCATTCGAACACAGGAGGACCCATGGGCGCTGCTTCTCGGTGGATAAAAATGATGGGGAAGGACAACAAATTAAACATCAGGAAGCCCCTGCGGAACATGCCTAAAATCAGGGCGATGGATTTTTGGAAAGGTTTTCCTTGGTGGTAAAAAATTTCCCAGGCACCTTGATTTAAAAAAGGAAATACAGAAATTTCCAAATTGTTTTCCGAAAGAAATTCCAGGTATTGTTCAAACCGAAACCTTTGAGAAGGTGCTTGTTGTAAAGGATACGGACAAAGAATTGCGATTTTTTGCTTCACTGGATTTCTTTCATTCGCCTGTAAATTTCGTCATATTTTTCCACACCCCTTTCTACACTGAACATGGTTTGGGCATAGGCTTGTATTTTTGCCCTGTCGAAATGTAAAACTGAAAAATCGAATTGCTCCAAATCTTTATCTGATAGAGAAGGAAGGGCTACCCCGGCATGCGAATCACGTAAGATTTCAGCCACGTCTCCTGTGCCTTCATTCGTAACCATTGGCACTCCCATTGCCATGGATTCTGCCATTTTAACCGGAAAGGATGCTTGTTTGGAAAAAGAGGGTTCAATGAAAAAGACACTCAGGTCAGCCAACCAAAGGTAACTAGGAACTTCAGCATACTGTGCCGACAATGTTTTAATTTTTTGTGATTCAACTCCCATTTCCGAAAGGGTTCTTCGCGCTTGTTCAAGGTCTTTGGTCAGCACCAAAAAATACCAATTCGGGTCCTTTTTATGCATTTCTATGTACAACGCTACCTCCCTGTCAAAACGATACCACGTTCCAATGGATCCAACGTGTACCAGAATTTTTGCCGTAGCAGGAAATCCCAACGCTTCTTTTGTCAAAGGAGAAGAAACAAGTGGATTAAACAACGTTGTATTTACACAACAAGGTATCACCTTAGCTTTCTCAAGAAAGGTTTTAGTTGGGTACCGCTCCGTCAAAGCTTTCAATCCAGCATGACTCAAGGAAACAATGCCATGGGTAAAATCAATAAAATCACTTTCTTTTTTCAAGAAAAAACGATAGATCATGCGATACAGCCCCTTTTTTTGTGGCCAAATTTTACCTTCTACGCGTTCATCTGCCCACAATCCTCGCATGTCGAAAAGCACGTGTTGGTTTTTCTGAATGATTTGAAAGACAAGCATCGGGAGGTAGCTTCGTGCATGCAGAATGTCGTGGTTTGGCCCAATTTTACGAAGGGTCAAATACATCACCCAAAGGTCAAAAAGGGTGGAAAAGACAGGTGGTTTTTTGGTATAAAACTTTGGAATCCACGTAATGTTTGTGTCCTTCAAAAGGCTTAAAATCCGTCCTTCAAGGATCGTGAAACTGCCTTTTTTTTCAAACGACAAGACGGTAAAATCATATCCTTTTTTTTCCAATCCCAAGAGATAGGGTAAGATTTGGGATTGACCCAATGGGTCGGTAAGTCCATCATAAGATACGTACAATACTTTCCGCCTTTTTTCCATTTGAACTAAAAGTACGCAATATATCCAAAATGAATTTTTCCTGCGCGAAAGTCGAAAGGATTGTTTTGTTCACTTCCAAGCGCATAGGCCAAGGAAAAGATACCCACCTTTGATCCGATGTTGGTGCCCAACCCAAATCCATAGGGATAGTCTTTGCGGTAGCCTTCTTGTGTGTGTTTTTCATAAAAGGATTGGTCAAAGAATATAAAGACCGCCGAATTTTGATCTAACAAATACCGCAATTCAAATTGATTTACAACCTTGGTCGTTGCCAAGAAACCCTCCTCGTTAAACCCGCGCAAAGTAGTCAGTCCACCGAAACGATAACATTCATTGGAATAAATTACAGGGGCGATGTAGCTTTCAAAAGTGAGTTGGGAGCGAAAAACCCACCGTTTATGGAGTGAGATAAAATGTTCCGATGAAAAAGCCAACCTTGAGGTAAGGTTCTTTGGGATGGAATCCGATGGAACGGTGCGCTGTCCTACCAAAGCATCTAAGGTTAACACAATGCCTTTGCGTGGATTGGGGAGGTAGTCAATTTTGCGGTAAGAAAACCCTACACCATACATGTTGTTCTTAAAACTTTTGGTATTTGGAAACGCACTGCTGGTTGCGGCTGCATTCAATCGGTTACTCGCGTTGAACTGATACAAGGCCTTGGCGGTAATGCCATTTGAAAAAGTGTATTGTAGGGATAGGTTTGTTTTCAATTCTAAAAAGGTGGAATCTCGTTTATACAGGGAGAATTTCATTTCAGTTCCTAGCATTGTTTTAAAAAGATATGGATAAAGAAATCGTGCATTCAGGGATTGTGTAGCGGGTTGTACACTTCGCCAATGAAAATCCAATTGTTCAGCACGTCGAAAAGCGTTGTTGAGTTTCAGTTGAAGTTCTCCTGTAAGCGCTAATTTCTGTGATATGGGATTGGGTTGAAAACCAATCGCGCCATTAAAACTGCTGGTTTTTTTTGATTCCAAATACAGGAACAAGCAAACACCTTCGGTGGTAAAAACCATTTCGGATGGTTTAAGCACATTGACAAAGCTAAGTTGGCGTAATTTCCGATCGATGTCGTTGAATTGTGCCACGGAGAAAGGGGAAGAAATTTTCAAATTTAGGATTTGATACATTGCGTTTATGGAGAGCAAAGAATCTCCTTTAATGGTTGCTTCCTTCCAAAGCATCTTGCGTCCTTTCTCCATTTTCACTTCGAGAGAGACCCTCTCACTTTCCACGGAAAAATTCGTGTATTTCAAGCTGGAAAAGGGATACCCTTGATTTTGATAAAATGACATAATTTGCTGAAGCACGTCGCCATAATCGGTAGGATTTTTAAAAACGATCATGTCCCCAATGTTTTCATATTGATTCCAAGGAATTGGGGTGGCATCCAGCATTTCATCGGAAAATCGTACTCGAATTTCACTGTACTTTTTTCCAAGATAGACCTTGAGTAAAAGGTGGGTTGAATCGATCAGTGAATCGGCAATTTTCGCAGAATAGTACCCTTTTTTAGCCAGTAAAATCTTGGCGTTTTCCTTCTCATTTTGAAGGAAGCTCAGTGCACTTAAAGATTTTTTCTTGGAAAAATAGGAAGGGATTTTAAATGCTTGGTCAGGGTAAATAAACTGATAATTCAAAGAAATTTTTTGGCTGAAAAACACGCCAAAAGTCACGAAGAATATGAGTAACAACCTGTATTTCAATCCATGTAAAATCATTGCTAATCTTGGATTAATTTTTTACTGACTCTAAAATACGTTAACAATTTTTGTAACTTTACACACATAAGACTCGTTAGAGGATTCACAAACAACAAACACAACGACTATGAAAACGAAAGTAAATGTATTAATTCTTTTAACTGTTGTTACAACGGTTATTTTATCCTCTTGTGGCGCATCTAGAAAAGCAGGTTGCGACGCATACGGAGCAAATAAAACAGAAATCAAAGCAAACGACGTAGCTTCTAAATAAAAGAATTTTCTTTAAAACGCTAAGCGTTGAAGGTACAAAGCCATTTCGGATTGTATTTTCAACGCTTCTTTTTTTGCTTCAACGTCAAAATCAGCCTCATTTCCTGCATAGATAATTGACCTAGAGGCATTCACCAACAACCCGCAATCATTGATTGCACCAAACTCAAAAACCTCTTGCAAGGATCCTCCTTGCGCTCCGACACCAGGTACAAGTAAAAAATGTTCCGGGACTATCTTTCGAATTTCTTCTAATTTGCTGGCTTTGGTTGCTCCAACCACAAACATAAGGTTATCAATTTCTCCCCAAGCTTTCATTTTTTCGATGACTTGAAGGTATAGTGAGTTCCCGTTGCTGTCTTCCATTAATTGAAAATCATTCGCGCCTTCATTCGAGGTGAGTCCGAGCACAATGGCCCATTTCCCTGGGAAGGATAAAAAGGGTAACACACTGTCTTTTCCCATATATGGCGCAACGGTAACCGCATCGCAAGGGAGGTTCACAAAAAATGCTTTCGCGTATGCACTTGCCGTATTTCCAATATCCCCTCTTTTGGCATCTGCGATAATGAAACAATCTTTTGGGATGTAATTCACTGTTTTTTCAAAAGACTCCCATCCTTTTGACCCCAAAACTTCATAAAATGCCGTATTGGGTTTATAGGCCACTGCATAGGGCGCGGTTGCGTCGATGATTCGTTTGTTGAATTCAAAAAGAGGGTCATCAAAAGAAAGTAAATGCGAAGGTATTTTTTCTAATTCAGGATCCAATCCTACACAAAGAAAGGACTGTTTTTTCTGTATTTGCGCTACCAATTCCCGACGTGTCATATTGCTTCTCCTTTTAACTTCTCAGCATTCTCAGCCATTCTTAAGGAATCAATCATTTCTTTGATGTCTCCATTCATGAAAACAGCTAAATTGTACATGGTTTTGTTGATCCTATGGTCTGTGATTCTTCCTTGTGGATAATTATAGGTTCTGATTTTTGCCGAACGGTCCCCTGTTGACACCAAGGTTTTCCGTTGTGCGGCGCGGATCGAATGCAGTCTGTCCAACTCCGCTTGGTATAACCTCGACCTCAATACAGAGATGGCTTGTTCTAGGTTTTTATGTTGTGACCTTCCGTCTTGGCATTCGACCACAACCCCGGTAGGAATGTGGGTCAAACGTATTGCTGATTCCGTCTTGTTAATGTGTTGTCCCCCTGCGCCTGAGGCACGAAAGGTATCTTTTCGGACATCGTTCATATCGAGTTCGAAATCGACTTCTTCTGCTTCGGGAAGCACGGCTACGGTAATTGCGGAAGTATGCACCCTTCCTTGAGATTCCGTCTCGGGAACGCGTTGAACTCGGTGAACCCCAGATTCGAATTTCATGGTACCATAAATTCCGGCACCCGTAATTTGCATTGAAATTTCCTTGTATCCTTTAACGGTACCTTCGGAAGAGTTAATGATTTCAAATTGCCAACCCATTTCTTTGAAAAACATGGTATACATTCGAAAGATGTCCTCCACAAAGATGCACGCTTCATCGCCACCTGTACCAGCGCGAAGTTCTACAATGGCATTTTTATCATCTTCTGGATCTTTGGGAATCAACATGAACTTGATTTCTTCTTCCAAAAGGGGTCTCTTCTGCTCCAATTCCTCGATTTCCATTTTAGCCATGTCCCGCATTTCAGGATCCGTTTCAATGGTTAACATCTCCTTACTGGAATCAATGTTTTCGAGGATGTTTTTATAGGTTTTGTATTGCTGGTCGAGTTCTTCTAAATCTCTGTATTCCTTACTAAGTTTTACAAAGCGCCCCATATCTGAAATGATGTCCGGGTCGGTGATCATTTTACCCACTTCGATGAATCGATAATGGATGGCTTCAAGCTTTGAAAGTAGGTCGCTCATAATTTAAAAGTCAGCAAAGGTAGGTACTTTATGCCGATTTGAGAAAGATTATTACGCGTAACGATGCCTCAAATAGACTTTCATCGCTTCGCGTTGAAGCACGGCATTCGTTAAATCTTCATAGAAGTGTGTGCTTTGGGTAATGTCGTTCATTAAGCTTTCAGGAATGTCGATTCGGTACATGAGTTCAGGCAAGCTTGCGGGAGCCATTTGTTTTAAAAAAATAAAGGCATTTTCAAACACCTGTTTTGGGCCGATGGGTTTATTGATTTCAATGGACAACCCGGTGGACCTCACGTCTTTTTCAAATTGGACCCAGGTTTCTTCAACCAATTTTTCAAGTGAAAGACCTTCAGTGGGCAGCGTTGCGTTCAACCACGGATGCAGCGATGCGTTGTGTATAAATTCCTTGCGTTCCATTTACTTCATATGATTTTACCATCCCCCATTTGAATGATCCTGTCGGTGCGTTTTGCAAAATCATCATCGTGAGTTACAATCAAAAAGGAGAGGTTTTGGTGAATAGAAAGTTCTCTGAAAATTGAAAAGACGATGTCCGCATTTACGCTGTCTAAGTTACCTGTTGGTTCATCCGCCATAATGATTGAAGGATTGTTTATCAAGGCCCGTGCGATGGCGACTCTTTGTTTTTGCCCCCCTGAAATCCGAGAGGATATTTTCCGTGCATGGCTTTCAATTCCGAGCAATTTCAGCTTTTCCATCGCATCGTGTTCAATTTCTTTGTCTGATTTGAGTCCCAATTTTCTTGCGGGAAGCATGACATTTTCAAGTACTGTAAATTCGGCCAACAAGTAATGGAATTGAAAGACGAACCCTATTTTTTCATTTCTCACTTTTGCCAAATGGTCTGGGGATTGCCCTGTAAGAAGTTGATTGTCCAAATACAATTCCCCTGTATAGTCAGTATCCATCGTAGAAAGGATGTAAAGCAACGTAGATTTTCCACACCCAGATTTTCCTTGTATCGACACAAACTCTCCTTCCTCAACGGCAATGGAAATGTCATTCAAAACTTTGACCTCCTCCGGATTTCGGAAAACTTTACTGATGTGTTTGGTTTCAATTACTTTTCCCATTACTGTCCTCTTATGATGTCTACAGGATCAATCTTTTGTGCTTTTCTCGATGGGAAATACCCAGCAAAAAAGGTTGCAATCAACGAAAAAACCATTCCAATGATGTAGTACTTAGGATTGTAGTCGATGGGGTACGTTTTAATGGTTGGCAGGGCTGCAGTATCAAAGGGCGTACGGTCGATGATCGAGGTGACAACATATCCGAAAAGTAAACCAAGCGCCCCTCCCACTACACCAATGATGAGTGCTTGACTGATAAAAATCCATTTCACATCGCTCCCTGAAAATCCCGTTGCTTTTAGAATGGCAATGTCATTCATCTTTTCATAAATCAACATGTTGAGAATGTTATAAATTCCGAAACCAGCAACGATGAGCAAAGTAATCGAAACAGCATATGAAATTAAGGTTCGTATAGATGATCCTGTTTCAAATTGGGCGTTGGCGGTTTGGATGTCAACTGCGGTGGTATTAAATTGTTTGGCATATTCCTTTGCAAGCAAAGGCGCTTTCTCCATGTTTTTTAATTTGATGTTGATGTCGGTGATAAAATCCTTGGATTCGCCCAGTAATAATTGTGCTATGGGGAGGTTTACAAAACTTTGAGCATTGTCTATTTCTGCCAAGCCACTTTGGTATAAGCCCACGATTTTCAGGGAGATGATTTCCCCGGATATTGAGGATACTTGCACAAAGTCCCCAACATTGAGGGAGAGTTTCTTGGCAGCACCGATTCCCAATAAAATTCCTTTATCCGCTTTTTCCAAAGCCTCACAGCTTCCTTGGACAATGTAATCATTTAAATTGTAAAGTATTTTTTCCTTAATGGGATCGGTACCTATCAACAAGGCAGCGAGCTGGGTATTTCCTCCCAAATAAAAACCTTGTGCTTTTACCTGAGGAGATACGCCAAGAATTTCCTTTTGCGCCTTTAGGTGTTTCATGATGGGCAAGGCGTTGTGAATTTTCATCTGCACCTTCTTGGGTTTGATGCTGTGAACCATCAGCTCCATGTCTTTAAATTCGTAAACCCCTTCAATGGGTTGGTGCGCCGCTGGTTTAAGTTCACTGTAAAGGCGAATGTGAGGGGTGCGATTCAAGACAAGACCATCCAACAAACCATTCAAACCATTCATAAACCCCATCATAATGATGTACGTTCCGATTCCGAATGTAACGCCTAAAGCGGCGATGCCACTTTGCTTTTTACGCGTTAACAGATGCGTTTTTGAAATCGAAAACAACAGTTTATAGTTCATTATTCTGGAAGCATCAAGGAAGTTTTCGCATCTATGCCTTTCAAGATTTGAACGTTATCCCAATTGGAAATGCCTGTTTTTACTTTTATCTTTCCATTTGAGGTTTGCACATAATTCCCAGGAAGTAAATAGGCTTTCGGAATGACAAGGGCATTTTTTATTTTGCGAACCACGATGTTTCCTTCTCCAGAAAGGCCCATGTACAATCGCTTCGGCGGATGAATAAAGACCGCTTCGATTTTAAATCCCTGGGATTTTTCATCCATTTTCGGGGAGATCTTAGTGATTTTTGCTTCAAAAGGTTTGCCCGGAAAGGCTTCCAGTGTAACCCAAACCGTTTGCCCAAGGTCAATCTGTCCGACGTCAACTTCATCCACCATCATGGAAACTATAAATTGGTCCTTTTTCCCAATGATTGCGAGGGGTTCTTGCATTGAAACCAATTCCCCTTGCTCTTTGTTGATTTGGTAGACCTTTCCATCTTGGTTAGATTTGATCAAGTAATCTCCCGAGCGAAGTGCGGATGCCGAAGCATTGTTCTGGGCTTGCCCAAGTTGATTGGTTAATTCCTTTTGCTTTCGTTTCAGTTGATTCTTTAAGCTGAGTAATGTATTCGTTGAAAATTCACTGACCGTTACCGCATTTTCCATTTCAAATTTACTGCAAGCGTTTTTTGAAAAAAGCACTTTCATTCTTTCTGCATTGAGCGAATCGTTTTTCTGTTTCACCTTTGCAGAGTAAATGCTCAATTTCAAATCTTCGAGAACATTAGCCTCTCCCTTGAAATTATCCTTAACCCACTCATAGTTTAATTCTGCATTGCGTTCATTGAGTTTCATTACTTCGTTTGAAATCACAAACAATAGTTGGCCTTTTTTTATGGCATCTCCTTCCGCTACATTGAGTTGGTCCAAATAGCCAGAAATGGAAGCGTTCACTTTGTAGACATCCTTTGGGAGAATGGTAACACTTGCATATACACTTTCAATCAAATCCTTTCGGACTGGATGTGTTTCGGATTGTTTATTTGCACACGAAAAGAGTACAAATACAAAAGAGACAGTCAAGGATTTGATTAAAATTATGCGCATCTAACAAACTTACAAGAAAATTTGAGCTAAAATAATGACAATGCTCATGTTCAATCTTTTAAATGTTAAAAATGAAGAGGTTATTCCCTTTTTGGGTAACTTAAATAGAAAAACATAAAATTAGTAGAATCAAATGCTCGTAAAAACCTATTCAAGCAGTGTCTTCGGAATTACTGCGACAACGATTACCGTAGAAGTTAACATTGACAACGGACTTAATTTTTTCTTGGTGGGCCTACCGGACAATGCCATCAAAGAAAGTCAACAACGCATCCGCGCAAGCTTTAAAAACAACGGTTTTAATTTCCCTGGGAAAGAGATTACCGTGAATTTAGCCCCAGCAGACCTTCGCAAAGAAGGCTCTGTATTTGACCTTCCGATTGCATTGGGAATATTGGCGGCAAGTGGACAGATGAAACAAACCAAACTCAGTGGTTACCTGGTGATTGGAGAATTGTCATTGGACGGCTCCATACAACCCACCCGCGGGGTTTTGGCCATTGCACTTCAAGCCAAACAAGAGGGATTTAAAGGGGTGATTGTCCCAAAATCAAATGCACCTGAAGCAGCCGTAATTGAAGGACTTGAAGTCTTGGGTGTTGCTTCCTTAAAAGAGGTGCTTGACTTTTTCAATGACAAAACCGAAATCATACCTTCAAAAGCAGATTTGGTGGATCCCTATGATGAAATCCATCAAGAAATTGCCGTAGATTTCAAGGAAGTAAAGGGACAATATGCGGTAAAACGTGCCTTTGAAATTGCGGCTTCAGGGGGACATAACATCCTTTTAATTGGGCCACCAGGGTCTGGGAAATCCATGCTTGCCAAACGTTTTCCAACACTTTTGCCTTCAATGTCATTGGAAGAATCGTTAGAAACAACAAAAATACACAGTGTTGCCGGCAAAATTAAACATGTAGGTGGATTGGTGAGAACCCGTCCCTTTAGAAAACCTCACCACACCATCAGCGACATCGGATTGATTGGCGGGGGAAGTTTTCCACAACCAGGGGAAATTTCCTTGGCACACAACGGAGTGCTGTTCTTGGATGAGTTGCCGGAATACAAACGAGCGGTATTGGAGGTGCTTCGACAACCTTTGGAGGACCGAATGGTCAGCATTTCAAGGGCAAAATTTACCGTAGAATTTCCTGCAGGCTTTATGCTCATCGCTGCCATGAATCCGTGCCCGTGCGGCTACCTCAACCATCCCGAAAAAGGGTGTTCTTGTGGTCCAGGAATGGTGGACCGCTATTTGAATAAAATTTCAGGTCCCCTCATGGACCGCATCGATATGCACATAGAAGTCTATCCGGTAAAATACGATGAGTTGACCTCAAAAATTGAACACGAAACAAGCGCTAGCATACGATCACGCGTAGAAAACGCAAGTAAAATTCAGAAAAAAAGGTATAAAAATTCTTTTGCGCATAACAATGCGCAAATGAGTCGCGGTGAAATTGAAAAGCATTGTAAATTATGTGAGGCTTCGCAAGAACTTCTCAAAAATGCAATGATTCATTTGGGACTTTCCGCCAGGGCGTTTGACAAAATACTTAAGGTAGCAAGAACCATCGCCGACCTCGAAGGGGAAACAGACATTCAGCCTAACCACTTGGCAGAAGCCATTCAGTATCGAAGTTTGGATAAAAATCGCTTGGGGGGATGAGGTAAAAAACCCTTCATTCGTATTGCCGGTTCGAGACCATTTTTCGAAACAAACAAAATACAGGTATCCAAATTTCCATTAAATTCTGGATTTTGATTTAAACTGAATTGGAATTAACAAAAAAGTATATTCTTTTACGGAATGATAATTCAAAAAATGAATCTTACTCATTTACGGTGCTTTCTATTTAGGATGTTGCTATTTGGATTTTGTGTTTTAACTTTCCCTAATCTGTTACGATCGCAATACAGTGAAGAATTAGCTAAAATCGAACATGAAATTGAAAGAGGCACGTTAAAAAAAGCTGAAGCACATTTATTGCGATTGAAGCAAACGTATCAAGAGTCAAACAAAAAAGACTATCATTCAACAAAACTATTACTGAAAATAAAATGTTTCGATCAAGATTTTTTCCCTTACCTAAGGTATTCGGAAAAACTGGTTTCAATTGCACGAAAACTAAAACCCATCCATCTCTCTGAAGCCTATGCCTACAAAGCCTATTATTGGCATTTTATGATGTGGCCAGACAGTGCGCTTTACTACGCAGACAAATCATTCATGCTACTTAATAAAAACCGTCAAGATTTTTCTGAAATTGATCCGGCCTTTGTTTATGAAATTTTTGCCATTACTTATCTATATAGAAAAGACAAGGTAAAAATTATGGCATATAAGGATATTGGATTGAGTGATTCTCAACAGAAACAATTTTTTTATTTTGACTCGTGTGAAACAATCCAAAATCAATACCCTTTTAAATTTTCATCCGAAAAAGCCATGTTCTATCGGTCCTACGGGAATAGGCATTTAGATTTGGTTTCATCCTATAGGGTTTGCACGAAAGATGAAACTCGGAACTTCAATAAAAAACAATGGTATGGTACCAAACGAGCCAATGAATTATATGATAAAGGATTAAAGTGCATCAAATCTTACCATATAAATGATTTTTTAGCATTAACTGCGCTTAAAGGCTTGAATTACACCCTCATTGGTGAGTGGGGACTTTCCGCGAAAATTTATGATTCTGCATATAAAACCATTTCAGTAAATGATTTGATGGATAGAGAATGTGTTTCATACATGCCCCTTAAAATTTTTCTCTCATTTAAAATTAAAAACGACATTTTACTACCCTACCATCGGGATAAGGTAAAAAGAGACATCCACATACTAAACAAATTAAGGAAAGAATTTTGGGGACGTTTGAGAACGGAATGCGATATGCCGTATGACCCTTATCGCTTATCTCCTTACAATGATTTATTTACACTTCTTTATTTTAAAAGTTTAAACGAAAAAAACAATAAGCAATTGAAATACAGCGCAGTATCAAACTTGCTTACCATGAAGGCTTACTTTCATTTTATTGAAAAGTTAAAACACGAGAGAAAAAATAAACTACCTTACTTTTCTGTCCGAAAAATGCAAAATAAATTAAAGCCTGGCGAGGCTTATTTGTTATATCCAAACGATGCCGATTACCTAAGCAATCAAAAGATTTTAATTACTAATAAAAAAATTCATTTTGTTCAGGTGGGACACAAATCCAATCTAACCATCGAAAGTCTAGATGAGTTAAGTTTCCATGACTTTAAAAAACAAGCCAATGAAGGTTTTCAAAACAATTTTGAGGATGTTTTAAAAAAGGAGCCCTCTTTAAAAAAAATATACATCTGCTATGACGACCCTACTCCTTATGAAATATTAATTCCTAATGTAAAAGGCGAGAATTATTCAGAATTGAATTATTTGGGTCGAACCATAAATTTTGTCCGTGTTTATAATCCAGTAACGTTCTTTACAAGTTCATTTGAAACCGAATATCGAAAGATGGATGTTCGCTATATAGAACAGAAAAACACGAGTAAGTTATTGTTTACGATAGACTTCTTTAAACGCACAAATCAATTGCCATTTTTGACATTTGAAAAATACCAAGGGGACATTCAAAACTTACTTCAACAAAGGGGAATCCTCCATTTGTTTGGTCATGGTAATTTGAATTTGGACCAAGCTTCCAGTGTGAAGCGCTTTCATTGGGAATTTCTGAAAAACCAGCAAGAAAATGGGACTTCTTTTATGAATGGAGTGAATGATAAACTTGCTGTTTCACGCGAATTGGTTGTGCTGAACCATTGTTATTCAGGTTATCCTGATTATAATTTAAACGAGTTTAATAAAAACATTTCGTTACACATTTTAAACAAGGGATCGAAAACAGTAATCACGTCACCAAATGTTGTAGACGATTATTACTCATCCGAGTTTTTCAGATTATTTTATCGACGCATCTTAAACCACGAATTTTTCGAGGATGCTTTTTACCACGCAAGGAAAGATTTTTTTACGAAACACCCTGAAATGATGAATCCCAGAAATCTTATGGGGCTCCAACTTATGGCAAGCTACCCTGTAAAATATGTCGATAACTCACCCAATTGGGTTGTCATATTTTCAGCTGTGTTGATAGCTATCGATTTACTCTTAACTGTTTTAGGTGCTTGGATGAGAAAGAAGCGATGGATTGATCTGACGAATTACAAAGTTCCTTGAAAATCAACTTCGCCTTGTATAACTTCTTCTTTTTAACGCAGAGTATCGCAATAAAATACCTTGCTCTGTCTCTGTAAACGCTTGACGAATGACTGATTCTCCGAAATCCAAGCATTGCATCTTTATCCTGGTGCGACAAATAGCTGAACAATGAACGATAATAAATTAAGGTGTCATTGGTTCCTTTACGCAACATTTCTTTGTCAATCATGTGACTTGCAGTTGAATAATCCTCTTTAAGGTAACAAAACATGATTGATTCGAGACCATTTCCATTTGAATCACTCATATAATTGGGGAGACCGGGGTCTTTGTACACATTCGTTAAATACGAATCATTCGATTTGTTTTCGAAAAGAAAATATAACCCAACACAAAGAAATATACAAGCGGCATAAGCAAGGCAGTGTTTCAGTTGAACGTACTTCCTGGGCTTTTTCAATGATTGGGTAATCTTCATTTTATTTTGACTCATTTGTAACTTAATCGCTACTTCATCGCCTCCCAATTCATCGTACATAGCAATAAAACCAAGCGTCGCATCATCTAAATCTTCATTGTTTCGAAGTGACTCAATGGCGGTTCTCAACTCCCTAGGGGAATGTAACAAGGAAACCAGTTTCTGAAAATCTTTAGCCATCATTAAATGAAAATTAGCATTACACTGCTAAACTTGATAAGCAGTTTTCTACTCTTGCTAAGCCTGTTCCTGATTGTTTTTTCACTTAACTTGTATTGTTCAGCAATTTCATGATTGTTGTAACCCGCAATGTGCAACCCCATCAATTCCTTATCTAAAATCGACAAATGGTTTAATACCTCGAGGGCATAAACATCTGTTTGTTGGGTTTTAGAAAATTGAATGCTTTCAAGAATACGCTCACGATTTTTAATTGACCTAATGTGATCTATGGACTTGTTGCGTATCATCGCATTCAAGTATTTATCGATTTCTTCTATTGATTTCCATTTTTGTTTTCTCTCCGCCAAGGAGGTACATAATAAATTGGTAAAAAGATCCCCTACGATGTCACGCGCATGGTCATTGTTTTTTACGATGAAAAAAGAAACAAAAAACAGGGGTTCAAACAGGGATTCATATAAAGCCCCCAAGGAACCGTCATCTCCTTCAACAAATTGATCCCATAGCCTTATTGTCTCATTCATATACCCGTCGAAGTTACAATGTTTTTTCTAAGTTGAATTTCATTAATCGGGACAAACTCAAAGTTGATTCGACTATTTTATTAAAACCATGGTTCAATGAATATTCAAAAATTAAAATACTTTATTTATTTGATCGAAAAAAAGCGCACAGGTACTCCGTCTGAAGCGGCCGAAAAACTGGGGCTTTCTGAGCGAACCATTTATTCATATGTAAAAACCTTAAGAGACGATTTGAATGCGCCAATTGAATTCAACAGTATTCGTAAGACCTATGAATATAACCGATCTGGTCGTTTGCATTGGGACTGGGTAAGCCATAATGAGTAGCGCTAAACTGAATTCTTTTTTCAGTGGGGGAGAGTAAATTTGCCTTTAAAATTGATTGATAACCCGATGAATATAAAAAACATTCAATTATTGATTGAATTAGTGAAACAAAAAAAAACAGGAAAACCAAAAGAAATAGCAAAGAAACTTGGGGTTTCAGAGCGACAAGTATATACGTATTTAGAAATTTTGAAAACAGAGTTTAATGCGCCTATTAAATACTGTAAAAAGGAAGAAACATATTTTTTTAACGAAGAAGGGGAATTAACTCTCGCATGGCAAGAGGGAATATAAAAATAGGAGAAAACCTGTCAAAATCCGAGATTCTGAAAATCGTCAAGAGTAGGACAAATAAATAAAAATAAAAACATGAGTAATGTAGTTGGTATTTATCAAGAATTAGAGGAGAATGAAAAAGTTATTGAATCCTATATGGAAACAGCAGAATTTATTTTCGGCAAAGGCGCTGGAGGAAACGATAAGGAATCGAGAGTTCAAGGCAGACTTTTTTTAACCAATCAACGTATTCTAATTCTCAAATTTGTTAGTTATGGTGAAGAAAAAGCTTCTTATGACTTTTCAGAAATGGGAAATTGGTATGATGTACCTTTAAAATGGGTGAAACAAATAGGACATAATACACAAACCAAAAAATCTTGGTTTAACAATGGTGAAAAGGAAGGTGATAAAAAAGGTTTAACAATTACAATTGAATCTCCTTTAGAAAGAACAGTAACACAAAAAAGTGGCTTATTTGGAATGAAAAAGGAGGAAGTAAAAATAAAAGATACGTATTCTTTGGAAATTATCCTCTCAAATGTAAGTGCTTTAGAAATGAAGATCCAAGGGGTCTTAGCAAAATTGTAGGTTAATCGGTTGGCGTCAATGACGCCAACCTAAATTTTGTGCTATGTATGACGAAAAACTTGAAAAGTTAATAGATTTAGCTTTAGCGGATGGTAATCTATCTGAAAAGGAACGCGATGTTTTGAGAAAAAAGGCAAGCGAATTCGGTGTAGATGAGGACGAGTTAGAAATGGTAATTGAAGCCAGGTTATTTCTCTTGACAACCAAAACTAATAATAAGCAATCCGAAGAAGTTAGTAATCTCGAAGACGAACGACATGATAAATCTCAAATAGAAATTTTATTAACTAACTTAAAAAAAATTGATACTGATTATTCCCAAAATAAGCCTTCAGGTTTTTTAGGGAACATAATTAATAAAAGTGAGTCCAATTATACCAAAATGATTTCTGAAAAGAAGGAATTGATACAGTGTTTTTCAAGTTTAAAAACCAAAAAATACATTCTTTCATTTCTTGAACTTGGAGTAGAAAATTCTATTAAAAAGGGAAATTTTGCCAAGGGTAATCCTGAGGAAAATAAAATACACAATGAACTATCCTCAACATGGAAAATGAAATTTGAAGAAATTCAAAGACAAAGCAGGGTTAAATTTCAAGATGACATTGAATTTATTAATAGCATGAACATACTTGAAAAAAAAGTAGCTTCTTTGTCATAACTTAAATTTTATTGCTAAGTTATTTTAGATCATTCTAACCTAAAAGAAAACAATCAATCCGTTTTCTTTTTATTTTCACTCTCAAATAACCATGAGAAAAATCCTTTTGCTGCTAATTTTTTCACCACTGTTGGTATTCGGACAATACCAAATTGGTCACAGTACCATTACTTTTAACGATCCTTCTCGCAGTGGTGGTTTTGGATCAGGGGGTGGACCTGGCCGACAAATTCAAACGGAAATTTACTATCCCAGCTATACTGCCGGAGAAAACACACCCGTTGCAACCTACCCTGATTTTCCGGTGATTGTTTTTGGTCATGGCTTTGCCATGGGTTGGGACGCATACCAAAACATCTGGGAGCACCTTGTAGCACAAGGATACATTATGGCTTTTGTTCGTACCGAAGGAAGTTTAATTCCTGCACCAAGCCATGCAGATTTCGGCGATGATTTGGCTTTGGTCGCAACCAAGATGTTGGCGTTAAACGGAACAGCGGGATCCCCCTTCAATGGAAAAGTAAAACAAAAAGTCGTAATTATGGGCCATTCAATGGGCGGAGGCGCCACAATGTTAGCGGCAGAAAACAATCCTTCCATTTCCGGAATTGTGGGACTCGCCCCAGCAGAAACAAATCCTTCTGCCATCGGTGTTTGTCCTGACATTACGGTACCTGCCTTAATTTTTTCGGGATCCAACGATGGCGTAACGCCCCCAGCACAGAACCATCTACCGATGTATCAAGGAATGGCATCCTCATGTAAATCGTACGTGAGCATTACAGGTGGGGCTCATTGTTATTTCGCAAATTCAAATTTCAACTGTGACTTTGGAGAAAGCACTTCATCACAAGGAATTTCAATCACACGCGCGCAACAACAGCAAAAAACATTCGCCATTCTTGATCCATGGCTGCAGTATATTTTAGGGGAAGATTGTTTTGCATTGAACGAATTTCAGACGAGTTTGGCCAATACGGCAGGGACCGTCAATCAAACGACTTGTCCTCAGACAGGCATCAACGCCACAATTTACTATGACAACATGCAGACCTTGTGGACCACTACCCCTGGGACCGCGTATCAATGGTATGTAAATGGACAAATCATGCAAGCAGAAACCAATGATACTTTGATTCTTCCTGTGGATTTTGGGGGGACTTTCACGGTGTCTGTGTTGTCTCCTAATGGATGCGACACCAGTAATTTTATAACGATTCAAGGATCCATCCATGTAATTCCGATGGATTATCAAGTGGTCTACATCCCTGAACCAGCTGCAATTCATATCACTTTGAATACGCCCTATTCAGGAAGTATTTCTTTGCAGGACATTCAAGGAAGAACCCTTTCCAAAGAAGTCTTACATGCGAAAGAAATCGAATTTCCCTGCGAAAATTTGTCCAAGGGTGTGTACTTCGTGCGCCTCGGGAACGATTCCGCGAAACGAATTGTAACCTACTAAGTCAACCAAGACTCCAACTTCGCCACGTTTTCAACGGGATTTTGTTGGGTGATATTCCCATCCTGTCGAACCACCAGAAGATGAAGTTGATGAGCCACCACCAAATCCAGTTCATGGGTAGACAGCAAGATGCCTTTGCTTTGTGCTACAGCGATGTGCTTCAACAAGGTAAAGATCACTTTTCTGTGGTGAAAATCTAAAAATGCCGTAGGTTCATCCAAAAAGAGAAGGGGTGTCTCCTGCGCCAAAGCCCTTGCTATGCTTGCGAGTTGTCTTTCTCCATCGCTGATTTCAGTGGTCTCCTTGTCTTTAAGAACAGTCATTCCAACCTGTTCCAAAGCTTTTTTTACCGCCACCAAATCAGTGGGTGTGGCTGTTCCTATGGCGTTGAAATAAGGTGTTCTTCCCAACAACACATAGTCATAGACTGTCAAATGGGGAACGCCTTGAAAACGGGTATCTACCCAGGCAATCTCCTTAGACAATGCGTCAACAGACAAAGACAATATAGATTGATTGTGCAAAGTAACCTCCCCTTGTAATGCAGGCAACTGACCTTGAAGCGTTTTCAATAAAGTGGTTTTTCCGGTGCCATTGCGTCCCACCAACGCCAAAATCTGACCTTGTATAAGCGACAATTCTTCCAATTGTGCAATCGAATGGCGATACCCAATGGAAAGGTCCTTAGCTTGTAACATAACGGTTTTTAAAAATCATCCATACGATAAAAGGAACCCCAATGAGTGAAATCAATGCATTCAGCGGAATTGCAATGAGGGGTTGCAAACATACGATGGCAAAATCACACAAGCCCAGAAACAGGGCGCCAAGTAAAACATTTGCCAGGAGAAGCACGCGATGGTTTTGGGTTTTGCAAAGCATTTTAGCCACATTGGGTATCGCCAATCCTACGAAAGCAATCGGACCGGTAAATGCGGTGATGGTACCCGTCAAAATACCCGTTGTCAAAATACTTAAAACGCGAAACGACTTAAGTGAGACGCCCAATGCTTTGGCTGACGTCGCTCCTAAAACCATGGCATTCATAGAACGAACTTGAGAATATGCAAGGAGAATTCCAACCAAAACACATGTAAAAACATAGGGAATTTGTTGCAGGGTTACGCGCTGTAAACTTCCGAAATTCCAAAACACAAATTGCTGCATTTCCTTTGCGCCAGCGGAAGCTTCTACCACAGAAATTAGGGCACTCACGAAACTTCCTAGCATCAAACCGGTTAGCAATAAATGCACATTCCCACGCAATTTCAGCGCTAAAACAAGCATTAAAACCCCCATCATGAGTGCGCCTACAATCCCAAGAACAATTAAATCAGAATAGGCACCGAACAGTGTGAATCCTGTCATCATCCAAAGGGCTACCAACAAGGAAGACCCTGAGGTAATTCCTAAAACATCAGGACCAGCCAAGGGATTCGAGAACAAATTTTGCATAAACATCCCCGCGACAGAAAGAGCGGACCCCGCAAGGAAGGCCATGAGAATTCTTGGCAAACGAAAAGACTGGATGACAACGTGATTTTCATTTGTAAGATCATTGCTAAACAAGGCACCCAAAACACTGGACCATGGGGTATGAATTGTGCCAGTTTTTAGATACAATCCAAAAAGCAAAAGTATGGCAGCCAATGCGCCGATTAACAAAAGCAAATTTTTGTTCTTGGTACTCATTTTACTTCTTTGTAAAAGTACATTTTACCCTTTGGAAATCCTCTTTTTATTTGCAACAAATCTTTGAGTACCATGTCGGGTTTGGTGGCACTTTGTTCCCAGTATTTATTGAGGTTGTGCGCATAACAGTAAATTTTCCCTTCGCGAAAAGGCTTCAATAGGTTTGCTTTAGGATAGGAAGCCAGAATGCGTTTCTTCGAATCAAAACCAGGATTGATCCACAGTTGACAGACTTCTGCCTCATTAAAAATGGTTTCTGCATCTGCTGCCAGACTTCCAGTCCCTTTCGTGTTCATCGAGAAGGTACAAAAATCGACCTCAGAAAGTAACTTGGCTTGAAAACTATCGCCCAAAGGGGAATACCAAAAATCTCCTGCAAAATTACCCACCAAAATTCTTTGACAGGCATTGCCTTTTGGCATTTTTTCAGCGTATTCCTTATACCTATTGCAGATTCCGTTGAATAGAATTTCAGCCGATTCAAATTGGTTGGTAAGGGCTCCAAATAACAACAACCATTCTGCTTTTCCCAAGGGGTGGGTTTCACGCCAGTCGTAATCGGGAATCGATAACATTCCAAGTGATGTAAATCGATTCAAACGCGAAGCATCCATGGCTTCCATGCCATCTGAGATCCAAAAACCTACTTTTTTTTTCACCAAAGACTCAAAGGGGATTTCATTTGAATGACCTGTTTCAAGGAGTTTCCCCTGGTTAAATCGCCGTTTCAATTGGGGGTCATAAAGAAATTTTCCTCCCGCAACAGCGTACACATGATCACGGGCATTCAACGCAACGAGCATCCCAACTTGGGTAGCGGAAGTGGTCGCGATTTTCGGGTTACGGGTATCGATGATTTGAAATGAATTTGAAAGCTCCTTGCAACGATCCGGTTGCTGGGTAAAAAACAATTTTTTTGTGGCTTGCTGGTGATCTGGATCCAAGATAAAAACAGCGATTCCATATTCTGATTTTTTGTATTTCAACCAATGGCTATAGCGCGAATGAGCCTTAGGCATTTTAGTTTTAGCAACATCCTGACAGCCAATGAGTAAGAATAAAAAAGAACAGAAAAAAAGCTTAGTACTGCTCCTTCTCATTTGGAAAATCGAGCGATTGTACATCTTGGATATATTCTTTAAAAGCACCCAACATTTCGGCATGCAAGTCTCTGTATTTTCGTAAAAACCTAGGTTGAAATTCATTGTTGATACCCAACATGTCGTGAACCACCAAAACTTGTCCATCCACACCGTTCCCAGCCCCGATTCCGATGACGGGAATTTTTACATTTTGGGCTACTTCCGTTGCCAGTGTCGCAGGGATTTTTTCCAAAACAATTGCGAAGCACCCTGCTTTTTCCAAGGCAAGGGCATCTTCTTTCAGTCGATTTGCTTCCTCCTCTTCTTGCGCTCTTACCACATAGGTTCCAAATTTATAAATGGATTGAGGGGTTAATCCCAAATGGCCCATGACAGGAATTCCTGCGGTCAAAATTCGTTGGATGGACTCAATGATTTCAAGCCCACCTTCCATTTTTACTGCATGTGCACCGGTTTCTTTCATGATGCGAATGGCACTGTTTAAAGCTTCCTTTGAATTTCCTTGGTAACTTCCAAACGGCAAGTCAACAACAATTAGCGCTCGTTCAACGGCACGTACTACGGAGGATCCATGATAAATCATTTGATCCAAGGTTATGGGCAAGGTGGTTTCGTGACCCGCCATGACATTCGATGCAGAATCTCCAACCAAAATAACATCAATACCGGCCTCATCAAGGATCCTGGCCATAGAGTAATCGTAACCCGTTAACATTGAAATCTTTTTCCCATGGGATTTCATTTCATGTAAGGTATGCGTGGTTACTTTTTTAACAATTTTATGAATTGACATTTCAAATGATTAGGTCTCAAAGTTACGAATACACATCAAAAACACCTAAAATAGATCAACGCACCGTTGTGGATAATAAAAGGGGGGAATTGTCGAGCCATTTAAAATCTGCGTAAATTTGTCCGATGTCCGATAAAACAAATCAAATGCAAACAAATTCACAAAAAACAGCGACCATTATCGGAGCGGGATTGGTTGGATCTCTTTGGGCCGTATATTTATCAAAAGCGGGATATAAGGTCACGATCTTCGAACGTCGCTCAGACATTCGTCAAGCGGAAATCTCAGCAGGAAAATCCATCAATTTAGCGCTTTCAGTGCGTGGATGGACTGCATTGGATAAAGTTGGCGTTGGGGATGAAATTCGAAAAATTGCCATTCCGATGTACGGACGAATGATGCATGATTTAGAAGGAAACTTGACCTATCAACAATATGGGAAAGATGGTCAAGCTATTTTCTCTGTTTCTCGAGGGAAAATCAATGCTACGATGATGGATATTGCGGAGAATCACGGAAATGCTACCATACATTATCAGCATTCATGCGATAGAGTGGATACAGAAACGGGCGAAGCGTTCATACACAACGAACGTACCGGGGAGCGATTCACGGTGAAGGCTGATGTCGTATTTGCGGCAGATGGTTCCTTCTCAAGTGTACGTTATAGCTCTTTCCAAAAACGAAATCGTTTTAGTTACAGTCAGAACTTCATTGCAGACGGCTATCGAGAACTGTTGTTACCTGCCAATGCGGATGGATCCTACAAACTAGACAAAAACGCCTTACACATCTGGCCGCGGGGACGCTTTATGATGATTGCCTTAGCGAATGAGGATGGTTCATTTACATGCACCTTATTTATGCCGTACGAAGATGACAAATACGCCTTTGATCGCTTAACATCAAAGGAAAAAGTAGATGAGTTCTTCCAAGAGGTATTCCCGGATTTTTATGCCATGGTACCGAATGTCGCTAACGCGTGGGAAGACCATCCCTTATCTTCTTTGTCCATTATACGTTGTAAACCTTGGCATGCCGGCAAAGTGGCCTTAATGGGAGATGCCGCACATGGAACGGTGCCTTTTTACGGTCAAGGTATGAACGCAGGATTTGAAGATTGTCGTGTTTTGTTTGAGCTTATGGAAAAACACCAAGAGGATTGGCCACGCGTATTCGAAGCATATAGCATCGTTAGAAAACCAGATGGTGATGCCTTACAAGATTTATCGCTAGACAACTACTTAGTGATGCGGGATTATGTGGCAGATCCAGCGTTTATCTTACGTAAAAAAATTGAGGCGAAATTTAGTGAGCTGTACCCTGAGCGTTGGATGCCGTTGTATTCGCAGGTCACCTTCAGCAATATCCGATACAGTGAAGCCTATCAGCAAGGACAGGTGCAAAATGGCATCATGGACGAGGTAATGGCCATGGAAGGGATTGAAGATCGCTGGGATTCGGAGGACGTAATGAACTTATTATTAGAGAAAAGTACTCATTTTAATTTTAGCCATGCGTAGAATTTTGATTATTTCTTTTGTATTACCTTGTGTATTATTCGCACAAGATTATGGGTTTAAAAAAGGCACGAAGGGAAATGATTATTTATTGGTTAAAAATACAGGAATCACCTTTTCAATAGGTCCAACCTGGCAATTTACCCCTAAAACAGAAACCTTTGAAAGGATGGTTGGCAACAGCCGCGGGATTTCCCGCATAGACCCCGCTGGGAAAATTGGATTTTATGGTGAATTTGGATACGTGATTTTCCCTAAATGGAAAGGCTTAATTCCAATCAAAGCACTCAAAAAAACCAGGTTGTTGGATTACATGGACATGGCGATTGGATACAGACAATACCGCGGCATTGAAACCACCCAAATCGATTTCACCAATGCGTTGGGCGACATCACCTCAAGTTCCGAAGGACATGGAAACTACTCCAATGGTTTGGTCTTCGGAAGGTTTGATGCCCATACCCTGCTTTATGTTGGGAAAAAGAAAATTGACAAAGCCAGAAAATACTTCATAGACCAATCTTTGGGAATCAACGTGGATTATGCCCTTCTTGGAAAAAACGAGGATTATGAAAATACATTTGGAACCTTAAAACCACAAAAATTCTACAAACCATTGGTGATACAAATGCATTATTCTCTCGGGTATGGCATTCGTTTGAACCGTGCTTGGATGTTAATTCCAGGGGTATCTTTGCCGGTTTTAAACCTTTCTCAATGGTCAGGATGGAATGCAAAAATGAATTGGTTTAGTTCAACCTACTGGCCCATTCAAGGGCAAATTCGATTGATTAAATTGTTTGAAAGACAACCTAAATGCGGGGCGTATGGCGATCCTTCGGATGTAGAGAAAAACAAAGGTTTTCAGGATAAAAACTAATTCAACCAGTGTTCTGCGATGTGCTTGGGTGCCTTTTTTCGAAAACGCTTAACCACATCATCACGTTCCCCAATGTTTCCGATTTTTAACAAATCTGAATATACCACCTTTCCTTCGCGGAAAAACAAAAACTCAAAGGTAACCGAGGAAATGTCTGCTTTATACAAGCTGTAAAGGGTAGCCCTTTCCAATGCATCCTTAAAAGAAATGTCGCTTTTCGAAGATTTGAACTTTTTATCATAACCCTTGACACTGACAACACAATAGGTTTGAATGTTCCTTGCTTTCCAAGACATCATAGAGCTGTCTGAACTTAGCTGCAAGGCTGTGCCACCCTGTTTGACAATGTTTGTAGCGGGAATCGTTTGTACCTTCATTGGATTTAAAATCTCACACAAGTTTACCTCCAAGGCATACCTGTCCTCCAATTTCTCAAATTGTGCTATGACAACACATTCTTTCAATTTCAACCCCTGAGCGAAGCATTGAAAACCAACCAAAACCAAAACAGAAAAAAGTAAACATCGCATGTGCAAATTTATAAAACTTGGAACGATATTGTCCCTTGGGTTAATAATCATTTTGTTAAGCGCCTAATCCTTCGTCTCTTCAATCACCTTGAAAATTTCTCCGGCATAGTAATTTGCTTGCTCAACCGTAATGTTTAAAGGCGGCGCCAACCTAAAACTATTCGGATGGGAAAGAAACCAGAAAGTCAACATGTTTTTTTCTAAGCAAAGCTTGACAACCTTTTCAACGCGTTCTGCAGAAACCATATCAAAGGCAAACATCAATCCTTTGTTTCGCACTTCAACAATATCGGGATGAGCACCTATCGTCTCACGAAAAATTTCAGCAACCACCTGAACATGGTTCAAATCAATTTCTGTTGTCAACACATCAAGAAATGCAGTGGCTGCAGCGCAAACAACGGGATGACCGCCAAAGGTTGTAATGTGACCCAACATTGGGTCGTGGGTAAATGCCTGCATCCATTCTTGACGGGTTACCAAGGCACCAATGGGCATCCCTCCTCCTAAGGCTTTCCCCAAGGTGAGTACATCGGGTACGATACCAAAATGTTCAAATGCAAAAAGTTTTCCTGTCCTTCCCAACCCACATTGAATTTCATCCAACACCAACATTGCTCCCACTTCATCGCATCGTTTTCTGAGCGCTTGGATATAGGCAACTTCTGGAATTCGTATGCCGGCGTCGCCTTGTATGGTTTCTAAAAATACACCTGCTGTATTTTCCGTGATGCAATCCAATTCATCAAAGCGATCTAAATTGATAAAACGAATCCCCGGCAATAACGGACGAAAATTTGTTTTCTTCACTTCATTGGATGAAATACTCATGGATCCTTGGGTGCTCCCATGATAGGCGCCTTTGAATGCGATGATCTCACTTCTTCCCGTTACGCGTTTCACCAATTTCATTGCAGCTTCAATCGCCTCAGTTCCTGAATTGACAGGGTAAACAGCATTCAATGTTTCTGGTAACAGTTTCAGTAAGGCATTGGCGAAAGTGACCTGTGCATCTTGAATGAATTCGCCATAGACCATTACGTGCATGAATTCATCCACCTGTTTGTGAATGGCATCTTGAATTTTAGGATGGCCATGTCCAAGTGAACTGACAGCAACACCAGAAATCAGGTCGGCTATTGCGTTGTTGTTCTGATCGTATATAAACAATCCTTTGGCGCTCTTAACGTGAATCAAGAATGGAAAGGGCGTAGTTTGTCCCAAGGAAGATTGAAAAAATTCAGAAACATTCATGGTGCTAAAATACGAAGTAAAAAAAATCCCCGAGCGAACCCGGGGATTGAATTTGAAAATGATTGTTTGGTTTATCAGCGAATGACTTCCTTCAATACCTCCGTAGCGCGCTCGCCATTGATGATTTGAATGTAGTAAACACCCGGTGCCAAGTT
>Ga0114976_10000110_pt1 | contig 44489 bp, 54 predicted proteins | sample S_130805_EF_Meta_FD_87319 | JGI IMG/M metagenome (GOLD analysis project Ga0114976, IMG submission 87319) | Freshwater microbial communities from Lake Simoncouche, Canada to study carbon cycling - S_130805_EF_MetaG | ecosystem: Environmental > Aquatic > Freshwater > Lake | place: Lake... | reverse complement strand
TCATAGGCATGGTCGGGTGGCACTACAACTGCCTTACCATTTTGAACTGCTTTTAACCATGCATCTTTGTTAGGAAAATGTTTTTGATAATACTGTCTGACATCAACCGGGACTTGTTTCATCCTGGATTGTTCTTCAACTTCGTGCCATTCAAAATCAAAATTAGGCTTGACCCAATTTATTTCCTGCGAGCCTTCCGCCATACTTTGTTGTTTTTTCTGATAAGCAATTTCGGTATTGTTAGCCATTTGTTGTTTGAAGTTATCAACTGCACCACCTGGATCTATAGATCCAGGTGTTGTTGAAATAGAAGCACCTTCTTTGTTAATCGGTGATAGTGTAGCAGTCTTAGGATCTAGTTTACCTGCGGCCACTGCTTGTTTAGCCCATGCTAGTGCTTCCGCACGATTAGCAAATGGTTGTCGGTTAATAACTTCACCATTTACTTTAATGTTGTATTGCGGTTCTACTGGGTCAGGCACATGATATTCTGGATCGCGCTTACGCTTTGCAAATCCTCTTGTACGATTATCGTCGTATCGGCTATAGCCGCCTTCCGACACGCCTTGCTGAGCAGGCAAGTACCCAATTGGTAGTCCTTGTGCATCCGGTGCTACAGTATAGATATGTCCATTTTCTTCACGAACCATAAATCCACCGGGACTGACAGTTTGTTCTCCCCAACTAGTCTGAATAGTTTTACCTTCTAATCCCAATTGTTTTGCCGGAACCATTTGCGTTGGTACTTTTTTAACAAAGAAAGGTATCTTAGAAGGATCGATGCCAAGTTTACTTAATGCAACCAATGACGGAATCTTACCACGAGACTTTTCATCCTGTGGTAGTTGTCCGTTAAATTTAACATATTTCTGTGATACTACTTCGGGACTGGCAACATATAAATCTAAAGCAGTACCGTTCCACTGGAATACAACATAACCTTTGTTTTTGTATTCGTCTGTATAACTTGTTTGGTCCACAGACCCCAATGCTTGTTGAACTTGTTGAACTTGTTGGGGTGTACCAATTTTGTCTATTTTTGCTAAAGGGACCAATGCCACCGGCGTGTTTTTAATAAACTGCATTGGTTTGCCTTTGGAATACAACTGGTTCAATTGTTCTTGAGAAACTGCGGTACTTTTCTCCGCGCCTTCGCGAGTAATAGGCTTTGAAAATTTTGAATTAAATGGGCCTTTCTTAAACTTAGTTAATGCTTGTTGCTGACGATCTTGTGCTGTAGCCAACTTTTGCTGTTTTTGTGCAACTTGTTGGCCACCCTTTTGTGATTGAATCCACTCAATTGCTTCTGGCTGTGCTATAGGAGCTCTCAAAAATGCATCAACTTTCTTTTCTGCTGGTTCTAGATCTGGTGTGTTTTCGTTGTCAACATAAACAAATTTCTGGGGACCAAAGTAAGCTGAATATTTTCCAAGCATTTTTTGCACCTGTGCGTATGTGTTTTTGGCTAAAGTAGGATCAACTTGGCGACCTGCACCCCATTGTTGCTTTTGCTTTTCTGCTCTTGACTGTTGTCGAGCTATACTAGTGGCTTCGCTGACATTTACAAATATCATCATGAATTCATAACCTAGCGGCATTAGTTTTTCAATTACACCTATTGCAGTATCAGGATTTCTTCCTGACCCGTCAATTATAACTCCTAATCTACTATCTATAAAACTCTTTTGTTGAGTCTGAGTAAGTTGCCAACTTTTTTCAAGTTGATCAGGAGATAGGTGTCCGGTTGGAACTTGACCTTTTTTAACAAACAACTCGTTAAAATTATCTAAGTTTACACTACGTAAACCAGTGTGTGATAACAACGGTCTAGCAACTGTGCTCTTACCTGCACCCATTGGCCCAAACAAAAATATACATTTAAAAATATGAGGATCGTTAACACCTTCTGTTACCCCCTCCGCCACACCTTGCTCTTTTTCGCTTTGTAAATAATCCCACACAGTGATTAGGTAATCTTCTGCTAGAGAAATCTTTTCCTGACACCATTCTGGTAGATTATCACCTTCTTTAATTGTGTCTAGTAACCCGTCAGCGGCACGAGCGATGGTATGCAAGCTACCATAAGACATACCTGCCTCGTCATTATATTCTGGACTATCAACATCTTCGTCAGTATCATCCGGTTCCAGTGCTTTGCCGATTTCTCTACCTGCTAGTCCCGCCACTCCTCTTGTTAATGCACCTGCCTCAGCACCAACCGCGGCTCTGCCTGCGATCATTCCTACTACAGGTAAGAATTCATCTAATTTATTTTCTTGCAATTTTTGATTAAGCTGAAGCTCTAGATTTTCCGCATAGTCCAATTTTTTATGTTTGGTATCGCCTTGTTTCATAGCTTTCTTCTTGTCTTTGTGTGCGCCAGCACCTGTGTTAATTGCATTCTTAGCAACAAAGTTGCGTGGTTTACTAGGTTCAATACTAGCTACTTTACGTTTTTTGGCTAGAACGCCTTTTTTATTCTCGTTCATGTTACTACATTTCCTTTTTTGTCAAGTGCATTGTCTGTGGGCTTTTGCATTTTAGGTTTTGGTTGCTTAGGAGACTTTGTGCCTGTCTTGCCTGGACTACCTGAATATCCTGTATTAAATGCTCTACGTTGCATTTGATGTCCGACGCTAGCACTACTACCACCTACATCAGAAACGCTAGTGGCACCGGCACTGGCATATTCTTTAACAGTTTGCGGCCCTTGTTCATCATCACTGTCACCACTCTTTTGTACAGCAATCATTTTGCCTCTATCTAAACTTGTTAGCTTTTGTGGCTCGTGTTTTTCTTTGCCCTGTATTATTTTTTTAGCACGACTAAAGCCGTCTACAATTTTTTGTAGGCTATCTTCGTCTGCTTGATATTTAATACCAATACCACCTGCGGCTTCCCAAGAACTGATGTTGCTACCTCTATCATCGATTAGAATGTTAGGAGTACCGTCTGCTTGTTTAGCATATTTGGCTTTGTTTGGTGTAATAAGAATATTTTTAGGTAGTGGATTTAGATGTTGTTGAATCCAAATCTTTTTATACTTTGCAGAACCTTCATGGTCGCCTCTTAACGGGCTTGAACAAATATGATAGTGTCCGTAGACTTTAACAATCATATTAACTAGATCATCTGCACTAGGAAACTTTGGCAAACGTGCAAAGAAATCTGTACCTACCATCTTGTCTAGAGTGGGATCTACTTTGGCAGGAGGTATATCTCTATAACTTCCGTTGTTAACACCGGCAAGTTTAGCATACTCAGTAAAGAAGTCTGCTATAACACCGTCCATATCTAAATAAACTTCTGGCTTTTTCATGTTAACGATTCCGCTATATCTTTTTTACTAAATTCTGCCATATCTTTTACAGGAATAACATGTGCATTGATAGTAGGCAATTTGTTCATTATGGCTTTTTGTGCTCTATGTGTACCATCAGCAATCATTAATGTATTGCCATCTTGAACAACAATAATAGGATATTGTAAATCCGCCACCTGCGCTCTTGCGGCAGTTTGTTTTGGATCTTCGTGTCTATTTGCTAGTTGTTTGACAAATAGTTGTGGGTTTAGTTTTTTAATGGGATAATTTTGTGCCTTAGCAATAAGGTCCTTGATGCTAAAATTAAATTGCTTACCATTAATACCTATTCCAGCAACTTGGCCAAGACCACCCTCGCCCTCCGCTACCCCTTGCTTTTCTATATATTGTTTAACTTTTTTTAATCCTGCTTGATCTAAATCATCTAGATGTTCTCTGCCAGTCAAACGTTTTGTAAGTTTAAGGAAGCTAGGCTCATCATCCCACTTAATACCCTTGGCGTTTGCTAATTTATGTATATTATTAGGAGTAATAGATTCAGTTAACTGTTTCATACTAGAAATGTATTGTTCGCCTAGATGGATTAACGTCTGCATTTCTTCAATACTTTCACAGTTCCAACGGCGCAATGCTTTATTTATTGGGCTATCTGGATCTCGTTTAGTCTTAGCACTAGCGTGGGCTTTTTTCATACCACTCATTCTAGCACAGAACGATTTGCGGCGTTTAGCACTCTTGCTACCTTTCTTTAACTTACTAGGTTTAGTAGTAACAGCAGTTTTTAATTTACTACCCGGATTCTCACGGCGATAGGCTTTAACAGCCTTACCACTCATACCATCTGTTTTATCGTGCTTGTTGACTTTTTGCCAATCTTCAGCAAGCCATTCCTTATTTAAAAATTCATCGGCTCTCATTGTTTCTTCTCCCCAGTCATATAAGGTAAACTAAACCATAACTTAAACCACTCAGGGGTACCGGGTCTAATATTTTGCTCACGTTGTATTCTTGCATTTTCTGAGGCTGTAACTGTTACATTACTGCCTTGATTTAAACTGTTACGGTATTCTGCTAGACGTTGTTCGCCTCCTAGTCCTGCTAGGTACTGCACTACTTTTAATTCGTGTATAGGATCGTTAGGATCTAACTGACAATCATCTGGACTGTCAGGTTGAATATGTTCGCTAGTTATCTTATACTGTTTCATTTATTCTTAGCTTTCCCTGCTTTCATGTTAGCTAACCAATGTGCCATGCGAGCTTTTTCACCGGTGCTGTTTTTAGCAGTTTTTCTTAGACTACTAACACTAGCCTTAGTATTAACACCTGAACGTTTAGCAAGTCCCTTACGTCCTGGATTTTTACCATCAGCAAAATTTTCTAATAATCTGTTAACCGCATTAGCCATTTCTGCTTCCCATGCTTCACCAATCTTAACATAATTATTAACATGATCTTCTGCAACAGCCTGTTGAGGATCTATTGGTATAATTTTTCCAACTTTCCATCCTTCCCACTTGGCTTGTTTCAAACACATTCTTTTAAGCTGTTCGTCTGATAAATCTTTTACCTTAGTATCTAGTGTCGCTCCTGCGGCCTTAGCAAGGTCACGTGCATATGGAGATCCGTATCCTTGTTTTTTAACGCCCTCGGCCCATTGTTGACAACCTGCATCTATAGTAAGATTGTTGTACTTTGGCCGACGCCATTGATCCATTTGCAATTTAACACCGTGGTCAATGGTTGGGAAAATTGCAGTAGGAACTCCGTCTCCTGCAACGATTGTTCCAATAGAACCATATTGTTTTGACAGGCCACTAGTCATACTATTACCTGGATTATTAGCCCGCCAACTAAGTGTGCCGCCTATCCGTTTTTCGTTGCCAATAGTTATACTGCCATCTTTCCCTACAGATGCTACAGATGCTTTAGCACGTTCTCTAGTAGCATCGTCGATGTTTGGATTAGGGCCTTGTCTTACTCCTGTATTAGCTGGCGCTTGTTGCTGAACGGGAGGTGTATTTGTTTTGACAGGTGATTGTTGCTGAACGGGAGGTGTATTTGTTTTGACAGCCGCTTGTTGATTTGCCGCAATTTGATCCGCAGTTGCTCCTCCTTGTCCTCCTCGTCCGCCTCCAGCACCGATAGGTGCAGGTTGTGCAGGTGCAGGTTGTGCAGGAGTAGTATTCGTTCCTGGCTGAGAACGATTACTGATGTTGCCGCCTCCGCCACCTATTGTTTGTTGTGATCGTTGAACAATCTTTCCTAATGTATCACCTGTCTTAACTGTATAGGTTTGTCCGTCGGGTAATTTTATCTGTTGTCCTACACGTATCATGTTTGGATTTTTGATGTTATTAGCCTTAGCAACTTGATTAACCATTTGCCATACATCCTCGGATAATTGAGCTATCTTTTGTTGTTGAGGTAATGATGCTTGTGGCTCTTGTTGCTGTGGCAATTTTACCTGTGGCTTTGCTTGCTTAGGTAATGCTTGAGCAGGTGCTGGTTTTTTAATAAACCTCTCTCCCTTTGAAACGTCCATAAGATGTTTGATCCAATCTGGCGGAAGTTGTTTAGCACCAAAGTTACCATCGTTAAACGCATTGTTCCAAAAAGCAAATTTTTGTTCTGCTGTTTCAGTAGGAACCCATTTGCCCTTGGTCACCTCTACAGAACTTTGAGATAATGCTTGACGCATTTTGGTAAAACTCATACCGCTACCGCCCGCCGCTTTATCTCGTTCTGTAACTTTTGGAATTACTTGAACATGTTCGTAACCTGGAAATTTAGTAACAGCCTTCATTAGTGCCGCGGCCGTTTGCTTTGCAAATAATGCTCTGTCGGTACCTACTACAATGTAGATAGTACTGTATCGAGGTGGTTTGCCTGGCAACGGATTGATCAATTCATGTTTGACTTTTTGAAGTAATGACCCGCCCTCCATTGTGACAGTTGCAATATTTTTAGCATATTGCGGATACAGCATGTGCCATGTTTTAAGTTTATCGGTGACAGGAATTGGATCGTCTTTACCTTCAGCATTGCCAATGAAGAAATAAGGATCACCACCTGTTTCATTTGCTACTTTAATAGTTTCGCTAAACAGTTGTTGATGCCCCATGTGACCAACAGCACTACCAATAGCAACAGCCGCAACGTTCTTCTGACCATCACGTGGGCGTTCTTGACGAGCACTTGCTTTAGCGGCTTGTTTAGCCGAAATAACATCACGTTGTTCTTGGCTTGTAATCTTAATAGGACCGAGGCGACTGTTAATAACAATACCTTCGTAGTCTTTGCCTAGAATATTTTTGCCAATGATATTAGGATCATTTATAATTGCTTTTTCTAATGCTACTTTAATTGGAGCTAATGATGCCTCAACACTTCTACGTAGCTCAACACTGGCCCGGTCTTTCTTTGTACCTGCATTAGACATTACACTCTTAAATTCATCAATGTTTTCTAGCGGCGGAACAATCGCAGTAACATCTAATGCTTCGTTTTGTGTTAGGCTGTTGTCAATAAACATAACACTACCTTGTTGTCCAAGGCTGGTTAGTTGTTTAACAATTTCTTGTGCTTCTGGAATTTCTTCACCTGTACTGGCTTGAACAACACGAAACGGAACTAGTGCAAGTTGCACACCCTTTGGTAGTTCATCGTATGCAATCCCTACAAACTTTAATTTGCCTTCTGGTGTAGTTGTAGCAAATGGAAGGAATAAGACTTCACAGGTTACTTGCTTGTCATTTAAAAAGTCTGCGCCTAACTTGCTATCTACAAGGCTAATAGCTTTCATCATTTCACTGAACAAGTCATCAAACAGTTGAGAACGTGCTAATACATCCGGGTCAGTTGTGCCTTTTTGTTTGTGGTAATCTACAAATCCTGCTTTGTATCTTGGTTCAGTATTACTAGTGCCCATGAAAGGTTTGCCTTCAGTGTTCTTACCGAAGCGTCCACCAAATCCGTCTACTTTAACATTTAATGGAATGTTCTGTAGTTTAAAATTACCATTGCCATCATGTAGTTCGTCTAACAAGTCTAAAAAATCTAAAGGCTTTAGATCTTTAAGGTGTGGCATGTTCTTACGTAATTGTGCCTTAACTGCTGGCTGTTCTTCTGCTTCATTCATCGGTTGTGGAGCCATTTGTGCCTTACGCATTGCGGCACGTGGCTGGCGCTCAAGAGGATTTGCGGCTTTAAATGCTTGTAGATCATAATGATCTTTAGCATAAGCAGTTAGCATTTGATTTGCATTAGCAGTAACACCTTTAGCATTAATACCTTTTAAGTTAGCTGTCATGTAATCAATTGCGGCCATTTTGATTTTTGCATCTGCTTCTGGATCATTCTTAGTGATCATCTGTGCATCTAAGTCAAAACAAGTTTTAACAAAATCGTTTGCAACACTCTGTAGTTGCGGAGGAGTAAGATACTTATTTGCTAGTGCAATACATCCTGTAAAGGACTTGTAAAGATCTCCGTCCCCTTGCGCCGGCGGATTACCAAACAACATTTGAAATTGTTGATCAAGATTTTTAACATAAGTTCTTTGTTCCGGCGGAACATATCTTTTTAAAGGAACACCACCTCGGTCTTTTTCACCAGTAGTTGGGTCAGTGTACGGTTCGTACTTCTGACTCATACCACCACCCTGTCCGCTAGCAACAGCAAACCCAGTATCATTATCAATCTCTGGTTCTGCACCAATTTTAGTTTTAGTTTTTAATACATCAACTCTGTGTTTTGCGCTACTAGAAATAGTAGTTAGTGATTGAATAAACCACTTATGGAAAACACCCTTAACATTATTTTGAATATCGTCCCAAGAACTGCTATGACTAAATGTAGCCCAATCAGTTGGAGACATTTCACCGGTTGTCGGGTCTTCTTCGAAATCTGATAATTCTAAATCTAGTTGTAAGCCTTTAAATTGGAAAGGTTTAACAATTTCCCATTGAGTGATAAACTGTGCTCGTTTATCTTGTTTACCCTGTTTTAATCTAGTAGCTCTACCGGTTTCAGATTCTTCATCATAGTTTAACAATTTATAATTGCCAATCATCTTGCCTCTAATAGATTGTAAAAATTTTTCAATTTCATCTTTACTTGCACGATCGACCATTGTGTCGATGTCACCTACAGAAGGTTTATATTTCACAAATTCACTTGACGGAATCTTTGGATCTAAAAAATGAAATGTAGAACCGCTTGTATGTTTGCGGTCTCTTAGAACGCCCGGACTCCAAAGAGGTTTTCCTGTTGATTGTTGGAATGCTGAATTAACTGCGGCAAGCAATCCGTCAACTGCCGGTAATACATCGTCACGATCGAGTTTACGTAAGTCAATGTGTTGAGCTTGATGGGGTTGTGACGGATCATCAAGGTTAGGCAATTCACTGTTGCCGCCTTCGACGATTATAGTTTTAACTCTACCAAATATTTCATTTAAAAACATTATTTTACCTTAGAATGATATTCACCTTTAAGAATATCTTTACGATAATGATCGTCGATCATCTTACACACATCTTCTTGAAATTCAGTTGTAAAGATATCTTTTGGATCGTCCTTCAATTGCTTTTCACGATAGTATTCCATACACCCACGTTTTACTATAGGGGTCCAGACATCTTCTTTACATTCTCTATCTTTAAATATTTCTTCAGTTACATCGTAGAAATTTTCTTTATGTATCTTGTCGTGGTTGAGTATATAATAAAAGAGATCGTTTTTAAATTGCTCTCGTTCTTCTTTAGAAAGAACTCCGTCTTCATTTTTGTCAGGGCGTTGATTTACATTCAATGCGCCAAAAAATTCATATAGTTTCATATACAATCCATTAATAATTATACTTGATACCGAGCAATGTACCTTGCCCGATTTCTACTTTAGCTCTTACCCAAGTAAAATTACCAACGAATGTTGTAGCAACAGTAGATGTTGTATTTGTTGGATTATAGATATAAGAAGTCTTAGTAGTACCAATGTCAAACCAATCAGTTTCTACTGGGTTTGATGCTAAGGAAGCCTGCATAGTTACAGTACCGGCATACGAATTAGCAACTGAGTAGGTTACTGTGTGTAGCCCACTGGAGATTCCATAATAGCCTGTACCCTTTTCTGGGTTGCTATTAAAAACCAGTTTATTATACGGGGGGTTGTTGGTAGAAAACGTTTTATAAAAGGCGGGCATACTAAGCTGACTTGTAGTAGTCAGAATTGTAACGGTTCCCGTTGTATAGATATCTGTATAGAAATTGAGGGTTTTGCTTTGTGCCGGCATATATTTTCCTTACGCCCTGTATTTATTACAAGAGTAAGGTATGTCGCAGAACAAATTCTTCTGTGTATTTTATATGCGACCCTGCAAAAAGTGTTATCATTGTTAGCATTTTAGGGTCTAAAATGTACATAAACGGGTCTTGACAGTATAGGGATTTTCCAAGCATATACTTTCTAGTGCTCGGGCTAATCCTATAGCTATCGACTGGGTATTTTTCCAGCCATTGTATAAATTTTGTACCTAGTTCCCCAGTCCAATTAGTCTTAAACACAATTTTATAGATAAAATACCCGTATGGATACTGATCAACAATAACCTTGCGATTGTTGTCTGTTAAAAAAGCTAATTCTGTATCACTTGCAGGTGCCCAGGATTTTTTAACCCATTTATGTAGATCTTTTTCTAGTTTTTCAAAAGTTTCTCGATCTTCAACAAAGAAACTACAAAGGCGCCCTTCAACTCTACACTTTAGGCCTTGTTCGTAAAATGGTTTAATTGCATGGGCAAACTTTCTTAGTTCTACTTTATCAACAGACGTTGAGCTATTAGACCAATAATATCTTGTGGAAGTAATAGTCTCTTTACTATTACAAGCATCAATAGTAGCTTCGATGCCTCTTCTTTTGATAAAAGAAGCACCGTCGCACTTTAGATCTATTTTAAAGGGATATTTTCTAAAAAATAGTTTTTTAGTCAACTGTCTCTGCATCTGGCTCTTCTTTTATAACTTTATCGACTGACAGAATTTCAACTAGATTAAAATTAAATTTATCAGTGTATGTTAAATTAATAACTCCGCCGTTTGATAATTTGCCAAATAGAATTTCTCGAGACAACGGCTTCTTAATTTCGTTGTCAATAACACGAGCCAGCGGACGAGCACCCATTTTAGGATTAAACCCTTTCTTAACAAGATATTCAAGTGCGGCCTGATCAGGCTTAACATGAATATTTTTATCTTTAATAAGAGCATTGAGTTCGTCGACGAATTTCTTAACAACTTTAATCATTGTTTCATGACTTAGTTTGCTGAACTGGATAATACCATCTAAACGGTTACGGAATTCGGGAGCAAAGAATCGATTAACAGCTTCGCTATTATCGTAATCACGTTCCATCTTGCCAAAGCCCACTGCATTCTTTTCACTGTCGGCCGCACCTAAGTTACTGGTCATGATGATAATAGCATTGCGACCGTCTGCTTTCTTACCGTTAGAGCCTGTAATGAAACCATTATCCATTAAACCTAGCAGTACTTGACTAACACTTGGATGTGCTTTTTCGATCTCATCAAGTAATAGGATACAGTTAGGATGTTCCTGCAATTTAGTAATCAACTGACCCGCATTATCCTCGAATCCAACATATCCCGGAGGAGCACCGATAAACTTAGCAACGGAGTGCTGTTCCTGATATTCACTCATATCAAAACGCACAAGTTGGACACCCATTGATTCTGCTAGTACTTTAGCTGTTTCAGTTTTGCCACAGCCAGTAGGACCAACAAACAAGAAACTACCGACTGGTTTATTGATCGCTTTTAATCCTGCTTGGGCAATATAGATTTTATCTAGCAAGATATCAATTGCTTTCTCTTGTCCAAATACCTTACCCCGCATATTTTTATCCATGTCTTTGAGATTTTTATTTTCTTTTGCCGCAATTTGATCTAATGGTAGACCTGAAATCTTAGCTACTTCGAATACAATCTCGTCATGATCGACGATGCCACCTTCTTCGTCACGTACTTTAAACCGAGCACATGCACAGTCAATTAGATCAATCGCCTTATCTGGTAATTTACGATCACTAATATACTTTGTAGAATACTTAACACTATCAATGATTGCTTGGTTAGTAATTTTAACACCGTGATGTTTTTCGTAATACTTTTTAAGACCTTTCATGATCTTAATAGCCGTTGCTTCGTTTGGCTCATCAACAGTAACACGTTGGAACCGGCGCATTAGGGCACGATCCTTTTCAAAGTGTTTACGGAACTCTTCCCATGTGGTACTAGCGATAACTTTAATAGTGCCTTTGCCCAATGCTGGTTTTAGCATATTAGCCATATCGTTAGATCCACCGCTAACTGCACCAGCACCACTCATCATGTGTGCTTCGTCGATAAACAGGATACATTTCTTTTTACGTTCAAGTGCATTGATAACCATCTTTAGACGTTCTTCAAAATCTCCACGATACTTACTACCAGCAAGCATCGCACTAATGTCTAATGAGTAAACTGTATGATCTTGAATAAACTTCGGTACTTTGCCTTCAAAGATGTTTTTAGCCAATCCTTCTGCGATCGCAGTCTTACCGACGCCGGGGTCACCGATTAGCATAACGTTAGATTTACTTCTACGTGCTAACACTAATTGCATTTCTTCAATTTCTTTTTCACGGCCGATTACAGGATCAATCTTTTTCTCTTTGGCTTTCTTGCTTAGGTTAGCGCAAAATTGCACTAATAGTTTTTCAAGTTGCGGATTTGGTATTGTTTCTCCGTCTTCAACTTCTTCGTCGACGCTTTCTTGATTTACATATTCAATAAATTTATCCTTGTCGATTTTTGCTTTACGTAGACTAAACGCCGCAAATGATTTCTTTTCGTTAAAGAGACTAACAAAACAATCAACTGGCTCAATAGTTGAACGTCCACTGAATAGTACTTGTGTAAACGCACGATTCAACATACGTTCCATTGAATGTGTTTTCTTAGGTTTTACTTCTTCAATAATTTTAATATCATTTAATTCTGTAGTGATGTAAGTTTCGACGTCTTTTCTCATAGAGTCAACATCGGCACCAAAATTAGATAACGTCTTACCAATTTTATCGTCTAGAAGCAATCCGTATAAAAAATGTTCAAGTGTAATATATTCGTGTTTATGGTTCATTGCGAACTTAATCGCACGTTCGAATATACGTTCTAAATCTTGGCTTGGTTCAAGCATTATATTTCCTTTTTTGTGATCTAAATTTTTTCATTGCCATAGCCCATTTTAGCTGGCTAACTCTGTCCGAAAATACGATACCTTGCAAGTGATCGTATTCATGTAGGAAACATTTACATTCATACCCGCTGAATTCGCCCTCGCATAAATTGCCATCGGAGTCTTGCCACTGTGCCTTAATTGCTGTGGGACGCTTTATATTAACATAAATTCCGGGAAAACTCAAGCATCCTTCGTCAAGATCTTTAAGTTCTTTAGTGTTTGCAACGATTTTTGGATTAAAAAATGCAGTAGAATTTTCCGGCATTTGGGGATGGCCCATAACAAACACGCTAGTTTCAATACCGCATTGATTGGCAGATAGACCTAATCCGCAATTTTTAATCATAGTATCTATCATGCGTTTTTCTAATTCTTTTGGATCCATGATAGGATTGACAAAATCAAATGGGGGCATTTGATTCCTTAGTATAGGATCGGGGAATTTTACAATTTCAAACATTATATAATTTACTCAAGTGGTCTCGCTGACTAGTATTTAAATTAGGTACAGTCATCTTTATCTGCAACAATAATCGACCTCTTGATGCGGGATTGTTTATATTAGGCATCCCATGACCTGAAATATTAAGAATAGATTCAGGTTGTGTTCCTGGAGGAATATTACCTGTTAAGTTTTTGCCGTCTATTGTAGATATTTCTATTTCTTTTCCTAGCATAGCATCTATGCAATCGATAGTGATATCTTTAATTAGATCGTCACCCTGTCTAGTAAATTCTGGATGGGGGAAAATTTCTATAGTTACTAAAACGTCTCCTGTCGGAACATGGGGCATACTATCATCCCCAACTCCGGAAAGTCGTAAAGTCATTCCGTTTTGTATACCTGCCGGTATTTTAACGTTTAATATTTTTTCCTGCCCATTTGCTTTGTAAAAATTTACCATTAGTTCTCGACCATAAAATGCGTCTTCGAGAGATATTCTAGTATGAAAATTTAAATCTCTATTACGAGGCCTCTGTGGCCTAAAAAGGTCTGAAAAGTTGCCGCCAAATTGGCCAAAGAATCCTTCAAACCCGGGCGGTACGTCAAATCCTCCGCCCATATGGCGACTTTGTTGTTTTGGTTGATCGTATTCAGCTTTACTATTAGGATCACCTAAAACACGATATGCTTCTTCTATTTCTTTAAATTTGTTTGTGTCACCACCTCGGTCAGGGTGGTGCTTCATCGCAAGGCTACGATAAGCCTTTTTGATATCTTCTTGAGAAGCGTTTCTCGGTACACCTAATGTAGAATAATAGTCCATAAAAATAAGCAAGGTTATAGTGTTAATTATACACTATAGTCCTTGCTTTGTCAAAAAGTTGGATTACTTTTTCTTACCGTCTGGGACCTTGTCGCCTTCTACTTTCTTATGTGTCTTAATTTTCTTACAGTCTTCGGCTTGCTTACCAGTTTTCTTATCCATTACAGCTTTACCTGCTTTGTCTACTTTTGGTGTGCAAACTTCTTTAACTACTGCTTCGGCATGTGATAGTTGTACACATACAACAGACCAAATTACAATGTTTAGTGCAATTAAAAACTTTTTCATGTTATCTTCCTTTATAAAACTGGATCGTCAGTTGGGACAATCTTCTTACCACTTGCTGTTACGGCTGGAGTCGCTGTCGCTCCAAATCCTGGACTGCTACCAAAGCCGCTTGGTGCTGACGCTGGAGGTGCGCTTCCAAAGCCGCTTCCGCCGCCCAGGGGTTGTGCTCCGAAGGCAGGCGACATTGGTGCTGGAGAACCGAATCCCCCTGGTGTTGTACCAAATCCTGCTGATGGTGCGCTAGGTGCTGTAAAGTTACTTGATGGTGCTGATATTTGTGCTCCGCCATTGTTTGCTCCGTTTAATTTTTCTTGTGTTCTACCAAATGCCGCAATACCAAGTACCGCACCCATTGCAATGTGGAATAGTCCAGCGCCTTGCAATGTTAATGGATTCCATTGTGTAATAGCTGTGTGAGTTACCGCTTGTAAAATACTCCATAGCACTGGGAATACTACCATGTCCATTAGACATATTAGCATATACATCCAGCCCATCATTGGACGCCATTTGCTGTTCATCCAATCTTCTTTTTTCTTTTCGCTTTCGCTTTTTAATTCTTCGCTCATATAGTGTCCTTTAAAACCATAAGAATAAGCCGTTTAGGCTTAATAGTATTCCAACTCCTGCTACAGCAAAACTGCCCCAGAACATTGCCATGCTAACTGCAAGAATACTTGCTGATAGCACAACGATTGCTAACTGATATGCTGTACTTGCATAACCAATCCATGGACTAGATTTTTTAGCTTCTTCACGTAGAGCTTCCATAGCTCTTGCCTTTTCGGCAATTTCTTTCTTGTCAGAATCCATGCGTTCTTTTTCAGCCATGAACTCTGCTTTAATTTTTGGATCACTAGTTGTCTTAGCCGCGATCTCGTAGCTAACGCCACGACCTGCTTTGGCTTGATACTGTGCCCATGTATTGTTAGCACCTAATGTATTGTTTAATACTGTGCTACCTAACTTGCCGCCGTACCATGCGTTGACTGCTAACAACAGAGCAAAGATAGAGATAACCATACCTGCTTTGTCTTTTAATTTTGCTTCACGCTCTGAACGTGATCCTACCGGAGGCTTCGGTGCATCCGGATCTTTTGGTTGTTTGTTTACTAAATTTAATACTGAATCGATTAGTGCCATCGTTCGCTCCTTACTGTACTCTTATTTAATACATTGATGCTAGATTTACCAGTGCGTTCATTGCTGTATTAATGTTCTCTTTTAGCTGTAAATCTTGTACGCTTTCGTTAATATTCTTCTCGTGATACAGATCATTGATCATTTCTGTATATTCCCCTGCGCTAATTTGCTGTTGTTCTAATGCTTGCTTTAATGCCATTGCACGATTAGCAAGATCTTGCATATTAGGATCACCTGTGTTAAAAATAGCTTCTAGTTGTTGTTCGATAGTCATCTTGGTTTCTTTCCTATAACATTTTGAATGTTAACAGCATTACGCTCAATACTGCTAAACTTTGTAGTACAATACATTATACTAACTGGCTCTTTTCCGTGATATCGTTCGCTCAATCCCTTAACGATTTCGGCTAATTCGCTGGCCATCTTAGTAGCTTCTTGATTACGTGGAATACTTTGTGTATAGTTTTTAAACTCAACAGCAGTACGCCAAACGCGATCAACTTCTTCGATTACTTCTGGCTTGCCACATTTAGCCGCACCTAAGTTTGCTTCAGTTCTAATTTTATTAATCAGTAAGTATTCGTTATTATCAAATCGTGCCATAAAGTATGCATCATACAATGCACACCCTTGCAACAAACTGATTACTGCAAGTATGATTAATTTTTTCATTTGATTGTCTCAAATATTTTCTTTTGACTGTTATACCACTGAATCCAAGCATCTACTTTAATGCGGCATTCTTGGTATTGTCCGTAGTTATCAACTACTACTGATATAACTTCGCTAAGTTTTGTAGTATTCGGATCAGTTTCTTTTAGATCAGGGCAAGCAACTTTTAAATCTTCAGGTACTTGTGGGAATGACATCGTTACTGGTACTGAGGTAACACATGCTGATAGTACCAAGACAGAAAGTAAAACTAATAAACGTTTCATTTCTTATCTCCCGGTAATACAGGTTCTAACGGTCCGATAGTAACTGTACCTTTACGTAGTTTGGCCGCATCATTTAAAATACTAATTGCTTCAGGAGCAACAGTACATTCTGCGTCAATGCGTTTTTCAATTTCTTTAATACGATCTTTATAAACTATTTGTAGCTCTTTAACTTTCTTTACACGATCAACGTAAACTTTCTTTATAACTACATTTGTTTCTTGTGACTTGGCTTCCGCAACAGCGACTTTAGCTTCTGCTTCTTTGACTTTATTACGCCAGGACATTTCAACGTCATAACCGCCACGTAACCAAACCCCTAATATTACTAAAGCAATGCCAACTGGTTTAATAAAACCAATATAACGTCCGTACATAGGAATGAATTTGCCAAACCAACCAGCAAACATGCCTGTAATCCCTAGAGCAATGATAAACCAATAGACCCAGTTCAATATTGCATCAGGTATGATGCTAAACATCCATTGTATCTGATTCATTTTAGCTTCCTAGTACTTGGATAGCGTGTTTATAATGTTTAATGCGATCTTCTAAGCCTAATGTGCCACCGTTAATACGTTTGGTTAATGTTAGCATGTCTCCCGAATCTGCAAACTGATTTAAATTGTTTGCTTCCCAGAACCATGCGGCACTTTGTACACAGCCTTCAAAAGTTGTTAAGTGTTCGCTTGCTTCGTCTAGACTAATTTCTAAACTTTGTGCGTAACGTGAGTAGTTGTCTTTGCCAGTTAACTGAATAAGTCCACGTCCACAAAACTTCCAACCATCGCCTGACTCTTCTGGACCGTTGCCCATACGATTAGCGTATGCTCTGTTAGCAATTTTTTCTTGCTGGTGTGCGTACTGTGCGGCATTTCCTGCATTAAAGTAGCGTGGCCATACTTTACAAAGACTCTCTGCTTTGTAATTTAAGTTTTCTTTAATTGCACGATAGCCTCCAGACTCGTGTGCTGTTTGAGCTAGGAAAGCCGCAACACGTTCTACGGTATGAATTTCGTAGTCGGGTAATATTTCGCTTAGTGCTTCAAACCAGTGATCAGCATACGGTGGTTTTCCAACGCAAGATTCAAATTTTGCTTGAGTAAAATCAAATTCAAATGACATTTTTTATCCTTTATGTAGTTTTATAACAGCGGCCTTGTCGCCATTGCGGACTAAGAATTCACCGTTGATTTTATGTATTTCGTAATTGCCTAAAAATTTTGATAGGAATACTGTTTGTGAAGCACTCGCTTCGTCTACTTGTATAGCACCCGGTAAATTATTTTTAATTTCAGAATAGCTACCTAAATATTTTAATTCCGCAGTTAGCGGTGGGCTACCATACGGCTTTCTAAAAGTTACGTTAAGATTTTCATCAACAGAAATTTCAGCAGTTCCTTGATCAAAGAATTCTTTGACATCAGTAGTGCGTTGCTCGTTTAAGGTAGTATCGTATTCGTCAGGAGTTAACGGAATATTTTCAGTAATACTTTCTTCTGAAAAATCGTTACCGTCGATTTCTTTGTGAAAGCGGAAACGCCAATCATTAATATCTGTTAAAGCAGTAAGTCCTTCGATAATATTTTTTATTTGACCCGGTAACTTTTTGCTTCTTTCAATTTCAACAAATACGGAATATCTCCCATCACGTTCTTCTCCAGAACTGATATCGGCATCTAGAACAAACGGGTACCCTTTTTCAATAAACTCCATCATATCAATTGCTGGAAATTTATCCTTAACACGGAAACGTAGTACAGCAACATCACGGTCGTTGCCCATCTTACTTGTGAATTGATCTACTGTGAATATATTCTCTACACAGTTTACTAGATCACCTTTTTGGAGTCCTTCGAACAATTTATTGTGGGACATTAGTTGGCTCCATAGTAGTTGCATCTGGTTGTTCAACTTGTGTTGTTGGGTCATCAACTTGAGATGTTAAATTGTCTGTTGTTTGTGTACGCATACTTTCTGCATACTTCATATTATCTTTAAGTTCTTTGCCTGTAAAGATGTCCTGCATTAATTTCTTAGGCATTACGATTTCTACGACCCAAACTGGGTGAGGATCAATTTTGCCTTTCTTTGTGCCTGGGCGGAAGTCGCTCGGCTTATATACTTTACGTGGTACTAGGATACTCGATTTTTGATACTTGATTTGACAGCCATAATCAAGCAGACGTTCCCCACCACTTGGATCAGGCATGTCTTCACGTGGCCACATAAATTTGCAACTAACAAAATAACGACTAACGTCTGGGCCTTTTAATAGTTCACCGTTTTCCCAATTGTCAAACACATATAAATCAAGTTCGTCGAGAACTCTTTCAAAATCTTTGAGTATTTTAAAAGCAGAATCGTCGGCCGCGAGTGTTTGTATATTTTTAATAACGTCTACTATATCATGCATATAGGGTTCCTAGTAACTGATAATATTTAGTTCGATTTGCACTTAGACAAAAAAAGCCCATTTGAGCACATTTTTTTATCAATGTCTTAAATATCTTTGCAGGTCTTCCTGAAACGGAGGAATTAGATTTGTCAAGAAACAGCGCAAAAAGACGCAGTACTGCTCCTCAAAGCAATACCCGTCACGGCGAAAGCCAAAACACAATTGAAATAAACACTTATTTCAAGAAAAAACAGCAAGTTAATATCATCCCGCGAAATAGATCGCAAGAGGCATATTTAGATTTGCTAAAAAATCCCAAGAAATTTATCACTTTCGCTATCGGTCCAGCCGGTACGGGTAAAACAATGTTGGGTGTTCAGTGGGCCATTAAACAGTTAAAAGAGGGGGTGATTGATAGAATCGTAGTCACAAGGCCGGCTGTAAGCGTTGATGAGGAACACGGGTTTCTTCCTGGTACATTAAATCAAAAGATGGAACCATGGACTAGACCGATTATGGATGTTTTTCAAGAGTATTATCACACACGACAAATAGCAGAAATGCTAGAAGAAGGAGTAATTGAGATATCACCGCTGGCATATATGCGCGGTCGTACATTCAAGAACGCATACATCGTTGCAGATGAAATGCAGAATGCTACACCTAGCCAGATGAAGATGTTGCTAACACGTTTAGGTGAAGGCAGTCGAATGGTGGTAACAGGGGATTTGAATCAAGCAGACCGTCCTACGGAGAACGGATTGTTAGAATTTTGTCAATTATACGCCCAAGGAGGTGATTATCGTATGATTGCGATGGCAAGGTTTGAGACAAAAGACATCGAACGTCACCCTGTAGTCAAAGAAGTTTTATCTATATACAAGGAGTTAGATAACGAGTAAAGCATAACAATATTCAAGAGAAACCGCGTAAATCCATCAGACCTGCAAAATCCGGATTACGCGGTTTTTTATTTTAAGCTGACTTTATTAAATCTACTACTACTTCGCCACCCCATTTTGATAAGAACCATATCGCCTCGTAGGTATCTTCAAAGTGAATATCAAATGTTCCATCTTTGGATCTATCGTAGTTCGATGTAGCAAACCATACAGAATCTTCTTCATTGTACGGCCCAAATTTCTCCTCACACCAATCCATAACTTCTCGGCGGGTATCGTTCCCTATATGTGGATGAATAATCATTGTAACCTCGCTAGTTTGGCTAATACTGCCGCTAGATTAATTTCAGCATCAGCAATCAGCGTATGATCACATAGCCCTTGCTTAATGATCAATAAAGCAGTATCCTTAGTCTCGTCATCCTTGCCAAACAAGTCTAAGTTATCGTACATCCAGCGATAGATTTCCTCCATCTCTTCCGGACGAGCCGATCCACATAATAGTTTACGTGCGGCCTGTATTTTACCTGCCTTAAACAACTGTACCATTTCGATTTTATAGTCTGCCGTGCCTTCATCTCCCTGGCTAGGTAATCCTAACTTTCCATCGTGTACATTTTGCTGTACCATATTAATGCACTTACGCATATCTGGATATGTTGTTTTAACATAGGTATCCAATGTGTCTAGCGTAGAATCATTAAACTCAATGCCTTCTTCTGCTAAAATATATGCTACACGAGCAGTGAATTCTGTTTGATCGGTTTTCTCAACGTGAAAGCCCTGACAACGACTATGAATAGCAGGAATAATTCTATTCGGATAATTGCAAGTAAGAATGAACCTACTAGTGTTACTGTAGGTCTCCATAACTCCACGTAGGATCGCCTGTGCGTTAGGTGTGAGATAATCTGCTTCATCTAATAGTACTACTTTAAACGGACCAAAAGGAATCATTTGTACAAAGTTAATAATCTTCTCTCGAACAGTATCAACGTTGTTGTCGCGACTTGCATTAATTTCTAAAATATCATAAGACTCTACGCCTAGCTCGTGACACAATACTTTAGCAAGTGTAGTTTTACCAATGCCTGCCGCACCACTAAACAACAAATGCGGAATTGATCCGTCTTTAACCCAAGATTCTACTTGTTTGCGTTGATGATTATCTCGGAATACGTATTGATCGATACGTTGCGGACGATATTTTTCTACCCATAGTTCTTTCATTCTTTGCCTTCTTCTTTTGGTTTATCTTCTTTCGAGTCATTTGTTGGCTCATCTGGAATCATTTTCTTTAAGTACGTCGGTACTCTCTTTCCAAAGATGCCTTCAAAGTTTGCATCTGCTTGTTCCAACGGAATGTTTGTTGGTCTACGTCTACTTCCCTTGCCTGCCATATTAGTGTTTATGACCGCAATCGCAGTCACCCTTTGTAAAAAAATTCTTGATTGCTTGTAGCAAATTGTAAAATCTAGCTTTGTAAAGACTACCATCGATCATAGCTGGCTGATGTGGGCACCGCCCTTGATACCAAGTACATGCTCGTACTGCATCTTCTGTTATTTCAATACCACATGAATTACATTTTTGCATTTTTCTCATTCTCCGCTTGGACTACACGTTTACGTAGACTGCTTGAACTAAAACTGTGATCTCGTCCGTTATAAATTATTCCAATTCCACGTTTATTACAAATTTCTTTGCCCGTAAAATCTTTGCCTTGATACTCTACACCTAATATTCTAACATCAATTGGCAAAGTAAGCAAGATATCTTCTAGATCTTTTTCTGTGTTATAAACAACGATCTCGTCAACATACCGAACTGCGCTCAATTGTATTTGTCGTTCTACAATACTTTGAATAGGTGCGTTCTTTTCCGGACGATCCCATTGAGCATTATTTTGCAATCCTGCGATAAGATAATCGCAATGATTTTTAACTTCGGATAGCATGGCAATGTGCCCTGCGTGTAACATATCAAATTGACTAAAAGTTATGCCAATTCGTTTACCTTCTTCTTTTAGTTGTTTTATTTTATTGAATATCATATCCCTTATTATACAGGGAAGAATAGGGCTAGTCAAGCCCTATTTTTATTTACGAGCGTTTATCCTGCTTTGAATAGTTTCAAAACTTGATCTAGAACGTTGATCTTGCCTTTCTAGGAAAGCAATCTTTTGATTTAAAATTTGTACCTGTTTTTCGAGATTGGTTACAGTTTCTTCTAGTTGAAGAACTTTTTCCTTATCGGTCTTGGGATCAAATTTAAAATCTTGATGCTGATATTGTTTCATTACGCCCCTGGAATATTAAAGTTGACATTTGAGCCAGCACCTACAGGTGTACGACGCTCAACAACATCATCTGGTTTTTCATCAGCTGACATGATCATGGAGTCTAATTCAACCATACGTATTTCTACAATATTACCATCTGGTTCTTCATAATGAACAGTACGAGTCCATCGGCTGTGTTCGATAAGAATCCATTCTCCGACTTTTACGTCATGTTGGTCTGGACCAATCGCCCATACTCTAGCCCATCTTGGGCGAACACCTTCACTTTTACCGTTATCGCTTTTTAATACGATTCCGCTTTTAGTAATTTCTTCGCCGAACTCCATATCGGTTACAAACACTTTATCGTGTAAAGGGCGGAATGTTCCGCTTATTTTTGTAACCGAACCTGATCTATCATAAAGTCCCATTTATTCCTCACTATCTTTACTATATTGGGCTACGATTTCTTCTCGTGTACGTACAACTTTACCACCCTGGCCTAACTCATCGCCGCGAGCGTTCATTCTTACATTACCCACTGCTGGTATAGTTTCATTTTTTTGTAGCAATGAATCCATATCAACTTCTCGTCCCTGCATTGTTCTATAAACATTTCTTGTCATTTTAATTCTCCTTTAAGGAATTCGTGTATGTCTAACCCATACTTGATACTATCAACTCTGTGTACTCCTAACAGATACAAACAATAACTGGCCACAGAGCTACCTCGACCTACACCCCAAACAACGTTGTTAGAGCGCATTGTATCAACCAAGTATTTAAGATATTTTAATAGGTTGATCATATTATGTTGGCGGAATAATACTAGTTCTTGATGTAGTCGATTTAAGTTTTGTTCTGGACACGAGTCCAATAACCATTTCTCAATATCTAAAGTTTTATATTTGTCGGGCATAAACCAGTTATTTTGATTTTGTTTATCAAACTCGTCTATGTTTTCTATCGTTTGATTAAATTGTATTAACGATGGAAACGGGTCTGCGTTTTGATTTCGTGCTTGATTGAACTGGTTAACAGTCTTACTATCATCGAGATTAATTAAATCTAACGAAGTAATTTTACCAGAATACAGTCCATTAAAGACGTCCTGTTGATCTAGTATTATTTCGTTAAAGTCAGTTATTTTCATATTGACATTATAGCATATTTTTAAGCTACTGTCAACTACCGAATTAGATCGTCGAGGTCTTTATTTTGTTTTTCGGCAAAAGATTTATGTTGATCAGCTTGCCTTTTTCTCATTTCTTCTTTGTAGCTTTCCAGAACAACTAAAATTTGTTGCCCAAGCATACCATTTCCGTTACGAGCAGATATCCAGTATTTCTTAGTTAACTCGTGTATCTTAGTGTCTAACTCAGTGTCTTTTAAATTGGACAAATCATTAAGCAACGGATTGAACATATTAAGAAGCCTTAAATGGGCCTGCTATAAATCTAACGTGTAACGGGCCGGAATCACCATTTATACTCGAAACTTCGTATAGCACAGGACTAGAAGTTGTTAATGCAATAGGATTAGTTACTCCAGCACCTGATTTAGTATCGAGTAAAATGCTAGTAGTTGTACTAGCTACTAAGGTCACTGCTACAGTAGTGGTAGTATCAGTATCTCTATATAGTTGTAGTTGTACTGCACCAAAGTTAGAAACAGGAAAGTTAACAAAACTTAGATTAGTAGCAGAAGTAATTTTCCAAACTTGATAATTGCCGGAGGTAAAATCGACTGTTTGATTTCCACCAATTGCTCCGATATTATTACGGTACGTTTTAATGCTAGAGGATTGTAATATAGCATTTTGAATAATGCCTGTATTTGAAAAATCGTTAGTACTATTTTTAACTACTCCGATTCCTTGTATAACAGAAACTTCGTTGGCCAGCGCCTGCATACCATTCTTGATGTTAGAATAGTTATCGCGAAATCCCTGCGTATCATTATCTTGCCCTGCTACGGGAAAGGTAGTATTGACACTATTAATAAAAGTAGTTGATGTACTTGACATGTTAAATCCTCATTTGTTCTATATTTATAACGATAATTCGACTGAGTCTTCAGTTAAGAGATCCTGATCGTCTTCAGTACTGATGTAGAATCCAGTATCTGCGGCCCCAGTTCCGAATAGCAAATATCGAGTTCCGTCATAATCTAGTGGATTTTCGATAGCTAAACGATCAATATCAAAATCTATAAGTTTAAAATCAAAGCCCGATCGTTTAATGCTACTAATAATCTTGCTACTTTGATTAGGTAATGTATAACATAAAATAGATGCTTTAACAAATCCTAAAGGAATTCCGGTATCCGTTTGTAGTGTTTGCATGAATTTTGGTCTATATTCATCATCTATACTTAACGGATGCCCGACATCAATTTCGATCTCTTTAATTGAAAATTGTTCATTGATAATACTATCTGGGTAGTATGTTACTAGCTGACCATTAACTGTTTGAGTAAATGATTGCGCAACGCTGATTTTATTTCCGATCATTTGATCGTCGACGATATCTAAGTAAACAACGTCATATACATGCTTGCCAGTGCTGTCAACAGCCACCGCACTCTTTAATTCTCCGAAATAATATCTTCTACGTTTAAAATAGTATGTAAGTGCAGGAACGTATTTGTCTAAGTCTATTTTCTGAACTCCGTATTGAATGGTCATTTTAATAGAATGTTGTACACCAAAATTCGGATCATCGCTTCTAAAAATTAAATTCGGGTCAAAGATAGAGAAGTTTTCAATAAGGCTTCGATAATATGTTCTTTGTTCTCTTTTAAGCAGTGGCCTTACAAAAATATTTGTGTAAGGAATAATAGTATTTTCAAGTATATCGATTGTAAAATCTTTGCTTACTGCTGAATATAGGTAACTGTCTCTAGCAGTTACATTGAATGTATATGTTCTGTCAAATGTAGTAGCACCAACATCAAAACTTGTTGTATTAAATCCAGTTGCCGCAATATCAAAGTTTGTTTGAATATTAGTAGGAATAACTCCGGTGATGTTTCCAGTTGGAGTTAGTGTCAGACCTGGAGGTAACTTACCTCCAGTTAAGTTATAAGTTATGTCTAGATTGGCAGAAGTATGCTCGGCTAATATTGCTAGGTCGGATGTATGTCCGGGCTTTAATGTTCCTACGACTTTGTCAGTTAGGAACTGTATTGTAGTTTCAATATCACCTTTTAATGTTAAATTAAAAATATGATTATTTGCAACTGTTTCGCCCGAGTCTTGATCTGTTTTTGTTATGCGAACTGTGAATCTATAATTTCTACTGTAAGCTGGCTGATATGGAATACGTCCGTACAATATACCTTGTTCAGTATCTAATTCAAGTCCGGGTGGATGTACGGCTAAACTTCCAATAAACAAAGTAGTGATATCAGGGACACTAAGTTCTAGTTGGTAGTCTACATAACCTATAGCATTAACGCCAATATCTATAAATGAATTTGGAAGTTGATTACATACAAAATAATGATTAGAAGATAGTACCTTGTACATATCTCCGGGACTATTTGATAACGGGAGATCATTTGTACTATTAACTTCGCCTTTATATGTTGTAACTACTCCTAGCCCGAGTTTATATCCATTGTCTCCGTATTGTTCCACTGAGTTAATTCGATAAACAGTTGATCCTGCATTTTTTACGTATGGATTTAATTGTAAACTCATACCTACTGCTGGAACACCGATAGTTTGTTGTGTAATTAAATATTGAGATCCTAATAAATTAGATACTGGCAAGCCAATAGTGTTTGTTTCAGAGTTTGACAAAAATCTAATTTCAGGATTTACTTTTATCAAATCCCAATCAAATGCAATAGGTCCAACGAATGGATACGGATCGTATGCATTTAGATCAATTACTTGATTGTTGTTTGCTCGAAGTGTGCCTAAATTACTTGGGTTAGGTAAAACACTATTGTCAACCTCTAGCCAAAGAGGAGGAATTAGATATCCAATGTTGGATAGATAGTTAGTAGTGTCGTCTGTAATCTGCGAAGTGTCAGTTCTAAATGTATTCGGATCTTCGACACGTATTTGAAATTTTCGTCTAGATACTGAAATGCCGTCAGTTACAGTAACATAAAATTGATATATTTTAGTAATGCTAACTAATCGACCTTGTACTGTATTTCCAAATAGCAACGCATGGTCATAGGGATAGCCGTCATAAAATTCAGCGTCATACCCTCCAGTCTTACTGGCCAAGAAATCGATCGATAATTGATCATTTACATAACCGCTAATTATACCAGTCGTAGGATTTAGTCTTAGGCCTGGCGGTAGCTGTCCATCATTTTCTGCAATGTAGTATGTTATCTTTTGATTCTTTGGAACTAATAGAGTTGTTGCCTGTAGTGTAAAATCTACTCGACTTCTATTAATACAATATGGTTCGAGATTTGGACCTACTTGTAAATATCCAGTTGGAGTAATCCATTCAGGATCTACCGGCCCAGTAATATTAATATTAAATGTCCGGTCAATACTTCCATATTGGTTAGTTGCACGAATAACAAACTCAGTGGAAATATTTTGATTAACTGCAAACGGTGTACCGGAAATAGTTAATGTAGTAACATCTGTAAATGAGGTGCCGGTGTTAATTTGGAAACTATAATAACCGACGGTACTAATATCGCCAGCAATTAAGTCAAAGTCTCTAGCACCTATACTACTTAAAGTAAATGTAACGTTCTTTCCTTGGGGGAAAGTTCCGACAGTTCCTTGCGGAGTTATCCACTTCGGTGCTAAAGTCATTACATGCGTCCTACAACAACTTCAATAACTCCAACTTCTGGACTATTGTAATCTTCTAATGCTTTACCTATAACAGTTCCCATCTTAGGATCGTTGTTTGCCATTGCTACTCCTGGAACATGGCTAGTTACCATTAAGTCGCCTTTCTTAACAATACCGACCACTTTACATGGTACGCGACCAGTTAGCGCCACATCGATACCTTCTAAGACGCTATTCATTAAGTGTGCTGGGTTAGTAGAAACAACACCTGCAACACGTCTATCGTTAGCTTCTGTGCTTGACGTAACTTCTTTAGCACCGCCGAACACTAGTACTGTACCAGGTTCGTAGACAATGTCGCTAGTATAACGTTCTGCCAAGTCAGCATATTGTGCCACAGTAGCAGTACCAGTCATAGTACCTGCACTAAAATTACCACTAGCGTCACGAGCAACAATAGTATTAGCGGTATTAGCATTCGTAGCATCGGAACCTAATGTGAATGTTCCTCCAGCAGTACCTGTTGCAGTAATATGGCCGCCATTTGATAATCCAACAACACCGTTATTAGTTAGTGTAACTGACCCGCCTAATCCAACGCTACCACCTCCGCTCATTCCTGTTCCTGCGGAAACTGTTAAAGAACTGTTAACTAATGAAGAATTTGGAATAGTACTAGCATTAATAAAAGCACCGCTACCACCGATACCAGTCTTAACATACAATGTATCCACGTACATAGTTCTGAAATATGTACTAGTAGTACCAATGTCGTAAGTATTGCTTGTACCTGCGTAATGATTTCGAGTAGTTACGTTAACCTGTGCGTCAAGAGCGGCTGTTTGTATTGTAACTCCGCCAGTAAATGTTACAGCACCTGTATAAGTTCCACCTGCTGTGTTACTTGTAACACCTAACCATGTACGAACAGTTGAGCTAGACAAATAAGTAGCGGCTACTGAGGTAGCTAAATCGGTTGCACCAAGCAAACCACCACCTGCGGCAGGCCATTGCATTTTACTTGGCGCAATGCCTGTAGTTGTATTAGTAGCAGTTAGTAGTGTAGCAAAGCCGTTAGCAGTACTAAACATTACTTGATCAAATACCACTAGACCTAAACTTGATTGTGTAATACCTACAGAACTTGACGCAGTACCTGCCGCGCTCATTGCTAGTTTACTTTGAGCAATAGCGGCCGCATTATTAATATGGTGGTTAGTAATTGGATTTGCCGCACCTTGTCCACCAACTAATTTAATAGTTAATGAGTTTCCAGAGCGTGATAGTGTTACATCACTACCACCACCATTTGCAGTTGATGTGTTTGTAATAGCCGCAGTATTGTTTGCAACGTTAACTACACTACGAGCCGAGTCATATAACGGAACAGATGTGTTACTGCTTGCCGTTAGTGCCCCACCAAACATTAAAATGTCTGTATCCGCTTGGCTTGTTAGCACAACATCACGTAATGCTTGGAATTGAGTCTTGCGGTCGACATATCGTTTAGTTGCAGACTGTCTTACAGGATCAAGAATAATAGTCGATGATACAGGTAAACTACCTGTAGCACCTGCAGATATTGTTATTGCTTGACTGTTGTTTATGTCGGTAACAATAGTACCGCCAGCAAATGCAGAATTGTTTAACTGCATTCCTTTATAAATTCCTGCGCTACTTGCTAGTCGTACAACAGTATCACTTACGCTAACTGTTCCAGTAGTTGTAACAGTAATTGTAACAGGGTCAGCACTTAACCGTAATGGACCGGCCATAATACCAGCACCCTGTCCACCGTCGTTGGTATTTTCATCCATGCCGTCTAAACTAATTTTGCCGTCGACATATCCTTTTGTAGCACCGTCACTTGAACTTGTAGGAACAACAACGTTAATAATTTTGTTAGTACCCATGTCCAGCGAACCAGTCATTGCAAGAGCGCCGTTTAGTGACATCATGCCAGGACCAATTAGTCCAGCATCAACTGCACCAGTTTTATCAACACCTAATCTGTGATCAATATAAGAAACAATAGCAGATTCGACCGGAACTTTACTTAGGCTCTTGGCCGCCATGGTATCGTCTTTAGAGAACTCGTCAACTTCGACGCCTTTCTTAAACGATAGTTTGCTAATGCCCGTTAAGCTAATTGGTGCGCTAATTGTAACTGTGCCGCGACCTTGGTCAACAGCAAAGTACTTACCGACGCGGAAGTTACCGCTTTGGTCAGTAGTTACATAGTAAACTCGTCCCTTACCAATTTCTCTAACTTCCTGTGCCTGATTAGGTTGGATTGTTGGAGGTCCATATAAATCATTTGGTATTTTAGAAGTAGCGTAACCGCCAGTACCAATGTCGATCATATCATGCGCAGTCGCACGTAACGTTGAAATTTCTACAGTAATTGAACCATTGGTATTTTTACTAACACCTGCATACAATGGATCAACAGTCATTTCTCTGGTTAATACAGAAGTTCCTGTATTGTATCCTTGTATTGAAATTTCCCCCCAGGAAAATCCTGTTTGTGTAGGAGTCTTGTATTCGGTAATTTTATATGTTTCACCTTCATAACCAAACACATAATTGTATACTGGCGAGCTTGAAAGGCCTGTAGTTATTCTAGCAGAGTCGGAATTGTTTAATGCAAGAACTTTAATAACATTAGTTCCGCTGGTACCACTTAATGTAACAGAGGCTTGTGCCAATGTCCCACCAGCAGATGCAATAGTTACTAATGGAGCAGTATCATATCCTACACCAGGATCAGTAATCTTAATACTACCAATTCCAGTAACACCGTCGTTCATTGCATAACCGGTTGCAGTTGTTCCGACAAATGTTAATGTGGCGCCCGCAGTAGACCAAATTTGAGTTTGGCTGGTCTGAATCGTTGTTCGGTCATAGCTCACCCATGTAACATACTGATTAGCTAATGCACCACCACCAGTAACTACCATACCAGGATGAATCTGTCCGCTTGCACTTCCAACTAATACTGTCGAAACAGGGGCATCTATAGTTCCTTGAGCACCGTTAACAACCGCAGTCTTAGTTGGCGGAGTAGCAAATGTTACTCCATATTGTGTACTAGTTGAATTATATCCAGTACCTGCTACATCAATAGTTGGACGACTGACACCTTGTCTGTAAAGGCCGCCTTGGCTATAAGGAGTTATTTGAACATAGTCATAAGACTGATCGCTTTCAGCTAATACATAGTCACTACCTAAATTTGTATATTCTAAAATTCTATAATTATAAGTGCTTTGTTCATTTAATGTCAGAACCGTACTTGGGCGGGTTAATGAAGATGCATTTAATCCGTACAGTCTCCATATATATTTTATTCTGATAATAATTGATGTGTTGTTTGCAACGGCCGCATATAAACCGCCGCCAGCAGTATCTAAACTTAAAGCATAAAAATTTCCAGATACTTGTCTTGCAGTTCTTAAGCTGTATGTTTTTCTAATACCATTATGATTAATTTCTATCTCACTATTTGAGTACGGAGCATAACCTGCAATAGTAGATAGATTAACATAAAGATCTCCACCTGCTTTTTGGTTTGTATAAGGTGCCACGTTATAAACTGTAGCAATTTGTGATAGATCATCTGGCATTGTTACAGGTAACGGAATTTCGTTAGGATTAGAACCTTCGGCAACAAGACCGTAGGTTCCGTATGCGCTCGAACCTGTAATAGTTCTTAATATAGCACCGTTAAGCGCATAGTAAGAAGTGTAGCAGTAATAGGTAAACATCGAAACGTTTTCGATGAAGCCGCCATTGGTAGCAAAAATACCATAACCTAAATCGTTCAACTGTGTAAAGTCGTTCGCCAACATAGAACGATTACCAGCAGTAATTAATTCAACTGTGCTCGGTAAGTTACCAATAAACCCTTTAACAATATTTGAGCTAAACACTTGGCGCCCAAATGTAACAGTTGGAGTAGATACATATCCAGTTCCGCCTGATACTAGATTAATTGCAGTAATAGCACCATTGCCGTCTACGCTAACAATAGTTGCACTAGCAGTTAATCCAGCCCCGCCAGGTGCAGAAATATTAATTCTTGTGCCAGTAGTATATTTTTCGCCACCAGAGTTGATGGTCATTGACGTAATTTCGCCATTACCGCCGATTACAAAATTAAATGTTGCGCCACCTAAAGAAATTGTAGGTTGTGATTCATACCCCTTACCTGGGAATGTAACAACAATTGATGCAATGTTACCTTGTGCGTTAGTAGTTGCATAACCTCTCGCAGTTAAACTTCCTGCGGTACCTGGACCACTAAATGTAACAGGCAAGGTAGCAACGTTTGGAGTGAACTCATTTTGCGTGTTTCCGCTGTTAATTGAGACACCTGCAATACCGCCAGGATTATTTGGGTTTAATACAAGTGTTCCTGTCTCAGCTACAGAATTGTATGAAAGCATATAATCTGCTTCGTACTTAATTCCGTTGACAATAAAAAATGTTGGGAATACTGGAAGTCTTCGAACTCCACTAACTGGTACATAAATTAAATTTCCGTCAGTATCAGATTGTGCTGTGGCCGACGTTGTAGTTAATGGCAAGTTACCTGTGAATCCATCAACAAAGAAACCACCTGCAAAATGATGTCTTCCTTTACTTTGAGCAAATGACGAGCATGTTTGTGTATATGGTGATTTAGATTTGACTTGACCTTCTGGATCTAACACTTTCATAAATCCACCGTGGCCATTGGCGCCTAGGTAGCGTAACATAGTTGCATCGTTCATTAAGAAGATGTCTATCTCGCTGTTATATTTAGGAGGGTTAAAATCTGGATCTGCTAGCAAGATTCCCTGCATAGCAGTTACTAAGTCGGCAATCGTGCTTGAAGCTCCTGCTTCAGCTTCGACGGTACCGATAACTTGGTCTACTGCACTATATGTTGTAGTTACTGTATTTTGTTGGAATAAATCTTGGGCAAGAATATTAATGTATCCAAACGCATCTGCTGTTTGTGAAAGTTCATTGTTAATAACTTCATTAACTCTTGCAGAATAATAAAAATCTGCCGCGTTGATCGATGAGTTAATGCCACCGTATTTTAAATCGTATGCTAATGCATCTACAATAAGACCAACGTCTCTTGCACAAGTAGCTTGGTCATAAACAAATGATCCGCCGTAGACTGCATCAATATAGCCAACAACCTCTGCTTTAATAAAATCTATGTTGTCTAAAAGAATTTTTGAAGCAAAGTCGTATCCACCTGCATTAGGACTTGCAAGATAGTTTACAGCCCTGCTAGGATCTCTTAGATAATGATAACCAAAGTTAATAGGTGCATAAATGTTCCAGCTACCTGGGGAAATTTGATTGGTATTATTAATCCGTCTTGTGCCTAAATTATTTTCTGCAAGGTTAACCGTAAATGTAGGACCTTGTACGGAAGTAATTTCACCACGGCCGCCAGCACCAACAAACACCTTTTTAATCCACGAAGCGTTAGCGTTACCTGAGCCTAGGCTAAAAGTAACAACACCAGTAGTAGCATCGTTAGTAACACCATCAGGTGTTACAGTAGTATTAGTTGCGTAATTGGTTGTTTCGTCTAGTGAAACAACAATCATTCCGTCTACCTGTGTATCTCTTCTAAACCAAATATCTGCCCATTTAGATGTAGAAATAGAATATCGAGTAGTTCCTCTAACATACGCCGGCTTAATAATTGTACGACGGAATTCATCTCCTTTGATAGAAATGTTGTCGCCGATACGGATCGGAAGCTGTTCGTCGTATTCACCTGATTCAACAAGAAGTGAAATTTCTAATTTATTGTATCGCTGGCCGTACCATAGTTCTTCGCCTTCTTCAAAGTATCCTGAGTAAACGTGCCAATTAGCACCGCTAATAATACTAGTGCCAATTAACGGAACATCCATCTTAACAGTAATTTCGTCATATACATTACCGTTAGGTGCATAGTACAATCCTACACTTTGAATAACACCCGATCCACCGCCGGCGCCTGAATCAATAACAAATTTATAACCTACCCAAAAGTCTGGAATTTCAATTAGATTAGGTTCGAACAATCTAAAAGTTACAGTTCCTGAAACTGCATCAGGTGTAATCGGTGATTCAAATGTATCAGCATAATCAACATATTGAATTTCATAATATTCAGTTACGTTACTAGATGCTTCTAAAGCCAAGTTTAAAATTTGACCAATAGCTGAGGAGTTTGTTCCTAACAAATATTGTCCAGGACGGATACTGCGTTCAATAAAACAGTCAGTTCCATTTCCGCCAATATATGTAACATCTATACGGAAGGCGTTAGGAATATTAGCCGACGGAAGAATGCTATTAATAACAACAGGGTCTGTATAATTGTTAGTTGTTATCTTGCGTTTGTAAACACCTAGCTTAATTTGTGATGCTTTTGAATATTGTAGTGCGGCTTGTGCGGCACGGTTAATAGTTCTAAACGCCCACGCCAAACTACGACCGCGCTTATACGGAGGAATGTCATAGCGAGCATCATTACCGTTTAAACTTACATAAAAGTTTTGACGACTTGGAAAACCTTGATTGTCAACGTATCCTTTTGTAGCCGCCATGTTGGCAGGGTCATTTTCTGTCGGAGCTCTTGACAGATACAACGGGCCAGTCATTGCACCAAATGCAGGATTAATTTGTCCTGTCTCTGGGTCAACGGTGTCAATACCTTGTAAACTAATTTTTGTATCTACGTAATCTTTACGTGTTAGGTGACTTTCTCGCCATGCACCCAATGTTAGATCTAATGTTTTTGTTACACCTGTAGTTGTGTAATCGTATGTTGTAATAACTTTTCCAACGTTAGTTGTAGTGTTAGTACCAGTTAGCACCATTCGAACGTTAGAGCGGAAAGTGCTTCCTTCTACAACTGTTGTAGTATTGTTTGCGCCAGTTTGCGGATTGGTGCTAGAAATGTACTCGTATTGAGCATCGCGATTAACAAAGTGATCAAAGATCCATTTCTTTGTTGTTAAGTCTTTGTCGTCAACTGGATTACCGAATATTGTTGCTCGATAATTTGCACCCTGTAGATTATTTGCTAAAATTGGTGTAGGGTCGTTGATTAAGTTTGTGATCGTGGCATTAATTTCGACTCTTTTATTGGGCTGATCGACGGTAATTTGAATACCGTTAGCACCAGTCAAGGTCATTTGTGTTACAGTTAGACCCGTAGCATCAGTTACAATGAACTTATTTGCAGTTAATACTTTCGGTCCGTCCGCTAATTTTGTGAATAACAGACCCGAACCAATACCCGCTACGTTAAAAATTGTTTCAAAATTTTGATTAACCTTGTCGAATGCTGTTCTGATAGCTTCGCCTGTTCCGTCGTTTGCTTGCGCACCAAGATTAATTAACAGTCTATTTGATGATGTAGTTGCCATTTTTTCCCCTACGATATTATATTTATTGGGACATAAGCGGCCCCAATTCCGTCGTTTACCGTATTATAGGGTATTTAGCTATTCTTGCGGATTGAATAACTGTACAACTTCTTCTCGAATCTCATCCTTTTTAATTAGATCAAAAATGGCTTCTTGGAAACCTTTTAATACTAATTCTTGACTATCCTGCGGTGCTAGCCCCTTGCTGGCTAGATAGAATGTTATATTACTATCTAGGCATTGTGTTTGACTGCCGTACTGGACCTTAGCAGTGACATTATCACTAATAACTTCAGGACGACTGTAACAGCGGCCTCCGTTGCCTGTAACAATATTAACACTTTCTAAACTTGTTTCTGCTATTTCTGCTTCGGGGCAGACCCTTACAATGCCCTGATACACAGTCTGACTATCCTCACCGGCATGAGCCCCAATTAACTGCGTACACAATGATTGGGCTCCTTGTTGGAAAACCTTGGTAATAATTTCAGTATCGCCACCGTCTTCATTACTCATATAACCATAACTGGCTAAACTTCCACCATCTTCGATTTCAATTTGAAAGATGTGTTTATTAAATTTCCCACCTTTTGTAAAAATACCTAGTTGTAGGCTTGCACCTTCTCGTATTTTTACATCGTATAGAAAAACCTGCTGAAGTTTGGGGCTAGATTCATTTAAAATAATAACATCAAGGTCGGCATGTTCTCTAACGTCAATTTTTAAATGTTTGGCTAGCATGCCTTTTTCTGTAGGGTTTAATCTAAGAACTATGCTATCTGCTTGACCATCTTTTAATTCAACAGTATTTGCATCGCTAAGTTTAAATTGTTTGCCAAAATATTCATCTGGGCTAAACAGCCAATCAGGATCGCCCTTTTCAGCTTGTAGAAAGCTTTGAATACCCATCTTCTTGGATCCTTTGTAATAGTTCTTTTCCACCGCTAAGTATTAGTTTGCCATCTACCATTACGTGGACATGTGTAGGTTTAACTGCTTCCAATACTAATTTATCTTTTGAAAAGATAATTGTTGCCCTTCCGTCAACCTGTGCCATTTTAGCAACGTGTTCGATAATTATTTTTGTATCTTCTTCTTCTAATCGTTCGTCAAAATTATCGATTAGTGCCAAGCTAGGTTCTAACATTAATAACCAAAGGAATTCGTTTTTAATTGCTTCTTGATAGGTCATTGAATCGCTGTTAGCGTCTTTATATCCGTGGATTTCTCCTAGTCCTAAACTTTGACATAGCTCACCGTAATATTCTTTAAGTGTTGTTATATCTCGAGTATCTTTTCTATACTTTAGGACTGCTTCGATAAGACTCCAGTTCGTTTGATTTGGAACTTCAATGAGCTCGCTGAATACACCAATGATTCCATTTTGACTACGTTGATGGATAGGTTGATTGTTGATTTTTTTATTTTTGTAATGTATACTGCCTTCTGTAATTTCTATATAAGGTAGTCCTACTAGAGAATACATAAGTGCAGTTTTTCCTGCCTTCTCAGGACCAAGTATAACGTGTATTTCATTACGCTTAACTTCTAGATTAATATCATGAAGAACTATTTGTTCTTGTGCTATTGCTGTTAGATTTTTTATTTTTAGCATTTAATAATTATAACGTCTTTAGAATTTTAAATCAACTATACGTGCATTAATAATAGACCAGTCAACAATCTTCCACTGATTTTCTAAATACTTTTTCTTATCAGCTTGATAATCCAATGCCCAAGCATGTTCCCACCAATCTATTAATACTACAATATCGTCTTTGATTTCGTGATTAACAATAGTTTTAATCTTACCATCCTTGCTAAGATAGACCCAACCACTGCCTTGTATGCCCATAGCAGTTTTTTCAAAGTCCTCTTTGAATTTATCAAACGATTTAAAGTAATGTTCGATAAATGATAAACTTGAGTTATCTGGTTTGTTAGAACCTTTTGGCGGACAAAATTGACTAAAGTAGATTGAATGGAGATAAGCACCTGCTTCATTAAAGTTAGCATCACCTTCTCCTGCATTAAAGCGATCAACATAGGCTTTGTATAGTTTACCGTAATGGTAATCAATAGCCTGTTTGCTTAAACTGCGTCCTAGACCATCGCGAGCATAGGGCAAAGAAGCTTGTTTCAGTTCCTTTGGCGTACGACCTTCAGCAATAGTCTTTATAAAATTATACATGGTAAATATCCTGTCAAGCGGTCAATAGGGCATCCGAGGATCTGCAAGCTGAGAATTTTCCCTATTTCTTCTCTTAGCACAGCTAATGTAGCTTTACAGCAAATCGGCGCTCGACTCTTTTTTGGCTTCATGGTATTTATGAAATATTAAATAGCTGTACTTTTAAAAGGAAGGTAAATTACCATGGAAATTATTTTAGTTATTATTGCAGTCGTTCTTGGTGCAGTTGTATATTACAGCCGTAAACCAAAAGATTTAGTTGAAGCTGAACAGGCGCCCTACAAAGTAGAAGCCGCTCCTACAGCACAGGCTGAAATTAATTCAGTAGCAGATCAAGCCACTCAGGCAGTTGTTGAAAGTATTGCTCCTGCAAAGACTGCTCGTAAGCCACGTGCTCCAAAAGCACCTGCCGCTAAAAAGCCAGCCGCTAAGAAAACTACTGCGGCTAAAAAGCCTAAAGCAAAGTAAGCTCTCGAGCTTGCTCGGCTAGAGCAAAGCTGGCTAAGTTTTTAGCCTTAGATTCGCACATGATATCATGTGTTTCTAAAAAGCTCAGTGCCCATTCATTCACTGGTTTATTCCAGTAGAAGTTAGAATGTGCTCTGAGCTTTTGCTTTTTGTAACCCTCTAAAAGAAGTGCCGCATGGTCAGGTGCGGTACCTGCAGGATGTCCAACAAGTACGTCTTCGCGACTAATGCTATAATGGCAAGTAGGGCGAACACCGCGCCAACTATCAACAACTCGCTTAACACGGTCGTCTCCAGGTAGGATGTATTCTCCCTCACGGATCCAGTGATGATGAATATCAAGCACAATAGGCACAATATCAGAAATGGTAAGACAATCATTTAACCCCCATGAGTTTTCTTCGTTTTCAATTGTAATACAGTTACGAGCTTCTGGCGAGAGCTTTTTATACGCTTGCCTAATACCATCAGGGCCTTCACGACCGCTAATGTGTACATTAATTTTTAAATCTTGGAAAGATTTGCCGTAGCCCATCCAACGAGCCATATCAGTATGATACTCAAATTCTTCTATTGAACGTTGGACAATCCCTGGATTAGAACTTGCCAAAACTGTAAACTGGCCAGGATGGAAAGACAGGCGAACATTATTAGCCCGAGCAAGATCGCCCACTCTCTTAAAGTTGGTTTCGCAGTATGATATAACAGCAGGTTGGCGCCAATAATCACGGTAAGTATCGTGAGTATAAACAGGGAGAATGTCGCTACTAATCCGAACCATACGAAGATGAGGATCAAGTGTGCTAACACGTTCTACCAGTCGATAGACTGCCTCGATATTGCCTACCATTAGGTCCCATAACTTTTGCTCCGCGACATCCCTAGTTTGTCTATTTAACCAAGCAACTGTAGTCGTACCAGTGTTGTATTGTCTAGCAGTATCAGTTTGTTTGATACCGTTGATTTGACTAGGGCCGTCGATCCATTTGCAGGCAAAGCCTATGCGTTTAGTGTGTGTCATAATATATTATAACACACACTTTGGTAAAGATCAACCTTCGTATGTTGCCGAATTAGCATTGTGTTCAAAAACTTCTACACTTTTGACACGTACACTTGAGTTAATTGGATAACGCATATCCCCAGATGCTAATAGTTCTGCCATTTTGTCGTATGCCATTTTGGCAAACATTTCACAGCCTACACCGGGTACTATGCGTAAATCGCATAATGCTCCTCGTTGATACGGTTCTAATGTATCAAAGCCTTGATCGCCATTTCCACTGCTTGGGATATTTCCTAAATTAGCCATCTGTTGAAAGAATGCCAAATGGGGGTCATCTTGTGCAATAACCAAGGTGTGATCGAACATATGATCAGCCCATGCTTTGAATTCTTTAAGTCCACCGAAATCCATACACCAGTTTTTGTCATCTAGTGTGTCGCATTCAAAAATTAATTTAATGCCAATTGAATAACCGTGTAGTGTTGAACAGTGGCTATGCGTGGCACGCCATTGTCTAAAACAGCATGATAAGCCGCGGTCGTTACCGTAAGTTTTTGTTGAGTAAAATTTTGCCATCTCTAGTCTCCTTATGTATGAGCAAGTTTGACGACATGCAGAGTTTATAAAGCGGGATGAATGACGTTGAAGACCGCTAACTGAAGTTACAGTATAGTATACTATAACATCAGTACTTATCTAAAGTCAACCTCTATTCGAGATTTTTTACGTCTTGTTTGATTTCTTGAATATCTTTGATAATTTCGTGAAGTATAATATATTCACTGGTTTTTGATTCAAGTATATGGCGCACAACCATCATGGTCCAATACCACCATACTACTAATAAAGTAGCGCCACCGCTAAGGATTAACCATATTAGGTGATTTTCCACTACCAAGTTCCAGCTGTAAATAATTCCAATAACGGCGGTCACGACGAAACTGCTAAGAGCTAACCAGCCCAACCGCTCGCGATTAAATGCCTGAAGTTTTTCTAAATGAGTTTTAAGCCTATAATCCATAATGTTCTCCCTAAAATGAGCCTAAGTTGTGTAATAGGATCACTACTACACAATTACTTATTATGGGTTTTGGGAAAGTTAACTGGCGATTAAACCAAATGGTTTCCATTCGCCGGGGTTGCCGGAAGTAATGCAAATCCATCCGATATAGTCATTAGATTTAGGATTAGTATTCCATACCATGTCGCCCTTGGTATAATAACCAGAGGTTGGTATTGAATCCGCGGTGGCCATTAATTTATTGGCAAATTTAATGTTACCTGCAACTTCTAAATCTTCTTTAGGAGTTTTAACATTAACACCTACTTTACCGTAAATGCGGCTAACGGTATCGTGGTTAGTTTCGTGACCTACTGTAAAGTCACCGTTGTATTCTACGCTCACACGAGTTTGGCTATCTGTAATGATATCCACAGAACGTGTTTGTATCGCACCAATTTTTGCACGACCATCTTCACCACCAGTAATAACAATTTCTACGTCATTTTTATTGTCGTAGACAGTGAGTATACCGGTACCTGCTTCTGTACCAATACTTAAACGTCCAGAAGTAGCATTGAAGAAAACTTGATCTGCTAGATTTACATTGCCTACTACTGTAAGTGTTTTTAAGTTTCCTACAGTTTGAAGATTACTTTCTACTACACTTCCGCCTAATGTATGCTGGCTTAAAACTCTTGTTCCGTTAATATGGAAAGCACGGTCTGGTGCTAAGTCGATACTATCAGTAAACCAAAAACGACTTGGATCATCACGCCAAATTAGCTGACGATTGTACTCGTTGTTAGGCCATAGGAATCCGTGTCCTGAATTTGACCCGCTTTCAGTATTCTTTGAAAATTCAAAGTATGGAGCATCATAACGTGTATGTGCTACAAGTTCGTGTGTTACGACCTTGTTTACAGTTAAAACACCATAAACATTTAGGTCTGCTCTAGCAGTTAATTTGCCGTTTTCTAGGGTTAAGACGTTTTCAATAGACATTCGCGTATTCCAATAGTAGATAATGCCCGCTTGGGCTATACCTACTATTTAGCGGAATACGTTATAGTTTATTCGTGCTTGCTTACGATCTGATCAACGAGACCGTAATCGAACGCTTCTTCTGCACTCATAAAGGTATCTCGATCCATATCGCGCTCGAAATCTTCGTAAGTTTTACCCTTACTATTGTGTTTAACATACAATTCTGTAAGGATCTGTTTCATTTTTGTGATTTCTTTATACTGGATCTCGATGTCGCTTTGCATACCTCGAGCCCCGCCACTTGGTTGGTGAATCATGTGACGGGCATAGGGCAACATATAGCGTTTTCCGGCACTCCCTGCCTGAGCAAGAAAACTACCCATAGAACACGCTTGCCCCATAACGTAGGTAGCAATATCGCATTTTACAAACTGCATAACATCATAAATGCTCATTCCAGCAGTGATAACTCCGCCTGGACTATTAATATAAAAATTAATGTCTTTATCAGGATCTTCGCTTTCGAGAAAAAGCATTTGTGCTACAATTAAGTTAGCACTATTATCTTCTACAGGTCCATTTAAAAATACAATTCGTTCTTTTAGCAAACGACTATAAATGTCATAGGCACGCTCACCCTGACTAGTCTTTTCAACAACCATTGGAACTAAATTCATTATTTGATTTCCTCTTGTTCTTCTAACCATTTGTGAGCATCTTCTTTTGTAAGGCGCCCAGCTTCTACTTCTTTAATTGCTTGACGCAATGCATCTTCAACAAACTCGTTAAAGGTCATGTCACGTTCGTGTGCCATTTTCATGTATGTTAGTAATTCTTCATCTGTAAAATTAACTGGCATACTTACTCGAGTATCGTAATCTTCACCAGCCGCAATAGCCAAACACTTTTGAATAAAGTCGTCATCTACATCTAAATCAACATAGTCGACATCGTCCCATGCCATGTTCTTATCACCACCACGACGTTTGGCTTCTTTTTTCATTTTCTTACGGAAGTCTTCATTTACCATACGATAAGCACGTTGATGTAGATAGTCGTGAGCTTGTACTTCATAAACTACCTGTGTTTTAGTGTCGAACAAAATAGTAAAGCTATGGCCATCGTGGTCGCCGTTCCAGCTGTCTAACTGATAAGCATCGTGTCCATAACATTGCCAACCGTAGTCACTACCTTCTGTAATGCGGTAGCCAACTAGTTCCATCCATTCTTTCATTGTAATCATTTTTCTTCCTTACGTTTAATAGTCCAAGTGCCGTTTTTGTTATCGATCCATTCAATGACGTCGCCTTCTTTCCACCCTAGCTCTTCACAAGCTTCACTCAAGTCGATCATCAGTTCGCCGTTATCGTCCTCAACAATAGTTTTAATCCAATGGTATCTACTCATGCTAGTCCTTACTTTGTTCTTTCTGCTAACTCTTTATAACCTGCCCAACTTGGGTGAATTCCGTCTGCTTGCAAACGGGTCATTGGCAATACTGTGTCGCCATTTTCTGCCGCCACCTTACGAACCATTTCTTGGATGTCTGGTTTGATAGCGGGCAAAATCCAATAGACTCTATCAGCTTTGGTTAGCTCTCGAATAGTACGCAACTCTGATAAGGTTTTAACATACTTGTGATCGTTTGATCCTAGACTGATGATAACATTCTTAGCAATGTAAGGGCTTTTGCCCACATTGGCGTTTAACCATTGGTAACTGTTAATACCGCCTTTGGAATATGAAACACATTCCTGTCGCACTTGGGCTGTGCCTACTGCAATACTGTCACCCATAATTAAACAATCAAGCATACTTCCTCCTCTAGATAACGTTTTAATTCTTTGTCAGTTGGTTCTACTGAGTAGTTCTGCTTGAAGAATATTTCGTAGCTGTCACTACCGTACTTTCCAATACCGTATAATTCTGTAGCATCATTGCCGTTCCACGTGAGATAGTCACGACTCATACCTACTAACCGCTTGTATCTAACATTGGTCATGCCTAACGGTGCTAATATGCTTTTAACAAATTCTTCATCAGCCGCGATTAATGCGTGTGGGGTAGGGAACCAATAGAGGAATTCTGGTAGGGTATGCTTAACTGGTTTACGTCCAGTTTGATTAAGCATAATAACCCCAACCATGTGTTCCCAACTATTATCGATCTGTTGTTGGACCATTAGGTCATCACGCAACGGTTTAAACATCATTCTTTCCCAAGTCGTATTCTTTAACCATTTTGTAAAGGGGATCAAACGCTTCCCCTCTACGTTCTATAATGTCCGGACGACTATCTGCCAACATGCTCAAATAGTATTCATCTGGAAAATGCCGCAACACTCCTAGTGCCCTGCGTCGAATGTCTTTTGGAACTCGAGGAGTTTTCCTTGAATCAAGCAAATCTTCGCATAAGCTCTTAGCATACATTATAGCACGATAACGTTCATCGGGCAATGTCATTCTTCCTCCGGAGTATTATAATCTTGTCCGCCGTGTTCTGGACAAGCAGTTTTAACCCAACTACCACCAGTACTAGTACCCGGCTTGCCGCAAGTTTCACAAGTGATGCCTGACATTGATTCAGCCATGCTAACAAGTCCGCTGATATAGTCATCACCACCTGAGTAGTAAAAACGTAGTGTACCAAACTTTTCCTTAACCTGATCCAAGGTTACTTGCGGGATAGGTTCTGGAATTTCTCGTATCGGATCTTCAATAAGTTCTTGCTTACGCTTTTCTTTAAATTCTAAACCTATTAGATCCTTATATTCTTCATCAAACAGAGTAGAGTCGCCGGCTTTGAGTTGTTCAGCCATCTTGCGAAATTTGATAGCGACTTCACGCTGACGTTCCTTCCAATCAATGTGATGTTGGATATTACCCATAAGCTGATTTAGGATTTGAAACCAACCATCACCACATTCAAAGCCCCAACACATACAAGTTTCTTTCATGTCCTTGTTACGGTTGACCATCATCTTTGGGTATACCTTACATAGGTATTCATCAAGTTCTTTTTTCATAATTTTCCTAGTCGTATGCCACACCGGGCATCTGTTTCTTACCTTCCCAATGGTCACGAGTTACACACAACCCCTTATGCCTTACGTGTAACGGATGATCTAAATTGGGTAGTTGTACTCTAACTGATTCACATGATTTCTTAGATTCAAATTTTACAGTTTCTTTGCCTATGAAATCTCCACCCGGGCTATACATAGCAACAATTAAAATCCAAGAATATGTCATGTTTTTACATCCCCAGTTACAAGTTTACTTTGTTTAATAGTTCGCATTAGATTTTTATTGCGTTCTTTCTGTTCTGCGGCTTCACGTTTCTTTTCATCACCTAACTTTAACATCATGTCGTAGTTGCGAGCCCATTCTACACCGTGTAGCCAAGTTTCCAAACCTTCTAGGCTACCGATAAACAGTTCAGCATCACGTGAGTAAATTGGCAAGGCATCTGCATCTTTCGGAACAAGGCTAAGGCTTTGTTCTTGGCGTTCCCAATCACCGTGCTTGGGCTGTTTGAATTTGAATCCAAGTTTGTCAACTTTTTCTTCAATCCGTTTGATTCTTTGAATAGTGTTCCAGCCGCTCATTTTATTGTGTCCTCTGTTGTTATGAAATCATTGATGATTAAATTCAATGCTTCGATCCTGCGTATGTTGCCTGTTACATCTTCAGGGTGCAACCACACACCGTCTGGATTATCTTCAGTCTTGGGATTCTTCTTCCACTGTGCCAATTCTTTCTTGAGATAGGCACGATAGTCTTTTAAGTTAAGACTGGTAATACGATCAGCAGTTTCGCCGTCAATCCATTGATAGGGTTTATGCGTTGCTTTGCTCATAGTGTTCTTTCGTTAGTTCACACAACATTAAAAAGTGTTCGTAAGCCTTACGAACTGTTTCGTTTTTTAACAACTTTTCTGCTTCTACAGCCATAGCGTTAACCCCTTCTTCGGCAATCTCCCTAGCACTGGGTATTTCGATGTAGTATCGATCATTGCCAAATGCCTTGGCTAAATTTTCCCAAGCCTTCTTTTGCTTTTCAGTAATGGGTTTATTATGCGGACGCATTTCACTAGCCTTTTGTATAGCTCTGCTCATAGCATCTTCGGCAACACGACCTGCGGCAATCATAGGAGCGTAAGCAGGAGTAATGTTGAATCTGCGGCTAGACCCGCCTGGATACACTTGTACTAGGTGAGTGCCTTTTGAAAAGCTATCGCAAAATTCAGGACTGTAGGTACTGTGTGGTACATACCTGCGACCTTTTTTAACATAAAAAATTGTTTCACTCACTTTTGTTCCATTCTTTGTTTACGACACATTTCTCTCATTGCTGTGGTAAAATCTGGACTGATTTCCGCTATACTACAATTATACACTCTTTCAGATCCTTCTGCAAGGGTATTTCCAAGATAAATTAAACTAGACATTGCCAAGAATAAAAACATCAAAGACACTACCATAATCACATGTATTTTCAAATCACTTTTGGTCATAAATTTCCCATCCGTCTTTTTCGTAATTCCAATGTCTAGTATCGTAAATTTGGAACTCTACAGCATATCCGAATAAGCCGATTGTTAAAAGAAAGCCAGCATGGTCGCCTTTGAAGGTTAAGTGGGTCTCAACATCAACTAGATAATGTGTACGATATCCGTTGAATTCCCAAGCCTTGTGTTTTGGTAACAGGCCGTTTTTGAACCAAATGATACTCCACCGATCACTCCATGGATTGTTAATTGTAAAATTAAAGTTAATCATTCTTCAACTCC
>Ga0114976_10000109_pt1 | contig 44596 bp, 41 predicted proteins | sample S_130805_EF_Meta_FD_87319 | JGI IMG/M metagenome (GOLD analysis project Ga0114976, IMG submission 87319) | Freshwater microbial communities from Lake Simoncouche, Canada to study carbon cycling - S_130805_EF_MetaG | ecosystem: Environmental > Aquatic > Freshwater > Lake | place: Lake... | reverse complement strand
TGACATATTTTTAGATGCAACATCAGAGCTTACTCCTAAGTTGGATAAAGTACCAATTGTTGCTGCCATCTCAACTCTTGCTTGTGAGGAAATCTCTGTAAATTCAGAAAAATTGTTTGCCAAGGAGAGAATAGCTTCTCCTGTTTTTTCCATACTCACATTATTCATACCAGCAAAATTTGCTGCCATATTTAATTCAGTAGTATACCCATCTATTGCACCAGTAGCTCTTCTTAAAGAAGCTGATTGACTATCTAGCACAGTAACACTTTCGACAGTAGATTTAACAATTTGTTGTGTTATTGCTGCTGTAACGTTTTTTATATTTAAAAATTGTTGTTCAAATTTTGTAGCAAAAGATTCATAATTTTTTGTTAATTCTTGAGTATTTAAAGAACCATCTTCATTTGTGATAAAATCATATATACTTCCTTTTTCTACCTTTAAGTTTAACTTACCAGCAAGAGAGTCAGCCATATTATCGGTAAGCTTCTTTCTTTCTCTTAATAATTCTAATTGATGTTCTTCTTGTTGTATCAATAATTGTTTTTGAGCAATTTCAAAAGCACTCATTTCATTGCCAGCTTGTTTTCTATCTGCCATTTCTTTTTCAAGTTTGGCTTGCATTTCTTGAATTTCTAATTCTTTAAATTTAATATTTTTTGCTTCTTCTTCAGACTGCGTTCTTTTACTCATTAACCCGTATAATTCTGTTAAAATCTCTTTTTCTCTTTGAATTGAGTCAATTCTTTTTTGTTGAAGCTCTACCGAATTTGTTATTTTTTCTATGACTCTCTGTAATGCATTTTCATAAATTGTTAAATTTTGAATTTCTTCTTCAGACAAAGTAGATCTTCTTGAAGCAAGATCATTAATCTTTGTTTCAAGTTCAACTCTAAGTGCTAAATCAGTAGGATTAGGAGCAGCCATTTATAAATTAATTCCTTTACAATAAATAGTATAAAAGAAAAAAGCCAAGAAGGTTATTCTTGGCTTTATCTTACTTGGAAGAAGCTTTTGCTTTTTCCATTTCTTCGTTTTGTTTTTCAAAATGTTTTGCTAATCTATCGCAGAACCAATTTCTTAATCCAATTGGAAGATTGTATAACTCAAACAATGACCATCCACCGTGTAGTTTCATAATGAAGAACTGTTCGTAAACAGACTCCATATACTTATCGTTTAGGCCAAAAAAAGTCCGCTGTAAACGGAACCTCCATTGAGTCTTCAAACTCGCAAGCGGAGCAAACAAAGTTTTGTTCAAGTTCAATATTTGGGTTTATGTTCTTATAAACAGTTCTCAAATATTTTGAATCTTTGGCTGGAATATTCTCAACCATTTGGGTTAGTTTTCTTCTATCAGTCTCACCATTCATTGACACAATAAAATATTTCATTTGTTGTGTCATTGTACTTTCTGGTAAGTTATTCTTCTGTTGTTCTTGTGATTTAACAACCATTTGTCTTTCATCTAAACCTGTAAGAAGTTTTATTTCAACTTCTATTTTTGATAATGGTAGTCTAACAATAAATGTATTTTTCTCTGTTATTATTATACCAAGATTATCCAATTCTTCTTTTGGAAGAGGATAAGCCATAGTGTTTATATTCAAATCAAATGTATGTTGAGAACTTACTCCACAAGATGGGCAAGTGATCTTGGTTTCATATTCTTCGCCATAACCAGATATTCTTGCTGCAACAATTAAAGCGTTCTTATCACCAATCAATAAGTTATCAACTTTAATTCTTTTATCAACAATAATATCATTTAACATCTTATCAACTGCTAAACCTTTTTTAAGTAAAGCTTTTGATGTTAGAGTATCTTCATCCTTTGCTGTCATATGTCTTATTTCAATTGTATCTTGCATATATAGTGGATGTTCTGGAGGATATAAAATTCCTTTAGATGGTATTTCTACAGCCTCTGTTGGTGTTATATATGCAAATTGTTCTGTCTTCTCGATCACTGGAGTTGGGTCTGTTGTCTGTTCTATAGCCCCAAATCTTTCTTCGTTATTTCTCATTTTATCCTCTGATTAAATTTATTTTACTTTTGCTGCACAGATGTCAGCTTTAGTCTTTTCTCCTCTAGCTACCTGTTGTTGTTCGGCTGGTGTTAGTGTGCATTTTGGTATTTTTACTGCACCAGTTTTTGCTGGAGGTGGTTCTGCTGGTTTTGGTGGTGGAGCGGGTGGTGGAGTAGTAACTTGTTCGTTAATAGGTTTAGACTTTGGTTTGGGTTTAGGTTTTGCAGTTGCTGCTCTTCTTCTTTCTTCCTCTATTTGTCTTGATCTTTCTGCTGCTGCTTTATCGCTCCAAGCATCCTCTGTAACTGGAATGCCAGAACGATTAAATTTATCAATATCAGAAAGAAACTGTTCTTGTCCTTGTGGGAGTTCCGTACCATCTCCTAGTGTTTTATTATATTGAGGATAATAATTAGCTCTTTTATATCTAAATGATAAACTTATTTCAAGTAGATCATCGCTACTATAATCATGATCTCCAAAATCAACTTTAGTAATCCAAGGATGTTGTAAAACCCAATATCCATTTGCATACATACCACCAAAAAAGATTTCTCCACGATTTAAATTATAATTTGGTGCGGCTTCTGCCGCAAGAGGACTTTTACTAAGTCTTGAAGCTATTTGTCTTGTCTCATATCCCATAGAAAGATCATAAATTTTTATTGTAGATCCTAAGTATCGTTCAGATACTGGATCTGCTACTTGATCCTCAAAAAATCCTTTATTAGAGCTAATATTCCCATCAACCGAAGGTGATCTTGCATATGCTATTCTTGCACTAGTATATCTAGTTAGAATATCATCCAAGTCTTGACCTACTTCTGGAGCAAAGGTATTACTATAAGGATTTACAAATTTTACAGTTATTTCCTGCCAAGTCCATGATGTTGGAAGGGCTACACCTATATCACCTGTAAATTGATTTGCATAAGAGTCTGTATCATAACCAACTTGAAACTTTGGACGATTAATTGATTTAACTATCCAAGGATATTTTCCTTTAGTTAATTCATCAAATTGCCCACCAAACTCTACAAAAAATCTAGACTTTCTTTTAGGATCGACAAAGGAATTAGACCAAAAATAGTTCTTACTTGTTTTAAGTGCCATGCTAATATTTAGTCTAATAAATAATTATTTTATCGATTAACGTAAGTAGAAGCAATTTCTACTCCATCTGCACCAACAGAGTAGAATTCTGCCCAATCGTATCTAAGTTTAACTGTTACTTCTTGTGCATCATCTGAACTGTAATCATTAGAACCAAATTGAATGTCTTTGATCCAAGCATTTCTTAAAGACCATTTTTCAACAACATTACCGTCATCATCAATTTGTAGAATATTTACGTTACCTGTTGTAGCAACTGCACCAGCTTTTGAAAAAGATTTGATACCTGTACCAGCAGTTCCAGTACCAACATCACCACCATTATTTAAAGCTTGTGCAACTATTGCTGGGTTTTGATAACCAAAAGCACTAAGTATTTGTGTTAGATTTCTTGTCATATCTGGTATTTGCTCTACAATATCTATACCAGCATTTTGACTAATGCCAGTTCCAGCAGGATCTACAATAGACATACTTATTTCTTTCCATTCTAATTTGCCAGGAAAGAAAAAGTTATGACCTAAAAAGGTATGTTTAGTTTCTGTTATTGTAAATCCAGGTTTATCAATTTTCTTAACAACAAATGAAGGAACATCAAAGTCTCCACTTACTGGATTGAATTGTACTAAAAATTTAAACTTTCTTTTTGGTTCTACTTGTGCTGAACTCCAAAATGTTGCCATTACTTATTTCTCCCTAATATATTGTAATTAGTATTAGTCTGCAAATGATGCACCAGAACTTGAAATATTAAAGTCAATTGCAATAAATTCAATTGCTCTAGCTGGTCTTAAGTAAATCTTTGCGTAGAGAATATTTCTATCGACAAGATCTGGGGTTGTTGTTGTACTATCAAGAATCAATCTGTATTCAGTTATACCAAGTCTAGATTTAACGCTCTCTAAGAATGGTTCTACTTGTGACTTAAATCTTGACCATGTAGAGGAAACGTTTTGATCAAAGAGAAGTGTTGAAGCGATTGTTGAAATCTCTCTCTTCAAGTAGATCATTAATCTACGAACGTTAATTCTATCAAGTGCAGATGGTGTAACTTGAAGAGTCTTTTGACCAAAGATTACAATGCCTTCTGCTGGGAATTGTGCAATTGGGTTGATATTAGCTTCATATAGCAAATCACGTTCTCTTGAGTTAAGTCTTTGTGCTACAGCTAATACTGGAACACCGCCACGACCTTCGCTTAAACCACCTCTGGTAAATCCTGCTGGAGCAAACCAAAGTTCTTGTGATGCTTGACCATAAGAAAGAGCACCTAGAGCAACAACTGATGGTGGAACCCATACGTTTTGATTACTTATAGTATCTCTGATTTGTACCCAAGGATAGTAGGTTGCACCATAACTTGAATTAAAGCTTCTACGTTTTAGATCAGTAACAACAGAATCAACTGTACCACCTAATCTATCAGAAGTTGTAATCTGACCTTCAGAATCTGGTCTATAGCTTGGTAGATCAATAATAGCCATACAGTCAGCACGATTCTCTGCTGTTGTAACCATATGAGTAGTTACATTAGTGTTTGTAACTCCTGGCATTGCAATTATATCTGTGACTATTAATTCTGGGTCTGCTACTGTATCAACTGCTCTACGGAGTGTATATAACTCATAGCTATTAAGTTCAGTTTCTGTACCATTGAATTGTGAGTTTCTAAATGCATCAGTTTCTGTTATATCAAGACCATCAAAGCCTCCAACCAATGGAGCAACAAATTTGTTGAAACCAGCACTCAAAACTGCTTCATAACCAGCAGAAGAAGTTAGTGTAGTTAATTGATTTACATAACCATTTGCAGTTATTGAAGTACCAGCAACTCTGCTTCCAGAAGTATATACTGCACCATCAGTAGAAGAGCCAGATATATCATCTAATGTGAAATAGAAAGAGAATTCTCTATTGCTTTCAATATTGGTAGAATCTGGATCATTGCTATAGAAACTTGGGGCCATTCTTACATAATCAACATATGATTTATCAACCTCAGTCTTTGTAGCTTTCAAAGTTACATCATAACCAAAGTAAGCTTTTGTATAATCGTTAAGTTTCTCTGCTGAAGCTGATACTCTTAAAGCTGGTGCTGGAAATAGGAATTTTGCGTCAAATGTATTTGTTATGCTTCCTGTAATTTTTAAGAACTTAGATGCACCAGCTTGGTTTTGTGAACCAGAAGCTACAACGAAAGTGTTTGATGGAGTAGCAGTAGAACCAGTTCCAAGAACTTGAAGTTGTTTGAATCTTACAGGGCCATAGAAACCAAATGGAAGTAATTTTGGATCAGTCAAAGCATTGTCTACTTCTTGATTCATTTCTACATAAACGTATCTTGAAAGATTTGGATAGTTACCAAACTCTCTATATCTCTTTTCGGTATCGCTCCATTCAATAAATCTATCACCTATCTTTCTTGCAATATAATTTTCAGAAGCTGGGTTTAGATTTAAATTTGTAAATCTTTCAATTATTTGTGGATTTAAATCGGTATCATTTGCTCTTCTGATTTCTACAGAGAATGTACCGTATTGTTCATAATTTGTTCTTGGACCTTTTATATCTGAAATTGCAATCTTAAGATTCTTTGATTCCCACTCACCAGAGTCAACAGTGATAAATCTAAAAAGTTTTGTCATATTAGTTGGAGAATATGAGGAAGTATCAAACCCTAGATCTTGGCTGAAGAACCAACCTGTTTTAGATTTTTTCATTCCAGTTCTAAAATAACCACCATGAGACTTTAAAGACGAATTAGTATTAGCTGCTAATGGTGCTACGAAACCATATACTGTACCAGCGGTTGTATTTGTAACATATTCTGATGCTGATCTATCAAATGTTTCACCTAACCAATAAGTTTTAAGATTGCTTGTTCTTGTAATACTAGAATTAGTTAAAGAAGCATTTGTGTTAAAAACATCACGAATATATTTATTACTTTCTTTGTTAAAATTAAATGAAGTTTTTAAAGCTTGATTACCACCACCGTCAAGTAGTACAACTTTGAATTCTGAGTTTTCTCCATCACTCTTGAAGAGTGTATTTGAGCCTTGGAAAGCTTCAGTACCTGCTGCTAATGTACCAGTGAGAGCAATAGAGCCAGTTGTTAAGTACCATACTGCTGCTAGTGTGCCAGTAAGATTTGTTGAACCAGAGTTTACAAGAAACAAACCATAAGCACCACCAGAGTTACCAGCGGTACTTGGGTTATTTACTTTCCATCCTGCTTTACCTGTATCGTCTGTCGCATTTATGTGCTCGGCTCCAAGAAGTCTTATGACGTTTACAGATGGAGTATTTCTTAACCAAGCTTGTATTGCATAAGCAGCGTAAGTTGGAGCAGCGTAATTGCCATCTCTCCAACAATCATTTGAAACTCTACCAGCTACTGGGTTGCCGAATATCTCAACAAAGTCTGACATTGAGCCTAGGCGAACTGGTCGCATTGCTGGTCCTCTTTCAAGACGGCCAATTATGGTTGGTCCTACGCCTACGGCACCAGCAGCAATTTGTGAATTGTCGAATTCTTTTACGAAAACGCCAGGTGATACAAACTTAAATTTTGATACTGACATTGTTAATCACTCCCTGTATTTTATTATAATCATAAATAAATAGTAATATTATATTGTAAAAGCACTATTCTACTAATTTACGTTTATTTTTATTTATATCTAATCCTTCAATTTGATCGCCAAATACTACACTTTCTCTTGGAAATTTAAACTCAACTGCATTTTCTCTTATAACAATTTTTGGTCTATCTTGATTAACATCAGATCCGATTAGTTTTCCAAGAACCTCTAAACTTATTTTAGAACCATAAACTTTTCTTTCTTCATTTAAAGATGAATAGTTATTTTCTTGTGTAAAATCTCCATTCATAAATGCTTCAAATCTATGATTATCTTTATTTAATATTATTGATCTTGTGTTTCCGTTTTTAGTAAAAAATGGAGTTATTATCTCGTTCATTTGTTGTACATATTCTGTTTTAATAAAGATATTATACATAACAGTTACATGGACAGGAATTGGTATTGTTACAGTTTCATAAACAACTTTTTTATTAGATAAAGATCTTTGATCTCTTAATTCATACAAACCAGCTTTATTCTGTAAAGTTCTTGAGTTTCCTCTTTTAATATTTTGATTAGCACCAAGTAACTTATTTAAATCAGCATTTTGAAAATTAGAAGTTTTATCTTGTTGTATTCTTCTTGCTATTGTAATAGTGCCACCTTTTTCATCATTTATATCTCTTATGTTTGCTGGTACTGAACCTTTTTTCTGTGGGTCTTTATTTATAGTTGTTCTTTCCAATGTTATAATTGGATACTTCAACATACCAGAAGAATCGCGAATATCTTGGTCATTCTTTATTTGATGTGCTCTTTCTGCTGAAGTCCAAATAACTGGGACTTTTCTCCATCCTTCATTGGTTGTAGAATGAATATTCATCTTCTCATTTAACCATTCAAATACAGCAAAATCTATTGTTTCTATTGTTGATGGTTGGAATTCTATTTCTTTTAAAATATTTGACATTATTTATTTATCAACCTGTATAAATGAGGATAGGAATTTTTTGACTAACCTTTTGCATATCATCAGCCATTTTAGCTTCAGACTCAGCAAGTTTATGATAAGTGATTTGTTCAAGAATCTTATTAAGTTCTTCCTTTAACTCTTTTCTTTCTTCCTTTCCTTCTGACATTAAAGCAGCACCATTTAAAGTTACACTTTCGCCAGGAATTGGAATTGTACTAAATTTAGATCTAATATGTCCAAGCATCTCTTTGCAAATTGCAAGAGCATATCTTCTAATCCATTGTTTACCAATTGAATTTATATTATTATAAGGTATATTAGCAAATGGAAGAGTATTCATATTATTTACGCCTCCAACAGTATCATCAGCAGAGCCAGATGTTGTTTCCCAAGGATTAGATTGGTTTGTAATTGAAAATTCAACCCAATAATTTGTAATACCTATATCTGTTGGTTGTGGAAAAAATCTTATTTTATTGTTTCTAATCTCATAAGAAAAGTGAGAGTTTCTTGTGTAAATAGCTGTTTCATATGCCATAGCTTGAAGTTTGTTGTGCCATGTTGGGATTACTTCAAATGTGCTATCATCTGCATATTGACCATAAGATGAAAGATTACCAATAGCATTTAACCCACCATAATATCCAAAAAATCTCCACATTGAGTTTGGAGTTTTATAAAATACCCTTCTAATAATAACTCTTTTATTTCCAACAGAACCAGAATATGGAACTGGACCGCCAGTAATAGGATCGTAATTACTTAAAGAAGAAGATTCAATTATTGCTTGCAAATCATAATCTTGTACAAACGGCACAATAGGTACTGAAGCTGAATAGATTGGTTCTATTCCACCAATACCAGCCTCTGTAGAAAATGCATCGCCATATCTTGAAGCATAATGAAGGTTATATTTTGGATAAGCTAATTGTGGAGCTTGACCAGCTAAAGCTGAACCAGCAACAAACTCACCATCTTGATTAAATGAACCAGTAGCTGCTCCCAACATTGTAGGAAGAGAGTTAATTGATTGATGAAGATTAACAAGATAAGAATATTCTAATACTGCTTCTTCGTAAGCCGCATAAACATTACCTGTTGTTAATTCAATATCTAATACATCACCACCAAGTCTTTTATAAACAAAAGCAACTTGGTCTGCTGCACCAGAAAGAAAGTTAGTATTTGATGAATAAATTCCTAAAGGTAAGGATAAAGAAACATCAGCAGGATTTCCGCTTGATGGTAAAACAACTGCGCTTAATGTAGATGCAGGAGTTAGGGTTGGAACTGCCATTCAAAAAATACTCCTCAATACTTTAAATAGTTGTAAATAAAGAAAACCCCCCAAACCTTTCGGAATGGGGGGCTTCTTTGCCTAATTAGGCTGTTCTATCAAGAACCGCTCTCACCAAGAAGACCACGGATAATGACCAAGCCGTAAAGGTCTGGTTTAACCATTTTCTTAGCGTAACGTGTCATTACGCCTTTGCGTGGTACGAAGTCCTCAGTACCAAAGATGGTAGGAGTGACTTGTAGTGGAACGTATGGAGCATAGACATAACCAGATTCAAGGAAACTGGAACCTTTGCGACCAATGAGGATTACGTTACGAAGGAAGTATGGATCAACGTAAACGTCCCATTTCTTGGAGATTGAACCAACATTAACTGCGCCAACCTCGCCTTTCTCGTCTTCGTGAGTTACTTTAGCTCTGAAGCCAGATGTGAACTCAAGAATATTTGCAGTTTCTGGACCGCATACGAGGAAGTTTGCACCACCACGGAGAGTCTTTCTGTGGATTTGAGCTGATACATCATTGATTGTTTCAATGAGAGTTTCATACCAATTCGAGACAGTACCTGTGAAGTCTGGTGCTCTAGCTGATGCACCAATTTCGGCACCAGTTGTTCTATTGACGAAAAGACCTGGAGATCTTGACCAGTAGAATGTACCAGCGGTTGCACCTTTGATGAGGTCTTCAAGAATTTCACGGTCTATTTCAAGACCGATTTGTTCTGAAAGAATTGAGGTAAGCTCAACTTCTGCATCAAGATTGTGGTAAGCATTAAGGTCTTGACCAAGTTCTGGTGTCCATTTTGCTTTGAGTTTCTTGGTTACAGCGGTGATGCTGATTGAATCAACACGAATGTCAATTTCTGGAATGTTTGCGTTGCCTTCAAGACCCCATGTACCTTGACCAGCAATTGCACCAAGAGCATTGGTTGCGCCAGCGGCTACTGTTGTACCGAATGGATCAATTACTGGTGCAGTTAAAGTCAAAGTTGCAGCAGCTACTGAGCTGAATGAAGACTCTTTTGATACTACAACACGAAGTACGCTATCACTTGGGCGTGTTGTTAAGCGACGAACTTGTATTGAGCTTGATAGTTGAGCGACGGTTCCAGAAAGAACAGCAGCTACCAAATCTTGCTTGTTAAAGAGAGTAAGATCGGCCATAGTTAAATCAAGAACTTGGAAGTAAGTTGTACCAGAAACAAAGTCTGGGTCAAATCTTACAAGTTTATCACCAGCTTCTGTTGCACCAAATATAGCTGGACCATGTACGCTTGATACTGAACTTATAGTAAAGGAACCTGTTGGTGATGTATAACCATTGTTCATGTTATAGAAGCCTTTCTCAGCATTTACACCAGTGAGTGAAACACCGCCAGTGATTTGTTGACCAAGGACACCACCACCGTAGAGGGAATCATTTGATCCGTAACCAAGTCTTGGAGCACCGTTGCTGTCAGAGACTTTGAAGTCAAGGAAGAAGATGAGGCCAGATGGAAGGCTCATTGGTTGTACTGATACGAGGTCGTTGGCGATAAGACCAGCGAATACTCTGCGGACGATTGGGAATGCAACTGCTGCGAAACCTTCTACGTCGCCGCCAGCCATTGAGTTAGACTCGCGAAGAAGTTCTTTAGCTTGATTCTCAAGAAGTCTAGCCATTGTGTGTTTATTTCTTTCTGAAGAAATTCCTTCAAGAAGACCTGTTCTTTCCCATTTTCCTAAGAGGGCTGAGCCTTCTGCTTGAAGATCTCTTTGTACCATACCCTCTGTCAATTTTTCAATAATAGACATAGTAATAACTCCTTAAATGTTATTTATTTTTAATACCAGCTAATCTTTGCATTCTCTCAATTACTGGAGGTGGTGCATCGTTTTGTCTGGTTTGCATAATGATTGATGAAGTTCTATTTATTGCTTCGCTAAGTGATTTTGGAGCAGCAACTTTATTGTCACTCGACACGGTGCTTTGAAGTGTTTGATAGATTGTTTTTGCTTCATCTGATGATTCTGCATTGGATAGTGCTTCGACAATCTTAGATTTTTGTCGCTCATTCAAGGAGTTACTATTCAATACTTTGTTTTTGTATAAAAGTTTGGCATTTGATACTGTTATTGTATCAAGCCTCTCTTTAAGTGTTGAAACTGCTGATTCATACTCTTCAACTCTGTTTGCGAGTGCTTCTGCAATTTCAGAAATTTTAGCAAGTTTGTTTTGAACTGAATCAAGTTTTCTTGCTAATATTTTATTTTCTTTTGTAAGTTTATTGTTTTCTTGTACAACTTCTGAGGCTTCTTGCTCTGCTTCAAGTTGTGCTTTCTTTGCAAGTGAAATATCTTTTGCGTATTCAACTTCAAGAGAATTTGCAGGATACTCTATATTTCCATAAGGAACGTTTCTTGCATCAACTGTAAGTTTTTCATAAAGATCTAAAAGCTCATCTTTATTAACTTCATATTCTTCTTGAAGCCCTGCTGATTGTGCGCTTGGAGTTGGACCTAGTGTAGCTGGGTTTGGCATATTTCCACCAACTGGAATTCCTGCTTCACTTGCCATATCTTCAATATCGGAAAGATTTAAATCAATTGTTACTTGTTCTTTATCTTCTGGACAAGCACATAATTTTTGACCATCTCTAAATGCTGATGGTGCTTGATTTTTTATATTTGCACCACCACCCATTGCTTGATCACCACCCATACCAGTAGCAGATGTACCTGTTCCAGTTGGTTCTGTAGCAGATGGTTCAGTAAAACCTTCTTCTTGTTCTAGAAGATTTTTTAAAGCTTCTTTTACATCTGTTGAATATCTTTCTAAGACTTGAGCTTCTGCGTTTTTAAGTGCAGCTTCTTTAAGTGCTGTTGCGTCAATAATTGCTTGTTCTAACAAAGAAGACATTAAATCGTTCTCCAATAATAAATAATAGTAGTCAAAGATAAATAGTAAGTATTTTTATAAATAACCAAATGTTGTTATATAAAATAAAAACTTGGGCATAATTAAAACCCTTTAGTTACTAAATTATAAAAAACTTTACCAGTAACATTAGTGGTCTTGGTGATTGTGGCAGTAGAATGGTTAAAAGAGAGTACATCGCCACCGCTAAGTTCACCAAATTGAATTCTTATTGGATAAGCAACATTAGCAGCAAGTGAAGCTGTACCAGATTGCTCAACGTTACCATGAAGTCCAGCATTATTAACTGTTGCATTTGCTGTTGTAAAACCAGAAACCGCATTAGCTCCAATCCACATAAAAGATGCATCATCAGAACTTAAAAAAAATGTATATGTTTCAGTAGTCGTAGGAACAAAATACCCTAACCATTGCATACTAAAGTTTTCACCATTATCTGCACTTGATTCCTCAATTATTGTTGTTTGAACTAATGTTGCAGTTGAAGTTGCTGTAGCAAACCAAGAAGGAACATCATTAAAATAACCAGAAAAAGTTGTTCTATATAAACCAGCAGATAAAGTAGTTGCTGGCTTATAAGATAGTGGTCCTGCAAAAGCTGAAATTCTACTAATCATAGTTTTATCCGTATGTACTCATTTGTCCCAAAGTAACCCAAGTGCTCCCAGAACGTATAAGTGAGAAACCAAATATGTCGTGTTTGTTTGCATTTCCTGTTGGAATTACACCGTTTGCCCAATTTATTGTATTTGATATGCTGTTGATTTGAACAGCATTTACGATTCTTGCTGTTGCGCTTTGTGATAAAATAACTGTGACAGATATTGCTCTGTCAGCAGTTGTTGAAACATTTGTAAAGTTTGCAGTAATATTTGCAGTTGGACCATTGTTATAAAAAATAGAATTGTTAGTAGTATCAAAAGTAACAGAACCATTTCCAGCAGAGGACATAGTTATTCTTTCTGAAATCTTTCCAAGAACTGTTGAGGTTGTAGCATTTAAACCACCACCAATAACAACATTTCCTGCATCATCTAGTGTATAGATAGTTGATGAATATGTACTATTTACAATTTCAAATGTACCAGAATTAGTTAATCTAAATGTTTTTGTTGGAGTTACGGCACCAGCAGAAGTATTTGTTGCTCTTAAGAAATCTATGTAGGTAGAACCACCAACTGTATTAGAACCAGATACCAAGATTGCTTGTCCTGTTCCAGAGGAGGAAGGAACAATAAGTATGTTTCCATCTTCTCCAGCAGAAAATCTTTCGGTTGATAGATAATCTTGAACAATAAATTTATGTCCTGCTGAATCATTATTAACGTCAAGTCTTGCAACTATATTACCGCTTGATATTAAACTCATTACGTTAGCACCAGTGCCAGGAGCACCAATTAAATTTCCTGTTCTTAATGCAACATCATTATTTAACGTAGTAATACCCAAACTACCAGAAGATCCTATATTAACTGTACAAGTAGCCGCTGGTCCTGTATTAGTGCCTATGTTTATAGTTTTTGTAGCACCACCAGCAGTATTAGTTCCTGCTGCTATGTTTGTTGTAGAAACGTTTGTTGTTCTTCCAAGGTTTAATGTAAAAGTACCACCAGTAGAACCAACATTTAAAGTTGTAGTGCTAGCTGATGTTAATAAATTAAATGTTGCTGCTGTTGATAATAAATCACCACCATTTAACAACAAATCACCAGATGATGTAATATCAGATGTTACTTCAAAAATAGATGGTCTAGCAGAAAAAATAGTAGCACCACTAACTACAAAATTTATAGTATCATTTTCAAAATCAATTTTAGTGTCTCTTTGTGGATCTGACCCTGCTACCAAGTCTCCAATTACTTGAGTTGCGCTACCTGTTGTTCTATTGTATCCAAATGCCATATTTAATTTCTCTCCAAATAATTAGACTTAAAAATAAAAAAGGAAGGCACCATTTCTGATGCCTTCCAAAATAATTCTAATATAAAACCAGAATATAATTTTAGATTAGAAGATTCTCCATAGGTTTGTTGCTACATAAACACACTCAACAGCAGCAAATGGTGATTCAAGAACAATGAAGGTTTCACCATCTATTAGATGTGAACCTTGTCTATTGATTGTAATAGTGTTAGTTGTACTATTACAATTTGATGGAGCCTTGACTCTTATTGAATCACCAACCGAAGGTGCGGCTGGTAAATTAACTGATGAGGCACCTGCAACATCTGCAAAGTAATTGATACCAGTAGCCAAAGTACCAGCATCTGCTATCAAAGTAACAGGTGAAGCCATTGTACCAACAAGTGTACCATAGAAATTAGCAGCTTGAATGTCAATTAAACCAGAAGAACCAGATGCTACAAATATGTCACCAGATGCTGCTGCTGTACCTTCGCCATTTTGTTTGTATGTCCATTCTACGTTTGCACCACTTACGAAGAAACCAGCACCAGCAGCGGCGGCAGCAGAACCAGCACCATCAGCAAGAACTATTTGTTTATCTTCAATTACAAGATTGGAAACTGAAGCGGAGATTGTTGTACCAAGTACGATCAAGTCACCATTAACTGTAAGTTTTTGTACAGATGAATCACCAGAATTAACTGACAATCCACCAGCAGATACTGTAACACCACCAGCAGATACTGTGAGAGCACTATTGAGTGTTGTTATACCAGAAACAGTAGCATTACCAACAACATCAAGATTACTAGAAGCACTTAAAGTTGTTGCTTTAACTGAAGATGGGGTTGTTGCACCGATTGTAGTACCATTAATTGTACCACCAGTAATTGCTGCACTTGATAATGTTGCTGCACCATTAACAGTTAAAGATTGAAATTGTGCTAAACCAGAACCTGTTATTGTTGTTACAACGGCAGCATTAAGCTCTGCACCTACAGATGCAGAAACTGTTTGACCACGAACGGCACCATTAAGAGCAACCACGTTACCAGCAGTTTGTACAGCGTTTGATGCAGATACTACACCAGCAGTTACGGACATATTGCCTGTAGAAGTAATACTACCGTTAACAGCTACTGAGCCTGTTATAATTGCTCCACCAAATGTAACTGTAAGACCGTTTCCGATTGTTGCAGAACCACCAGCTTGTAAAGTGCCAGAACCAGAAATGTTGGTTGAGTTTACACCACCATTAAGAGTTGCTAAGCCACCAGCTTGTAAAGTGCCAGAACCAGAAATTGTTGTTGCTGTAACTGCTTGTAGTGTAGATGTACCAACGGTAACTGAAAGAGCGTTATTAGATGTTAAACCATTTTCTGCTGTAAAAGAGCCAGAAGCTGTTGCTGCTCCTCTCTGAAATTTATATGCCATATTATTTTGTCTCCTTATAAAAAAAGACACATAGCATAAAATTTATATGGCTATGTGTTGACAATAATAAATAGTGTGTTAACACCCAATTCAACTAATAAATAAAGTATTTATTATTTCCATTTGAATACAGATTAATTGCTGAGTATGGTGATTCTATTAATACTGTTTGTTCTCCATCAACAGTTTGTCCGTTTATTGAGCAGCTAACTAGAATATTATATGTATCTGCCATTCCGCCTTCATCTTTTATAACAAATACTTGACCATCAGAAAGAGTAGAAGCATTTGGTAATGTAAGAGTGATGCTAGCGGTTGCAGCAGAAGTATCAACACCAATTATATGGTGTGCTGGACTTATCGTTAGATTAGTGGATGTACTCGTTCTTTTTGCAACAAAACCAGAATTAACTGTAAACTTTGGTATCGTATAATCAAATAAAAGATCTGAGGAGCCGCTTATTTGACCAGAAGAGCCAGATTTAAATTGTACAGATTTTTCTGGACCTCGGCCTGTTGCTGATCCTGTTGAAGCAGCACCAGTTACGTTTGTTAAAAGAGAACCATCACCAACAAAATAAGAAGCAGATATAATAGAACCAGAAATATCATTAAGAAAAGTCTGACTACCAGATATTCTATTTTTGCCTTTAATAACTTTATAAGCCATTTAAAATCCTATGTTACATGCCAACCAGTTGAAGTACAATATAAGGTTACTGCACCATTATCTGAGTCCATAGTAAATACAGATAGTCCGTCTATTGTTTCTCCAGATGATGCAGATATGTGTATAGGATTTGTATAACCATTTCCAGTTTCATCTTTTATAATTATTGTTCTTCCTGCTGTAGTTGTTGAAACTGAAGGGAGAATAATTGAAGCAGTTGAGGAATTTGTATTTACTCCCACTAAATAGTCAGTAGAAAGTATTGTATAAGTACCAGATACTAAAACAGATTTATATATCATAGCACCATTAAATGTAGAGGTTGAACTTACATTAAGTGTATTTGTTACAAGTCCACCCACAGTTACGGTAGATGGGTTTGAATAAGTTGAAGCAGAACCAGTTGAAGTTGATGTTGTAATTCTGGTGGTTGGTATTGTATTAGCAACAAATTGAGGATTAAACATTCCTTCTCTTGCTCTTAAACATTTTGCAACAACTTCAAATTTATTTTCTATTTGTCCAAATAATCTTTTTGGTTCATCAAGCTTTACAATTTCATAATAACGATCACCATATAAAACAAAGTCTCCTTCACGAACATAAAGATCTTGATCTTCTGTTAAACGTTTTTTGTGAAAGTGAATTTCTATTGATGTTGCTTTATCTATACCAACATTTTGTGTAAATGATTGTGTTTGACCTTCCCACTTTATCAAAGCGTGTACTCTTATTGGAGGAAGAAATGTTTTTTGTATTGCCTCTCCATAAAGAGGATGAAAGTTTGATCGATCAATATCAACAGCAAAGTACGCAACCTGTTGACCAATGACTCTCTCAATAAGTTCGTCATTGACTTGTTTAACAAGGTTGCGTTCTTTTTCACCAGTAAATAAAGGTGGTGGAGGAGTTGCTGGTTGGTTCCAAGCAGTATCTGATTTTTTTTGGCGTGCCATTAACTATAAGTAGTATTAATTACTAAACTGCCATCCATCTTCCATTATTAGATAAATAAACAAATTTAAGTGTTCTTGCGCCAGCACCACCTATAATTACACTTTGCACATTACTTCCAGCAGTTGTTATAAAGCCAACTACTCCAGTACTACCAGTTATCAATAGCTCTGCTGTTCCATAATTTGACAAAATAACTTCTCTACCAGTAAATGCTGTGCCTAATGTTGCAGTTAATGGGCTAGACGAAGATAAAAATAAGTAATAATCTCCATCAGATAATGATATATTTGTTGATCTAACTTTAGAAGATTGAACAACACCAGAACTGCTAAATTGTGTTAGAAATAAACCAGGAGTAGAACTTGCAGAAACAGTTAAAGCAGAAGAACCAGTTAAAACTCCTGTAATTCCATTTTTAAATTGTACAGTCCAATCATTACCTACACCATAAACATTTGATCCTTGAATTCCAGTAATATTAAGACCATCGCCAATAAAACCAGCAGCTTGAATAGTAGAAGTGGATACTAAAGTACCAGATATATTTACATTTCCAGTAACAATTAAATTATTTTTTAAGTTTGAAACGCCAGCAACATTAAGAACATCACCCGAATATAATCCGCTAGATGCAGATACTAATCCAGATGTTGAAGTTATATTGCTTACAGCAGTAACGGTAGAATTAGTTTGAAATCCTAAAGAAGAAGAAATAATTCCGTTAGAAGTTATGTTTGAACCTGCTTGTATTGTTCCTGCTGTTAATAAAGAAGTAGAAGAAGATACTTGTCCAATTACTTTAACATTACCAGTTACAATTAATTCGTTTGTTGTATAATCAAAAATAAGATTTGAACTACCAGTTATAATATTTGAACCAGAATTAAATTGAATGGCATAAGTTGGGCCTCTTGCAACAGAAGATGTTACCAAACCGTTTACATAAGCCCAACCAAATCTTGACATTTTATCCTACTCCTACAGAACCAGACCAATTATTTCCAACACCATTAGGGCCAGAATTCTGCAAGTGGCTTATACCAATGTTTGTAAGTTCAGCAAACACAGAAGCACTTGTTGGAGTTGTTGTGTTTGACAATAAATAAATTGCAGATACTTTAACTCTAAACTCTTGTGTTGGATAGACTACTGAACTTGATGCGGCAGGTATTATAAAATAATTTGTTCCTTTTACGCCATTAGAAGAAAAACCAACTCTTAAAGCAGATGCAGAGTTAATGTTAGAAACAAACACTCTTTGCGCTATATCTGAAAATGTTATTTCTGTTGGAGTACCTGCATTTGATGGTGCTGCGATACTTGAGGTAGCGTAAGGAATACCAGATACTTGATAAGAACCTACATTCTGTAATCCAACACCATAAGGATAATTCTGTGACATTTATTTATTCCTTTCTTTTATCAAAACGTTTATTATAATTAGACTCTTTCTGTAATTCTTTCTGTTTTTTCTCAGCTTCTGCTTTTTTCCATCTAGCAATGCCAGCAAGCTTTTCTTTTCTTTTAGTTACAGATGGTTTTTCATAATAGCGTCTTTCTTTAACTTGTTCTATGATTCTTTCTTTCTTGACTTTCTTTAAGAATCTTTTGACCATTCTCTCAAATGGTTCGCCTTTCTTTTCTTTAACTCTCACATTAACGTGAGTATTTTGCTTAGACATAAACACCTCTCAATTCATTTAGTCTTTGTCTTAGTTTGTTTACTTTGTTTTCTTTTAGACCTTCTTTGGTTCTAAAATCTCTAACGGCTTTTTGAAGATCTGGGCTTAGCTTTTGAATATCTTCTTCTGACATAGCCATAATTTCTGATGGTAAAAGTTCTCTTTCAACTTTATTCATTTTTAATTTATAATTCATAGTGTTTTCTAAAGCATCTTGACCTGTAATTACATCATCTGCCTTAGTTAAACTTGATTCAGCAGATTTTACAGCTTTACTGTTTGGTGTAAAATAATTATCAATTTTTGCATCAAACCCTTCTACACCATCAAGCATATTAGCAATTTCAATAGCTGTATACTTTTTATCTGGATTTCTAGATAATTCTTTTGCAAATTCATCATTGTGGGCTGCTAACCACGAAAGTGATAAAGCTTTTGGATCACTTATGCCAGAATTACCATAATAAAAATCTTGTCCTACATGCTCTGAATTGAAAGTTACAAGATCGTTTTGTGCTACTTGTAAAGCAATACCTTCTGCTTGCTCTAGTCCATATTTTAAAATATCATGTTGCATGACTTTCAAATCAGCACTAATAGGTTTTTCGCTATTCATTAAGTAACTTGCAGCTATAGCACCAGAGTTTAAAAATCCTTTTAAAAGCTTATCTTTACTTTGTATTTGTTGCCCGTAGTGACGGCTAGCTGCTTGTTCTTGTTTTAAAAGTGTTTCAAGTTTTTCTTGAGCTGTATCTGTATAGTTTGTGGCTGCTAATGCTTGTTGAATTTTTTGTACATTATTGTCTGCTTCTTCTTGTTTTTTTAACAAATCACGCAATTCAATAGCATCTTCTGGAGTCATACCACCCAAAGAAATCATTTTATTTGCTTCCTCTGGGTTTATTCCCTCGGCTCTAAGTTGATCTTCTAGTGTAATTTTATCAGCATTTTCATTTCCTAAAGCCATACTTGTAGTATGACCAGACATAGTTGCAATTGTTAATAATGCCAAAACAAGTGGACCAGAGGTTTTAATTGTTCGTAAAACACCACTAGATTTTTGTTGCTTGTCTTTATCTTCTTCTTGTTTCTCAAATAAATAATTTTTTAATTCTTGACGAATAACATTTCTTAATTGTTGCTCGGTTATTGTTTTCACTTTATTTGTCTCCAACCACCCGTCATTTTAAGTAAACCAGATATGTCAACTCCAGAGTCGCTTGGATCTACGCCAGCCAATGGAGATGCAACAGACTCTGCTCCTTTAGTACCAGATACATCTCTTGGTGCTGGTGTGGGTGTTGTTCCTTCAAATAGGTTCATACCACCAAAAGAATTCTTACTAAACTCTTCTAATCTTTTTCTTCTTTCTTCAATTTGTTTTTGTTTCTCTACTGCTCTATCTTCTTGTAGTTTTTTATTCATTTGTGGTTGAACTTGTCTTTGTTCTACCATTTGAACAGATGAAGTTTGTTTAATTATTTCTGATATTACAGTTGTTAGTTCTTCTTGCATTGCTTCTTTTACAAGTTGCTTAACAAGAGGACGAAGAGTTTTCTTTAGATCATTTGAATTCATTTTTCACCAATACATACATAAATAGAAAGCGGCACATAAAAATGCACCGCTTTCAGAAAAAAACCTATAACTTAGGTTTTATTTTTATTTCACTTACCTTTTGAACCCATTGGCTTCATTTTGTGAGATTCTGCTTTAGCATATACATTTTTTGGACTGCCGCCTCTTTTAGCTGGCATTTTTTGTTTAGCTAATGCTGCTTTCTTTTTAGCTTCATTCATACGCATTTTTTCTTTTATAGCATCAATAGCTTTTTTAATATCGTTTTCTTCTGGTTTTCCTGCTACGCTTCTAGCCATATTCACTAATGCTTGTAGCAACATTGGAGCAGCGGCACCACCAGCTACTGCAAGAATAGCTTGAGCTGCATCCATGCCTGTGAACTCATTTAATAAACCTTCACTAAGTTCTTCTTCGGTTTCCTCTGTATCGTTGACAATTGCCTCAAGTTCTTCTTTAATTATTTGCTTGAGTCTTGCTGTTGTAAGTTGCATATTAAAATCTCCTTATTTAATTTTTTAATAAATCTTTTATTAGACTATTGAGTTTTGTTTGTTTGTTTTCTGTAACAATCTTTTTATTTTCTTGGAACATAAATGCACCGTGAGTAGAAGGTTCAGAAACAATATCAAAACAAATAAGATTGAAATCGTCTTCAACAATTGTTTCGCCTCTGCTTTCTCTAACAGAGCCAGTACCTCTTGAAGAAATACCAATCTTTACGTTTGCGTTTATAAGTTCTCTAAGTACTTGACCAGATGGAGTACTGAGTACTTGAATTTTACCCATTACATCGTTTCCATTCCACCAAGTTTCTGTAACAAGATGTGATACATTACGGAGATTAATTACAGATTGATCTGGGTGATCTAATTCTCCTAATGCTCTTCTTTCTTGAACAAGTTGTCTGTATGTTGTCATTTCTCTTGAAAGAACTGAATATGGATAAATTCTTCCATTTCCATTTCTCGCTTCAGCCCTTTGAATAACGCCAGACAACATCATTCCACCTTGTTTTATAAAATGCTTGTCAGACTCTGTTAATATATCTTCGCAGAGTCCGTTTGGGCATAATTCATAAAATTCTCTTAATAGTGATTTATTCATTTATATAATTTCCTATACCTTTCGGTTTTCCTCGACAACATAAACGAACTGGTTGTAATGCCCACTTTCTTGTCCAAAAACCTTGTGTTAAATTAGTTTTCATGATTAAACTCCAACTATTCTAATTAGATTCATTTTTGTTATTCTTCTTTATTGATTTTAAAATTAATTCCAAAATCGGTAAATAATGAACAAAGAACATAAGAACTCCCAGATGATAAACAAGAAAGTAAGAACACATCAACTATGTTTGGATCTATGCTTGTTAAGTTAGATAGTTTCATCATTAAAGCAACAAACCATCCAACATGAAATCCCATACACATAGGACATTTAAAAAGCTCTCCCCACAATCCTTGTTTTGGTCTAACACAAGAAAGTATTGAACCATAAACAAGGATGTTGGTTAAACCATAACAAGCAAGAATGAAAAACAAAATCCACATTATTTCTTCTCTTTTTGCTCTCCAAGATAAGCAATGTTGTAATGTTTGTTGATAGAGTAAGCAGCAGTACCAATTGAACCTTGACGAGCTTTTTGTGGTACTTCACCAAGTTCGGTAGAATCTTCTTCTTCTGGATCTGTGAGGTAATCGTCTTGTTCTCTTCTCATTTGTCTTTCGTATTCAAATGATGGTCTTTCATTATCCATAAACAGTGCGGTTGAAAAAATAATAACTTCAATTGGATCTACTTTTTCTTCTGTTTGAGGAATAGCAGCTTCCATTGATGCATAAATGTTCCCTGCTTGTATTGTTGATGGATCAATAACACCACGTTTGTAAAGAAAATCTAAATACTTATTTTGAGTATAATAAGTTTTATCATCCATTGAAAGGGTTGATAAAACAAGTATTTTATTCTTTGATGGAGAAATAATAATGTCTATGTAAGGATGATCTTGGATAATAAAATTGCCATCTAAAGTTTTTCTTATGTCAAGTTTAACTTTAGTTTTTGGTGGCTCTTGTGGAGCACCTGGCATTTTATCATCTTTGACTTTTATTTTAATAGACATTAGGAAAGTTCCTTAGCAATTCCTTGAAGTTTAAGAACTTTTTCGATAATGTTATGATCTATTTGAGTATTCTTTATAGCATCAATTGCAGAAAGAATGTCCTGTCTTTGTGTACCTTCGTTAAGATTAGAAGTTGTTTTTACTAAACTTCTTATTCTTGAAATCTCTTCGTTGAGATAAACTTTAAAATCAAAGTCTCCGTCTGAAAAAGACGCAATGTATCTTGTTAATAATTCTTTTTGTTCTTCAAGAAGAGATGTACCATACTTACTGTTAAATTTCTTTATGAATTCTTTGTATACAAGATTATCAATTGGTTTAAGATTTTGAATAGTATCTTCTGTTGATAATCTTTCAACCAAGAATTGTTCAAGTATAACTCTTGATTTCATTGGAATTTCTTCATCAAAGATTTGTGCTATTGTTGCAAGATCTTTATAGTTTGACATAAAATTTGTAAATACAGCAGGACCAAGTTGTTTATTTACATTATTAATAACATTTGTTTGATCATTAAAAATGTGTTGTTGATTAAGACCAAAATAAACTCTTTTAGCTTCTGTAACCATTCTCTCTGCTGTTTCTTTAGGAAGTCCTCTTGACTCATAAAGAGATTTGTAAACATCAAGTTCTTTTGCTAAAGTTGTACCTTTTTTAAAATGCTCTTTAATTATTGATAATACAAGTGCTTTTCTTTTTTCATCTTTGGTAACAATTGCTTTTGTAAGCTCTTTAGTTAAAGACTCAAAAAGAAAAGCGGTGTTTCTTTTCTTATTATGTTTAAGTTTTATTCTTTCCATTATTTTTGGTCTCCAGACTTTCGATTAATTGACGAGTTTCACGCTCTATTCTAAATAGTTCAAATTCTTCTTCATTGTTATTATTTTGATTTTCTTTTAAGAAATTACCAATTAAATCATCTAATTCGTTTGAACCTTTAAAGACATTCTTTTTACTACCACTTGCAGTAAAGCCTCCACCAGATGCGTTAATAGAACGTGCTCTTGCGCCAATAGTTCTCTTATCTGTTGCAACTGGTTTGTACCATTTTCCTTTAGATTTAAAAGTTGTGGTCATAGTTTTTCCATAACCATCTCTTCTCTTTGATGGTGCTGCTAATAATGTACTACCACCTTCTTCTCCTGCTGGTGGAGCTTCTGGAGCTTCTGGTGCTCCACCTTCTCCTCCACCCTCTGGTGGTGCGCCTTCTGGTGGTGCTCCTTCTGGTGATGGTGCGCCTTCTGGACCTCCAGCTTCTGGTCCTCCAAGATCTCCACCAAGACCTAATCCACCACCGCCACCGCCTCCAGCGGCGGCTTGTGGTTGTGCGCCAGCAGCTTCTAATGATGCTGTAAATTTACGATCATAATATTGCTCTCTTTGAATGCGTAAGAATTCTTCATCAGATAGTGCAAAGATATGTTGAGCAATCCAACGCTTGGAGAAATATCCTTCAGTAGCTGCACCAGCAACGTCAAACTTTGTTTTCCAATGTTCAAGTTCTTGTAGAGCAGCAATCTTTGATGGATTGTTCAAAGAAAGTTTAAATGAAATTAAATCCGATCCTCTATAACCAAGTGTGAACAAGTGAATGATACCAATCTTTTCTAACTCAGCAACTGCAACTCTTTGAAGTCTTTGTATAGTTCTTGCAAAACGAATGTCTTTTTGTGCAAGAGTAGCTTTATCTTCTGTTGCACCTTCGCCTCTAATAAGGTAAGACATAGGAACTTTAAGAGCAGCAAAAAGCTTATCTCTAAGATATTTTACGTCTTCAATAGCAGAAGCAAATTGACCACCTGGAAGTGCATCAATCTTTGTATTATTCTGTCCACCACGAACAGGAATAAAGTAATCCTCGTCAACGGACATTGGGTTATAACGTAAATCAACACGACCAGTATTTTGGTCTACAATTTGATTACGCTTCATTGAAGTCATAATCTTTTGCATGTATTGTTCTACATCTTGTGGTGGAACGTTTCCAACATCAATATAAAATACTTTTCTTTCTGGTGATCTTGTGATACGATATGCCATCATTGCGTCTTCAAGAAGAGTTAATTGTCTCCAAATTCTTCTTGCAGAGTCTAATACAGAAGTACCATATGGAGAATATTTATCGTTTCCAAGAATTCTAAAATGTGCAACTTGCCAATTTTCAAAAGTTAAACCACCAGAGTTCCATTGAAATTGAACATAGTTTGGATTTGTTGGGTCTTTACCCTCCATTCTTTCAATTTGATTTGCTGGAAGTCCTAGAGCAGATTTAATACCTAGTCTTTCGTCAATATCTAAATATAAATAATGGTCACCATATTTACACATATTACGGCACCAATTAAATAAATTAGAATCAAGATTTAAAGTTTTATTATACAATGTGCTAAGAATAGATTTAATTTCTTCGTTTGCACATTTAATATTTAACATACTATTAAGTTCATTAGATGTTGTCATTTCATCTGCATAAATATCAAGAGCAGATGCTATCTCTGGCATGTATTCCATTTGATCAAAATCAATGTACCTATCAGCACGATTTTGATTTGCCATCATTTTAGATGAGAAATTTTCGTATGGATTATAGGCAGATTTCTTAAACTCTAACCCACCAGCAGATGTAAAATTTTGACCAAACTTGTCCATTTGGTTACGTCTATATCTACTTTGAACTGGCTGATTGTAATTAACTATAGGCCCAGAAAAAAGTTTGGTTAACCTTTTAAACAATTCAGAGTCTTGATTTTTTGTATTTTTAAATTTTTGTTCTGCCATTTTTATCCTTTATAAACCCAGAAATAATTTTGGTATTGTTGTTTTGCTTCGTTTATAGAAATTGATAGGTCTTTATTGTAGCCAGCCATACCAGGTATTTTAGTATCTATCATTGTATTAGTTTTTACAAGACTTGTCAACATAGCTTTCTTATATTCTAGTTCTCTTTGGTTAGTTTGAAATACTGTATCTTTAATCCAACACGCAATTGCAAGTGACATTACTAAATCATCATTATATCCTTGCATTGCTTGTGGCCTACCTAGTGACCAAATAAAAGTATCTAATTCATTTATTGTTCTTAATGAATTAATTGTAACTGATTTATTCCTAATAAATTCTTCTAATTTTGCAATTATTAATGGTCTTGATTTATGTGAAGTTGTAAATCCTGGGACTGTATTTAAAGTTCCTTCGGCAGTTACTTGATCTACATAATCACCAGAACCTTTTGTAGAATAATATATGTTTGGATAATTAGAAACAATAATTTTTTCAACTACTGAATAGCCGAGATTATTGTTTTCTACTACTATCATACAGTTACCATATTCGCGTCCAGCAGTTACTAATAAATTAGCAAAATCTTCTGTACTTAATTTACCTTGGTATTCTGCAACTTGTTCAAATGAATCAATGTCAATTATATGAAATACAGAATTATCCTTACCATCACCTCTAGCAACGTCAGCAACAAGAACATAAGAACGATCTGAATTAAACTCTTTCCAGATCCAATAATTTCTATCTGAGTTTGTTCTATGCTTTGGATCTTTGCAGGTTGAGTGCAATCTTTCTAGATCGTCTGATTCGATGACGGTTTCACCAGATGCATTGAAAGAACACTCATATTCTTGAGCAATTTCTCTTCTTGAAAGATTTTTAGTTTCTTTTTCAAACCAAGCTTGATCTCTGTGTGGATGGACAGTCCAATGAAGTTTTATTGGATGAAAATCGTTTGTTCCGCTTTCTGCGTCAATATAGGTTTGATGAAACCAGTTACCTACACCGTTTGGGGTTGATATAGCAATACAGCGACCACCAGTAGCCATTGTAGGATAAACACCTGTCCAGAGGTCTTTCATATTTTCTATGAAGGCTGCTTCGTCCAGAACGAGTAAAGAAAGAGCCTCAGAACGACCAGCATCGCCAGAAGTTGCTGAAGCTTTAATTTGAGAACCGTTTGTAAGTTCAAATGAGTTTCTATTGTCTACAGATACATCAGCAATCATAAGCCAATCTGGTAGACTCTTAATAATATATTTAACTTTCTTTACTAAGTTTGATGCTGATAAAAGTTTAGTTGCTAAAATGAGAACATTCTTGTCTCTGTGAAATAACATTAACCAAGCGATATAACCTGCAACAATTGTAGAAAGACCTAACTGTCTTGCTTTTAAAACTACGTTAAATCTATAGTCCTTCATATCTTTTAGGACTTGATCTTGAAACTCAAATGTTCTAAAAGGTATTGGACCTTTTTGCGTATCAGAAATTTTAGCGTATGTATTTAAAAAATAAACTGGATCTTTACCACACTTTAAAATTTCAGATTGTATTTGTTGTTTTGTTGGTCGGTAAACAGCCATTTCATTTTAGTCTTTTTTCTTTTCTGCTGGTCTTTTGTCGTTTTCTGGTTTCTTAGCTTTTTGTCTTCCCATAGAGAGAAACTTTTTTGTAATCTCTCTTGTCGTATCTTCACTTGGAAGTCCTACGGCAATAACAACTTTGCTATCAAAAGATGTTATCTCAAACTCTTGATACATAGAAAGGTCTGTTCTTGATCTTGAAATAGGTTGAACAAAAATGTTCACTTCTCCAACTGGTTTCAACGAAAGAGTGTTGCCTGTTATTGTTTTGTATTCTTTCTTTAAGAATTTAATAATATCAGCCATTACGCCTTCCATTTCAGATTCAAATTTTGCACCTTTGTGAACTTCTTTCATGGAAATTTCACTTTGGTAATTAACACAAAGTTTGTTTCCTTTAAACTTGACTTTAAAACCATCAATAACTCTTGAATCAAGGATTGGGTCACCCTCTTCTCTACGGAGTCCTATTTTCTTTTCTTCTCCATCAACATTGTATTTACCAATGTGTGAGCCATCATAAGCATTTGCTGCTGCTTGTGCGATGCCTTGAATTATTTCAAGAGTAGTAGCCATTATACAGTCCCTCTTACTTTATCGTATTTAAATGCATTGTATGCGGATTGAATCATTTGCTCAGCTTGTGCTATTTTAGATTGCATCCACTCTGGGAGATTATCACCATCTTGGATCATATCATGAAGTTTTAAAGCTGCTTCGCCAATTTTATAAAGTTGACTTTTTGACATATAACCTTCATAATCTAATTCTTGATCTTGACCTTCAACGGTTTCATCATAGCCTTGTGGCATATCTGATGGTGGATTATCAAAACCAAAGTCTTCTGCTTCATCTGAACCTAAAACAGAATGTGCCATTTCTGATCCATGCATCTCTAGAAGCATTTCACGTTCCCATTCTTCTTTAATTATTTGTTTAAGTTCTTCACGACTTACTGTTATTTTCATTTGGCCTCCATCCTGTTTTCCATCTTTCTTCTCTTCCCTCAACCCATTGAATGTAACATTTTTTGCAACATTCAAATCGATTCATATACAAATCATCATTGAGATCAAAAGAATAAATGTGACAAACTGGACAACTTCTTTTGCTGTCTTTATTAAGTAGTTTTTTAGAAATAAAAAGACCTCCAACATCAATCTTTTGATCTTTTTGTTGTTCTTTTTTGGCAACTTCTTTTAATTGATTTAAATATTCTTTTTCTTTATCTTCATTCCAGTAGTGTTTTGGATTTGCAATTGTATCTTCGCCATATTTTTGTGCTATGGCTTTTTCAATTTTTACAATTTCATTCGGATCTTTCATGTTTTTCCCAACTAATTCCATTCCAAAATTCAAAATTTGGAAGGTTTGCTTTATATTTAAATTGTTCAAAAAAATCTGCTATATATAAATATTTATAATTATTTTTATATTTATCAATTAAATAATAAAAAGATAAAGTACCATAAGATTTTTTATGATGTACGCTATTCATAACAGAATAAAAGATTTGATCTTCATAAAAATTAACTCTACCCCAAAATATATCATCAAAGAAAAAATCTAAGTAATTATTACTTTTATAATCTTCAATATTTTTTGGAATTAAAATTTTATCGTTATTAGTTTTATAAGATATATTAATTTTATCAACTTGTTTTTTTCTTGAATTAGAAATTTGTTTTAATTCTAATCTTGACGAACAAGTTTGATACCAAAGATTATTAAAAGGAACCCAACCATTTTCAAACATAAATTTACAAGATTCATTTTCTCTAATTGCTTCTAAATGGAGTAAAGGCTTTTCACCATCAAAAATAGTATTTTTATGATTTATTAATAGTTTCATTATCTAATTGATTATATGTGTCAGATCTTTTTTTATTAGATTCACCATTGTTTAAATCTGTATGGTCATAATTCATTATGTCAGTATCTGGGGTAACCCACCTAGCGTTTCTTTCTGCTGTCCATAGTGTAGTATTATATTTTCTATTTATTACTAAATTTTCTTTAACTGTAAAAGAAGGATCATGAACAGTTAAACGATTGTTTGGTTGTATTGCAAAATTTCCATTATCCATTGCAATAAAATGACCACATTTATGTTGTGATGGAAATTCACTTAATCCAAAATCCGTCTCTGACGCATCTGATGAGCTTGCCCAATCCAAAGTAAAAAGATACTTACCTTGATATTTTTCCCTTCTTCTTGAAATAAATTTTACTACTTTATTTTTTAAAATTGGATAAGAAGTAACACCAACATGATAAGAAAAAGAATCCCATAAAACTAATTCATCCAATTCTTGTTGTGGTGCATTTTCTTTCCAACAGAATGCATGTATAGGCATTCTCCACCACAAACCTCCATCTTCCATTATAAAGTGGAATAAAGGAGCTTGTGATGGTATTGAACACATACCAAAAATATAACAAGAAAACTTTTTATCATGTGAATCTTCATTGTTTCTTAAGAAATTTCCTCTTACAAAAGCTTCAACTACTGGAATTGGTGTATTTAAATATGACATAAAATTTTCCTTGAATTTAGTTTATTATTATTTTAATTATTTGTCAAGGTTTCATAAGCATAAATAGAGCCAAAAGATGTAGCAATACCAGCAGCAAACCCTACACCAATCCAAAGTGATGTATTATTTTTGTTTGTTGATTTTATTATTTCGTATGCTTTTTCTAATTCTTTATCTTTTATTACAACTATTTCTTCACTAGTTTTAATTTGTAAATCTAAATCATATTGTAATTTTTCTTCATTTAAGTCACATTCAGTTTGTAACTTATCCAACTCATATTTACCTTTTAATTTTGCTTCAGCAGTATCTGCATCACATTTAGCAATAATAGTTGCCATACCAGAAGGAGCGAGAATAGTACCAGATAATGGTGCTACTTCGCCTTTTTTAATTGGTGCATAGTCTTGTGCAAATGCTAATTTTGTTAATAGTAATAGTGTAATCATTTTTTAAGTCCAAACCTTTCTTCTAATTCTTTATCAACAACTTTTGGATCAGCAAATCTTTCTTGCAAATCTTTTTGTTGTTTTACTTGTTTGTCTTTAACTTGTTTTAAATCTTTTTGGTAGTCTTCTTCAAGTTTTTTAACTTTATCTTGATAATCTTTAAACATTTTATCATATGCTTCTCTTTGATCTTTTACAGCATCTTGTAAAACTTTTATTTGTTTTTGATTAGACTGTTGTGAAATATTTAAAGCAGATTCCATATTTTTAACTGCATTATCAGATTTAATACTAAAATAAACAGGTATAGCAATTGTGTATGTTATACCTGCTATTAATTTCCAATGTTGTAATATAAAAGCCATATACTAAATAGTAATCTTTGCAAATCCATCAATATTATCAATTGTAATAATTTGATCTGCAACATCTTTCAAAGCATCCATGTGTGAGATAAGAAGAACAGTATCGTAATAATTTTTAATCATATCTAGTATTCTAATAAATCCTTCCATATTTTCATTATCAAGAGCAGTTCCTGGCTCATCAAGTATGAATAGATTTGACTTAGGAAGATTGGATACTTGAAGCATAGAAAGTCTAATAGCCATAGCAGCAATTGATTTCTCTGCACCAGAACCCATTTCGATTGGTCTTGGTTCTGAGTTTTGATGCTCAATCATAATGTTTAGTTTAGAACCATCATCCTCAAAGTAAACTTGAAAGTCTACAATATTAGAAAGAATTGTTGAAATCTCTTCGTTAATTACTGGAAGTTTCTTTTTAATAATCTCATAGGAAATTCCATTTGAACTTGTTGCTTTCATAAAATAATCATAAGCAGCAAATTCATTTCTATAATTTTCTAATTCTTCTTTAGAGGATTTGAGTCCTAGAATCTTTTCACTCAATGAACCAAACCTAATGTGTGATGATAGTAGTTCATCATTTGCAGCTTTTGCTTCTTTCTCCAACTTGCTTAATTGTGATTGCTTAGCAAATTTATCTTCTGTTAGTGATTGCACTTGTTTGAATAGTTCTTCGTTTTTCTTATACTGTTCAATCTTGTCATTAACAGTATTCATTTCCTTGTTGATGTTAGAAATAATTGTATTAAACTTTTCAACATCTACTTTTAATTCAAGAATTTGTTTCTCAAGATTAGCTTGTTTAATTATTAGTTGCTGATGCTTAGCAATTTGACTTTCTACAGTCTCTGGGTTTAGAGACTGTAAAACATTACCAAGTTCATTTTGTTTTTGAACTAACTTATTTGTTTTCTCTTCTTGACTTTCAATTTTGTTAGAAGCAGCAATCGCATCTTTAATAAACTTACAAGTTGTGAATTGAGTACCACAAGGAACTTCTTCAAGCAATTTAATTTTATCTTTTAGATGTTTTGTTTCTTTGTTATTTAATCCAACATCTTGAGTAATTGCAGAAAGTTTTGTTTGGTAATCAACAATCCCTTGTTTTGTTTTCTTTAGACTTTCAATGTCATACTCTTTGAGAAATTCTATAATCTTTTCTAAATCAGTATTGCTATTTGCTATTTCTGCTGTCTTATCTGCTTTTGCTTTAACAGCCTTCTTTAGCGTGGCTTCAAGATAATCTTTTCTCTCAATTGTTTTAGAAATGTCAATTGACTCTACATTTATGTTTTTAAGTTGCCCATCTAATGAATCAATTTCACTTTTTAAGTTAGCAAGAGTTTCATTAGATACTTTTACATTATTCTTTAATCTTTCAGTATTGTTGTTGATTGTGTCAATTTCATCTTGTGCTTTTAAGATTTGAGTATCGTAATCTGTTGCTTCAAGTTTCTTGATAAGTGCTTTGATGCTTGCTGATTCTTCTTTAGCTAATTTATTCTTAGCATCAAAGATTTCCAAGTCGAGGAATCTACCAAGAATCTCTTTGCGCTTCGTTGAGCCTTCACGAATAAATGAAAGTGAGTCGAGCTGAGAAGACATTGATGTAAGCATAAAATCATCAATAGTTCCAAACATTTTCTTAATGTTTGCATCTGTTTGTACTCTGGAGTCTCCGTTAAGTGAAACACCGTCACCAATAAAATTTAGAACTGTCTTAGCTTCTTCTGTTCCATCTTTCTTAATTGTCTTTTCGCAAGTACGAGCAACTACGTATTCACTATCGTCTACTGACAATTTTAAATTTACAACAGCATTTTTCTTTGCTGTATTAATTACGTTTGATGATTTCTTTTCGTTCTTGGAAGTTGTATTAAAAAGAGCGTAAAGGATACTGTCAATTACTGAAGACTTGCCAGAATAATTCTTACCAAAGATTCCGACAATACCTTGCAGATTCTTAAAATTAATCTTGTTGCCACCACCATAATTAAAAAGATTATCCCATTCTAGAGATTCAACTTTCCAATTAATGTTTCGTGCAACTTCTTCTTTTGATTCAACTTCTGTATTAAACTTTTTATTAATTTCAAATACTTTCTCTAATACTTCTGATGGTACTTTGTAGTTTATAAGAAACTCTTCAATTAATTGTTCTTGAACTTTTACATTACGCAAATCTTCTTTTTCAATACCATCTACACTTTCCTTTAATTCTTTTGATCTGGCGACGTTCTTGGATAAAAAAGAAACACTTTCTGGCTTCCATTTTTCTTTGATTATGTCACCAACATTCTTCATAATCTCTGCTGGAAGATTGGTTCTAGAAAGCAATCGAAGTCTTGCATTAGGAGGTATTGAAACGTTGCTGGGAAGCTCTCCGTTCTCTTCAAGTTCAACTGTGATAAACGGATTAGGATTATCGATTACAACGTGTCTGCAATCAAATGAGAGCTTGTCTTGAATGTCCCAAATAAGAAATCCTTTATCATTTGTCTCACCGTGATTTTGTTGAAGAGTAGATCCTGGGTATCGGATTCTTCCTTCATTATCAAGTGTCTGATTAGTCTTATGAATGTCTCCAAGAAAAGCGTAATCGTGACCCTCAAAGATTGATACGTCGTGATCGGCTTTTTCAAGAACAAATCCTGTATCTGTCTTTACTCCGTTTACAGAACCGTGATAAAGAGCAATGTTAATAGCATCTGGGTTAGAGGGTTCTACCCAACCTTCCTCGTCAAAGACCGAAAGGACATTAAGAACAAAATTATTTTTTAGGTTTGTTTCACCAGATTTTTTTAAATAAAATAGTTGTTTATGATTTAATAAGTTCACTACTGGTGTGATTGCATCCATTCTATCGCTATTAGACAAGTTTGCGTCGTGGTTACCAGCAATTATATAAGTTGGGGCTATATTTGCTAAGTTTTGTAAAAATTCTGCTGCAAGGTTGACGGCCTCTGGTGATAAAGCCAGTTTGTTGTGAAACAAATCACCAGTATGTACTACATAATCTACTTTTTCCTCTTTTATTATTGAGTAAATTTTTGAAAATACTTCTCTATATTCTTTATGAAATTTATTTAATTTTACATGAGTATCACTAATGTGTGCTATTTTCATTAAATACCTCTTTTTCTTTCCATGTTTCGTTTTTTATTATATGTGAAACTGTAGTAATTCCAATATTAAATTGATTTGCTATTTTTTTTAATCCATAAGTATTTTTCTTATATAATTTTCTAATTTCTCTTACTATATCCCAATTTAATTTTGCTCTACCATTTTTATCACCAGAAAAATCAGCATGGTTTTCTTTTATTTTTTGTTTGGAATTATCTGAGTGTTTTTTCCCTTTCATACCATTTGTTTTTTTATTAGTCATTGGATTAATATTAGTTTTAGAAAATACATTATACCCCTTTTCTTTATTTGTTGTATCAAGTTCTTGTATAAATTGTTCTTCCATTTCTAAAACTAAATTTTTATCTTTTAATTCTTTTATTACTTCAAAAGTAAAGTTTTCTTTTCCATACTCATTCCAAGCATTTTGTAAATGAGAATTTGGATGCTTATTGTTGTTTAACAATGATTTATGGACACTAAATCTATCATTCAAACACCTTGTTGAACTTCCTATGTAAATTTTATTGTTAATTACATTTGTTATTTTATATATTCCAATCATGACGGAAACCTCCTTTTATAAGTAGTATTAAATTTCCGTCATGACCTAATTTATTTTTAGATTGCAAGCAAACTATGCTCTAGTACCCAATCTTCTCCGATTGGTTCTGCCCTTTCTTTTCTGTTTAAGAAAACGTGTTTTGGCATTGTACCTACGTCATCATAACCAGAAACATCTATTTTGTAAAGCTCAATGTCGTAACCAACGAGGTTCTGAATAAGTGTTGATGCTTTCTTTTCTGCATCTGGGTCAAGAGCAATGTAGACTTTTGGATCATACTGAACAATCTTTCTAAACAGATTTGATTGTTGATTTAGTGTAGAACCCAATAGAGGAATTGCATTTACTGCTTTCATCGCATCAAATACACCTTCAACAATTGTAATGTCTTCGTTCCAATCAAGATAAAGTTCATTAAATACAATGTCTTTAGACACTTTTGGATTCATATACTTTGGAAAGTCATTTGTATATGAACGAGCAATAAAATAGTTTACATCTCCATTTTCATTGAAAGATGGAATGATGATTCTATTTTTGTACTCACCTGTCAAGCAACAACCAGCTTTCCACATTACAACGTCTTCTTTGTTGAAGCCTCTATCATAAAGATACTTCAAAGCAAATCGTGCAGATAGTGGAACATTTTTATTTGCAAGAGAAACAAATTCTGGTGGTAGCTCAATTATTTCTTCAACTACTGTCTGTTCTTCGTCAAAAATGTTGGAGTCAAGTTGTGTTAGATCAACAACATTATTAATTTTATCCCACTCATAAAGCTGAGAATAGGATAGACGAGTCTTAAGCAAGCGACGAACGTTTCGTCCACGTTCATCACAAACCCAACATTTATAGTTGTTTGTTTTTAAATTTACAGATAGTTTCTTTTTATGATGCTGACAGAAAGGACAGAAAAAAAGAAGTTCGTCACCAGACTTTCTGTAATCTCCGAGTGCCGAACTTAGTAGTGATGTTTTGGTTGCCATGAATCAATCATAGCATTGTTAAACTTGCTGGTCAAGCCCGTATAGAGCAATAACAATTGCATCGGCTCTATCATCTGTTCCTGGTTGTGGATTACCATGAACTGTTAAATTATATTTAAATTCTGGGTGGTTCTTTTCAACATACTCAATTATGTACTTTTTAGAATCTTTTTGTGCAGTTCCTTTAGGTATTTTAATCCCTAATTTACTTCTTGCACTTCTAACTTGAACCATGTTTGGTGATTTATCAAACACTCTGTAAACGGTATAACAGCACATTCCATTAAATCTTTGAAGAGTTGCCATAGTCTGTGCGGTTGTTTTTCCACCACCAAAAGCTATAAATGGTTCTTCAACATATATGTCTTCAATAAAATAAAACTTTTTTAATTTTTCTAACTTATTTTCTAACATCAAAGCACGATTCTCTAATGAGTCGTCAGATTTTAATTTTATAACTTCAGATGTTAATATCTTTCTATCTTCACCCAAAACGGCAATCCCTATTTTGGAAGAACTTACATCAAGCCCTAATATTCCAGGTTTCATATTTACCTACAAATCAATTTTAAGTTTAAAAGTTAAGTCTCTTTCTTCAGTCTTTTTAACTGGTTTAGCTAATTTTGCAATACCTATAAGATTTTTATTTTCATCGTATATTCCAACTTTACTTATAAATGTTTGTTTTTGAAAAGATCCAGTTGGTTCGTCATACTGTGAGTAAACTGTATTTTTAATTTCTAAAACATTACTTTCAACAAAAGAAGTAGAACTTGTTGCAAACGAACTAGAAGTAGAATACTTTATATAAGTTGGATTGTTTGAATGATTCAACTCTCCTCTTGGTGCGTGTGCAAACAAAGTTATTGTTGGAATAGTGTGTGTTCCTTCAAAATATAAATTGTAAGATACATCTGACAAACTACCTGCTTGGGTCTTTATATCACCATTTATTCCATTTCCAAAATATATCCAAGAAGATGTTAAAAGATTATCTGTATCACTAATGTAATCTCTAGCTATACCATTTTCAAGCTTCCAAGAGCCAGTTAAGATAATAAAACCTTCGTTGTATAGTACAACACCAGCAGTAGAACCAGACCCAGTTGAACCATAAGGAGCTGTTTGAATTAATTCACCATTTGCATTTTTATCTTCTAAAGTTCCTATTAAAGAACCAGTAATATAAAAATCTAATTTTACAGAACGCTTTTTTATTTGTTTTCCAAAAAATATTGATGGTATACTTATCAAAGTTAATTCTTGATTAGCTTTATTTCCTAAAGAAGAAGAATAAGAATAATGAGTAGAAATATTCTTATAATAATTTAAAGTGTTTTCTAATGAATTTATATGTGGTCTGGATTGTCCAGTTTGATAATAATTTCTATACAAACTAGAAGACAAAGGATAAGAGCCAGTGATTGTGTCACCATAGTCAAATTCACTATCAAACTCGGTTGTTGTTACTGTTTTAAATGAACTTAACGTACCATTTTTTGTTATAAATGGATATATAAAACCAGTTTGTGTTTCGTTTCTATCTATATTTAACTCATACAGACTCACAAATCCAGGTTCTACACACGTTATTGAACTAGTAAAAGCACCACTGATTTGTGGTTTATAGTTATAGTATGCTTTAGAATTATAAATAAAAAAATTGTTTTGTGGATAAGTTTTTACATAATTTAATAAAATATCTGAATTTTTAAATTTATATATTGACATATCATTAGTAGTCTAATCTTACTCTTACTGTAAGTTCGTTTGTTGGATCTTTTCTTAAAGGTTCAGAAAGTTTTGCTACAGCTAAAAGTTCATTATCAGCAGAATATAAACCAACAGTTGTTATGTAAGAAACTGGAGAATCTGTTGAAGTATTCTTCACAACAATCTTACTTGAAGAAAGATATGTTGGATTAGAAGAATAATTAAACTCATTATGAGAAGCGCGACAGAAATAAATTGTTGAGTTTAATTCTGTAGTATTGTTAAATTGAACATTTTGAATTCTCTTTCTGAGTGTGTCTGATAATTGTTGTATGGTAGAGCCAGTAAGGGAATTAGTTCTAGAGAATGATCCGCTAAAATTAGCACTTTCAAATACAGAGGCTGTAAGAACGGCAATACCAGTTTGGTAATAAACGTGACCAACGGCCAATGAAGTTGTTCCAGCGTCAGCAGAAGATGTGTATAGTAGACCATATTCTCCTGCTGGTGAATTGACTTTGAAAGCATTTGCTGCATTATAATCAGATAATGTTTTAGTTCCAGTAAATGGTGTAGTAGAAGATCCAGTACCTAATGTTAAAGTAAAAGAGCCTTTTTTAATTTCATCTTTTGCAAGTAATCTAGCAAAAGACATAAAATAACATTCTCTAAATTTAGTTTCACCGCTAGTAATATCACCATTTTGGTCAAATGCCATGATAGTTCCAGTTACATCGTGTCCAACCAAAACTTGTGCCATTTGATTATAAATGTTTATTTTTTTAGAATTTTGTGTATTTGTAGAACTTGATAAAGAATTAGCTGAAGAATAGCCTACCGTTATATCAAATATGTGATTTGCAGAGGAGCTTAAATAAGGATAATCATATACACTTTGGAATAATCCATGCGAATAGTTCTTAATATTATTATCTGAGTAAGTACCAGACACTATGGTTCCAGTAAGTGGAATTACCTCATGAAGTAAAGTTTTTGTACTTGTTACATCTGATGTTGATAATGTTTTAAAAGTTGTCGCCATGTTTATATCCTTATTTTTATTATACTACTTTCTTTACAAATCTAACTGGAACATTTATTGAGTAACCAGTTGTAACACCAGTAACTTTTATATTTGTAGATATTACATAATAATTATCACTACCACGGCCAGTTAGTATTGCTGAACTAACAGTTGTACCTAGTTGTGTAAATAAAAATGTGCTACTATTAAGATCAAGTGAGGCTCTAATAGCAAACTTTAATCTTGTTCCAACTGGTCCGTCAATTGAACTATTTCTATCGGTTGATGAAGGTACTGGAATTGATGTAACAAATGGTGAGTCAGCAGTTGATAAATAATAGCTTGCAATATTATCATCATCAATAAAAGATAAGGTAGCTAATGTTGAGTCGTATACTATTGAACCAAATCTGTTATCAACTTCTATTAGGTATTGTGTTTCTTTTAAATCTGAATCTATAGTAAAGGTTCTAGAGATCTCAGTTGTATCCAAACCTTGATCTATAACAATGTAGTTATTAGAGTTTGAAACGCCTTTTATAACGCCTTCTTCACCACCAATTAAAGATTCAGTTGTTGTATCACAAGCAACTAAATAATTATAATTGGTTGAATCTAAAGCATAATCTGGTGAGCCTCCATAACTGGGCTGTACGTTTAGTTTTAATACTGGTAAATAAAGTAAATTTGTTCTTGAGATTGATTGAAGTTTGTATTTCAAAATTGATGTATTGTTGGTAAAAGCTTCAAAGACAGGGGTTTGTAGAATATCTAAATCATAATATGCTGAACCAGATGGGTGATTCTTATTATAAGAACCATAATTAATTTCATCATCTCCAAATGCAAACTTTGCTATTTGAAAAGAACCATCTGCTCTTGCTAGTCTTGCTCTACCAGCATCTGTTAATACTGCGTCTAATATAATATCGCCGCTATTATCTAAGAAACCCATGTTATTACCTCTTTCATAAATAGTGTATTTATATAAATATTCTAATTAATTTTATTTTTTAAAAAATCAATATTAAAATCTACCAATTTTCCAGTAGCTTTGGAACGTAATCTTATTTTAAACTTCTTATTCCATATAGTATCATCAGCAATTCCAAGCTTTACATTTGTAATATTTTTTGCACTCTCAGACTCATCTTCTGTGTCAATATAGGATTGTTGTATTGAAGGAGCTATATGTAAATATTTTTTAAGCATTTTATATGGTTCTTTTTTTCTTGTTTCACCAAATTCATTTATAACGTTTATTTCTGGATAAACAGCACCAGCATCATCAATTAATTTAATTTCATATACTGCTGTTGGATTAGATATTAGATTATGAACATCTACAGTTCTAAATGTGTAATAATAATACTTATTTGGCTGTATAGTTTCTAAATAACTTTCTGAGAAAGAACCAGATAGCAGAGCAACATTTGTAATACTTGCATTTTTAAAATCACTATATGATGATGGCTTAGTTTCTAACTTTAAAATCTGAAAGAATGTTGTTGTATCATCTGTTTCAAACAAAATTGGTCCTGTTAATTTTTGTTGTGATCTTCTAGCAATATCTATAAATTGTTGATCTTCATTAAAAATTTTAATTGGATCTGCAATTTGTCTTGCAACTTGATTATTCATATAAAATGAAATTTTGTTATTTATTCCAAAATAAGGAATAAATTGTACATCCAATGGAACAGGAGGGGAATCACAAACTATTACATTTTTATTAAAATATTTTGTTTGTATTATTTTTATTGTTGGAGTTGAATAACAACCTAGTATAAGTGAATTTTCTTCTGATACATAATCATCAAAATAATAGTTAGTACCTATTACAACTTGATATGCATCTACTTCATAAGTATAGTTTTGATTGTATTTTATTTGTGTATCATAATATAAGAAATTTTTTACTTCTAAAGGATTCATAAATAACAAAGATTGAACTGGAACTGCGCCATTTAATAGCTTTCTTACACTATAAATTGTTGTTTCATTTTTTGTTAAATCACCATTATATATTTGTTTATAGTTTCTGAAATGTGGGTTTACCAATTGCCCTACTTCAATTTTTGATAATATCCAGTTTAATGTTTTAGCAGCTATACTTTGATTAGTGTCTGAACATTCGTCTAGATATGTAATTACAGGTATTTGCTCTGTTGTTGTCCCATTTGCTATAGGCACAGTTGGTCTACTTCCATCAAATATTGAAGAAGATAATACATTCATAAAATCTAATTCTAAACCAATAAAATCATTCTTTACATAACTGTAAGTTATTTGAGGAATATTATTATTATCAAAAGATACATTACTATCTTGTATAATGTTTATAGATCTTTCTAATTGTCCTCCAAGAGATCCATTGCCAAATGTTAAAACAGTATTAATTCCTTCTTTTAAACATGTGTTGATAAAAGAGCAATTAATATTTAAATCATAGATTAAAGAGTTAATACCAACATCGCCAAAATCTGTAGTAAAGTTTACTTTATTATAAAATGGAAAATTTTCTCTACGATTATCGTTGTCAGCTAAAAAATTAAAATCATTGTTTATTGCAAAGTAATTTACTTGATTTATAGTTTTGTTGTATACAGATTGATATATACTAATATAGGGGTCTACTTGAGATGCCCAAGAATTAAAATAAGATCCATTCGTGAAGTCAGAGTCTGACACCAAAGCTACAGGCCCAGCAAAACCAGGAACTTCTAATTGACTATGTTGAGTAGCAAAACTACTAGTTTTTTGAGTTAAATAAAGATTAGGTAATATTTTTTCATTTACACTTGGTAAAGAATTTTCATATTGTTTTTCATAAAAATTATAATTTGAATTAACATCATAGAAATCAGAAAGACCAAAATTATATATTTCTTGTTCTGTTTTTGAATATGGTGTTTTATAATCAAAAGAGTATTCTTCAAATATTTTTGGATTTATTTGAGGAATAAAAAGATCTATGGTAGCAATTTTATTTAACATAGCTAATTTTAATTTTTCTTTAAAATCTTCTACCAAAACTCTAGTTACATTTATTCCTATTGATCTAAGAAATTCTGAGATATTTGAGTTATTAAATGTTAAGGACACTAATTCTTTATTAATTTTGAAAGTGCTTTGGTTGGTGAATAGAGTACCAGACATTGGCACTTCTACGGGATCAGATATTGATATATTAAAAAGTTTTGATGCCAGATCTTCAGTTTGAAAATTAATTAAATTATTATTTTCATCTATTGTTCTATACTTTCCCTTGATAGAGCGTATTGGATCAATATCTCCAGACAATCCTATTTCAACTACTTTATTAGCTATTTCTTGTAGTGTTGCCATTATCTTCTATTACCTCTTCCGAAATTATTTGTTGAGGCTCTTTCTGCTGCTTGTTGAGCGTTTCTTACTGCTTCTCTAGCCCTGTTTGTTCTTACGCTAGAAAATATATTTGCTACATTACTTTCTACAGTTTCTTGTGGCAATATGTTTTGTTGTTCTAATATTGAACTTGGTGTATTCAAAGGACTGCCTGTTGGTCCTCTACCATTGTTATTGCTAAATATGTTTTGTTGGTCTAATACAGAACTTGGTCCGTTTAATGGACTGCCTGTTGGTGCTCCAGATTGGTTGCTTGTAACTGGGCCAACCGTTACGGTTACTGATGGTTCTGCAAATACTACTTGTGGTCCGACTAATATTTCTGATAAAGGTAAACTGCTAGTATCTTCTGTTGATGGTGTGTATATACCAAAATCAGTGTTGTTTCTTGTAGTTTGGTTATTACCAAAAGAAACTTTATTTATATAATAATTTATTTTAGATATTGAATAACTCATATTTTACCTTCTAGTGATCCTTGGTCTAGTTGTTGCTAAAGAATATCTTGGTTCACGTTCTGCTGTTATTTGTACTTCTACAAATGGAGCATTATTTGAAGGATTTGGAAACTGTGATTCTCTTTCCGTATATGTTTGATTATTTCTATCTTGTATAAATTCATTATTCATATTTATTTCTGGGCCGTTGCGTTCTTGCGGAGTTATAAAATTTCCTAATCTTTCATTTAACAAAGAAGATGTTGTTGAGCCAAATTGAGTATTATCTTTAAACAATATAAAATACATATATGGAATTTGCAAATTGTTTATAACATTTTTTACTTCATAAGATAGTTGATTCAATATAGGTTCAAATCTGCACAACACTCTAGATCGTAATGGAATATTGGCAAATGTAGTTTGGTTTAAAGAAGCCCAATTATTATCTTTTACAGAATTTCCAAAGTCTTCAAGATATGTTATTTGATATTTTGGTATATAAAAGTTATAAAAATTACTTAAATCAGTATCTTTTTTGGCATATTGTTTGTAATCTATTGTCAAGACTTGGTTATCGTTGTAAGAAGATAATACATAATTTAATAATTTTTCAATTGATTCGCGTTTTTTATTATCCAATTCTATGTCAAATACTGGTGAAGAATTTACAAATGTTTCTCTTGGAGTTGGTATAGAGTAAGTTAAAGGGTCTGTTTGTGTAAACGATGGCTCTGGTACAGGGTTTCTGGTGACTTCTAATATTTTATTAATTTTAAATGATTCTACATTTAAACTATTTTTTTGTAGAACATCCAATACTAAAGACTTGTATGGTTTTAAAAATTCTCCTCTTGTAGAGGTTAAATTATATTCTTCACTTAAATCAAAATCAATATTTGTTAAATTTTTATTTAAGTATATTAAATAATTATTAAAAAAAGATACAAGTAATCTAAACTCTTTACTGTCTATGTTTGTTGAATTACTTAAATTAATAAAATTATCATATATTATGTTTAAATTTGAATCAAGTATTGGTTGCAAATTACCTGCTGTTGTAGATAAATAATTTGATAATTTTGAAGAATTAATGGAAGGATAATTATCTACATAGCTAGGCTCGATAAGTAAAAATTTATTTCTTTTAAAATTATTAAAATAATTATTTGTTACAATATCTTGAAACACATAATTTAATTCTATAATATTGTTAGTGGAACTTCCAATTTTAATAGTAGAAAAGGATGAAGTTTCGCTATCTATATCTACAGATTTAAATTTAAAAGTTCTTTCAACTATTGAAGAAAAAGATTTTATTAATTCTATAGTTTTAGAAACAACATATAATGTTGAACTTGGTTCATCTGTTGAACTTACAAATAAAGATTTTACTAATTCTTCTTTTAGAGCTAAAGAATAATTAAGAACATCTAATATTATAGATTTATTTAAAGAGAAAACCATAAAATATAAAGAAGAAAAATTTAATGATATTTGTTCAAGATTTGGTATAAGATCAGAAGTTACATTTTTAAATGTATTTGTCTTAAGATCATAGTAACCAACAGAGCGTGTTCTAATAGAAGTTTCAGAACTAGAGTCTATATGTGGGTTAATGACAGTTAAACTATCTGAGCTTGCATAAGGTATTGATATTAAATTATAGTAATTTTCTAAAACTTTTATATCATTTAATAAATTGTTATATAATTGATAAAGAACTTCATTAAAAGAATCTTGAATAGTTATATATATTGAGTATTGAAAACTACTATTTTCTGCATTGCTTTCATCATCATCAATAAAATTATAGTAAGTAAGATCTGAATCGATAAATAAATTGACTTGGTTGCTATCATTTAATTCAATTATTTTTTGTTGTGAGTTTTCAATAACAACATAATCATCTGTTATTTCTTCTAATTTATTTATACTATTAATTTTTTTAACTTGATTTTTAAATATTTTAATATCTTTAATAAAAATATTATTTACAATAGCTTCTCTTAAAGCAGTAGAATTAACGATTGAATCAACATAATTTCCTATTTGTGATTTTGTTCTTATTATTCTTTTTTTATCAATACCAAATAAAATATGATTTTTATTTGATTCATCTTTAGAAATAAATAAGTTTGTAAAATATGGTGATATATCTTTGTTTGTTTTATTTGATTCAATAATTGAAATTAATTGATTTTCTAATGAATTAACAAAATAAGTGTTTATTGGTACTTTAACTATATCTTCTAGGATTGAATTGTTTATAATGTTTTGAGAGTTTACAATATTAAAATTTTTAATGACCTCTACAGTCAATGATCTACCAAATTCATTTGTAATATTGTTGTTTGGCAAACCTTTATCTAATACATAATTTTTTAAATCAAAATATGGTATTATTGTTATTATTTGTGTTTTAATGTTTTTTACAAAATCATCAATTTTATATGTTATTGGATATTCATAATATCTATTACCATTAGAATCATATTTTAAATAACTAATTAAATCAAAGTTTGTGTTTTCAAATATAGAATTTAATTTTGTAGTTATTCTTCCATTTGATTTATAATAAGATATACTATATTTTATATATTTTCTAACATCCTCATCTTCTATCCAAGAAGCAACACCACTATCATTATATTGATCAAGTACTGAGAATTTTATAGTTAATTTATATAAATTTTGAGAACCAGTATTTGTTGTTGTCTCAGCATCAGAATCAATGTGAGGGTTAGAAACAACTAAAGGTTTGCCACCATTTTCTATCAATATATTAGTAAATTTTATGGATGGTGCAAACATTTTTAACAATTATCTCCGTTTGGTTTTGCTGTTGTAGCATATAAACTATTTGTTGTTTTCTGGTTAATAGTTTCATCGCAAGCAACAACAGAAACCATTGTGTTTCTACTGTTTTGTGTTGGACTGATAAAATTACAAACAGTTTCATTATCTATTTCATTATCTGCAAAAACATCAAAATAATATTCTACATAGGAATTGTCTAATAAAAAATAGTTTTCTGAGGTTTCATCCATTAGTATATTATTGACTATTGAAGGTGCTTTGTGTTTAAAAAACAATTTAGTTAAAACATCTTGCCCTTCCGAATCTTTATCGTAGCGAAATACTTCTATCTCAAACATATCATTATCTAATTGCGTATACAGTTCACCAATATCAACTAATAGTGTTTTTTGCTCTACTAATACAGCAGAGCCATCAGCAAATATATCAGATAAGTCAAAGTTATTATAATTTTTTTGATCTCTTTTTTCGTTAATTATTAGTTCTTTGCTTGCTTCAACAGCATTAAAAAATCCATTAGGTGAATTTAATAATAAATTATATTCTT
>Ga0114976_10000105_pt1 | contig 45196 bp, 42 predicted proteins | sample S_130805_EF_Meta_FD_87319 | JGI IMG/M metagenome (GOLD analysis project Ga0114976, IMG submission 87319) | Freshwater microbial communities from Lake Simoncouche, Canada to study carbon cycling - S_130805_EF_MetaG | ecosystem: Environmental > Aquatic > Freshwater > Lake | place: Lake... | reverse complement strand
TGTGTCTTTGAATGGTATTGTTTTTGTAGCAAATACTACAGAAGCTGGAAGTACAACTTCAGGAGCCTTACGGGTCTATGGTGGTGCTGGTATTGGAGGAAATATCTTTGTGGGTGGTAACGCGGTGATAAGAAGCAATCTAGAGTCGGCTAGTACAACATCGGGCGCTTTACAGGTTGTTGGTGGTGCTGGTATTGGCGGGAATGTATATGTTGGTGGTAACTTGACAGTAACCAGAGATGTGTCTTTGAATGGTATTGTTTTTGTAGCAAATAATACTCAAGCTGGAAATACAACTTCCGGAGCCTTACGGGTCTATGGTGGTGTTGGTATCGGTGGTAATTTATGTGTAGGAGGTAGTGTAGGCATTGGGAAAGATAATTCCGCGTATAAATTAGATATTAGTGGAAATCTCAATATTGCCGGAGGGAATAGTAACGCTAATTTTGAAGGATTAACAATAACGACTACAGCAAATACACTAAATAATGTGGGACAACAAATAAATTTTAAATGTCGTCACGGTACTAATTCAACTATAATTCCTCAAGCATCTATTCAGACTATTAGAGAAAATAATTCGTTGGATTATTCTTCTGGTTTAGGATTTTCTACTTCAACCACTAGTGACCCGCCAACATTAATTGAAAAAATGCGAATAAAAGCAAACGGTTATGTTGGAATAAATACTACTAATCCACTATACTTGTTAGATGTAAGTGGGACTGTTAATATAACAGGACAATTAAATACTTCAACAATTAATAATAATGGAAGTATTTTTTTAGATGGTTTAACTGGTGGTGGGTGGTTACAATCTGAAACAAGAGGTATTGGTTATGCATCTTATGATACTGCAAGACGTTCCGGTATAAATGGGTTTAGCGGGATGGATATACAAAGTGTAACTGTAACTGCCAGCAATAATTATAGTCAAAATTTGCGATTTTGGACACATTTATTTGGTTCTACATCAGGTACAAATCCAAGAATGTTTATTAAACATGATGGTAATATTGGTATAGGAACAACTTCACCAGTATATTTATTAGATGTTAATGGAACTGGCAATTTTTCAGGATTATTGACTGTTAATTCTGGAGTGACTACTGGGAATAGTGCTAAAATAACAACTAAATGTTCTACTGCTACAAGATATGGGGAAATAAATACTAATAGTGATGGTAATACTACGTTTAATATTATTAGTGAGATTAATGCTAATGGATATTATTTTATGTATAATACAACTACGCAACTTTTACGTGTAAATCCTAGTGAAATTACCGCATTAAAAGTAATTAACGCTAATGATGGGTTAAGTGTAACTGGAACTGCATCTGTATCAAGTCTTTTTTATGTAGGTGGTAATTCTTCAGCTACTACTTATATGCGAATAGAAGCAAATTCAAATAATAATGGGTATATTGATCTTAAAAATAGTGGATCATTTTCTTTTAGACAAAATCTTGGATCATCTGCGATAGATGCCCCCATAAATTGCGGTGCAATAACTGCTTCAGGTACATGTGTTGCTTATAATTCAACTTCAGCTACGTCTGGTGCGGTGTTTAGAATCGAAGATGGTGCTTCTGATACTGCTGGTTATGGAGCACTACAAATAACTAGAGGCGATAATTTGTTCAGAGCACATTTATCATTTGTTCGTCTCGGTAATAGAATTTGGCAGTTTGGGTATATTTATGATACTGCGTATACAAATGATTTTGGGTTTTTTGGCAATGGCTATGACACTACCAAAAATCCTGTTGTTGCTTATTTTAGTGATCGTGGAATGAGTATAATGAAAAAAACATTGACTACTGGATTTGCGTTAGATGTAAATGGAGCTGTAAATGCAACATCATATAATGCAGGTTCAGATTATCGAATTAAAGAAAATATAAAACCTATTTCTGGTACTATTGACATTTTAAACCCTGTTCAATATTATAATAAAAATACTGAAAAGGAAGATATGGGTTTTATTGCACACGAAGTACAAGAACATTTTCCATTTTTAGTAAATGGTGAAAAAGATGGAAAAGATATGCAATCACTTAATTATATTGGTCTTATTGCCCTTTTGACCAAAGAAATACAATATCTCAAAAAGGAAAATCGTAAAATGAAATCTAGATTCGATCATATAGAAAGTTTATTGACAGAATTAATTTCTAAAAAGTAATATATATATATATATGTATTCAACAAACTATAAATTAACTACTCCTCTACAAAAAGTCTTAATTATTACTCAATATTGTATAACATTTTATAATCTTATTTTGAATACTTCTGTTTGTATGAATGTAGATGTTTTTGATGAAAATGGTAAAGCTATAGAAACATTTAAGCTTATTTTAGAAGGTGATGATTATAATAACTGGGGAAACAATGATAATTATATTAAAACATTTGTTGAAGCCAAGATAAATGAATTATACCCTGTTATACCTAATCCATCCTTATCATAAATTATTTTATAAAATCTCATAAAAATATTTCTTACTATTATTCAATACAGTATAATAACCAAAAACACATACCATGCTTTATAAAATCAATTCCAAAGAAATCGTATTATCACTAGTCTAACTATCATGATACCATTCAGGATTGTGCTCCGTTAATTTATCATTTGTATTAAAATATACTCGACACACCAGTTGTACTGATCTTGGAATTTGTTTACTTACATTGTTATATGAAATTATTCCGCTGATATCCTGTGTAGTGTACAACTTATTCACCGAAGAAAAGTATCAACAGCTATTTTGAGAACCGAATAAGCATAATCGAAAGCATGTTACTCAAATAAATAATTCAATAATAATATCATTTATAAAAATCATAAATAATATTATACTTGTTTTTCCGGATAAAATTCTGTTTTACATTTACATGTTTTTTTTGTGCATAAACAACGTCTTTTTACGAATCCGCTTTTCAATGTACATGTATTTGGAACATATGCGCTTGTTTTTTTCCATTTGTATAAAGGCATTGGATTTTGGAACGAGTTTTTCACACGGTTTGGTCTAGTATTTGTATTCTTACACAAGGTAAATGTTGCGCAGTTTGCCACATTTTTTTCAATATCCAAAAAGTTTTTCCTTCCACTTGGTAATAAACGATTGTACGAAATCTTTGTATTGGATACAGTTGTTTCTAAATTATATGTTGTAAATGCTGTATATAATTCGGGTGTTAAAACAGGTGGTAATTCATTCAAAGCGGTTGTCGAGTTGTTTTTAAGAATTAATGCAGTTTTTTTAAATCGAATATAATCACTTTGAGACATTATATTAATTTGTGAGATATTATATGATACAAATTTCTCAATAAAAATACCTAATAAAAATCAATCATGTAAATATTGTTTTGTTATGAGAACGAGTGTCCACGCGAATAATACGCCTATGATTGACCCTACATACAATTGTTTTATAGTATGTCTTCTATATTTCCATCGTTGATACAATGTTATAATGGTAATACATGCCATAACAAATAATGTGTATATGCGTTCATACCCATTTGTCAAATAAAAAAAAGTAAGCGAAAACAGTGTGATTTGAGCATGACCTGATGGTAATCCATAATAATTATTTCCAATCAAATTATGTGAATCAATAAATTCTAATGGATTCTCTGGTCTAGGTTCTCTAATTGTCTCTTTCAAAAATATATTTATCATATAATTCAACATACTACCAATTACAAAAACAAGCAAATAAACGTTTCTATGAAACAGTGAATAACATGTAAGCACAAATAATATAGGTGGGCCATAATGACCAATATAATCAAATATTATCAATGGATTTGGGTTCATATATCATGTATGTATATTTATTTTATGTTTGTGTCGATGTATATAATTGTTCACAAATGAAAGAAAATGACCAATTTGAATTGTTTAAATCAACCGTGTCACCGCGATCATTCAATAATTGAATCGTCATTTTTCGTATATTTACTGGACCAAAGTAAAGTCGTTCTTGATTCTGCATTGAACCACCGAATTCAATGTAATAGTCACCATTTTTTGATGGAGGTTTTATAGGAATAAATCCAAAAAGGTCTTTGATAAATGGTCCAGGAGAGTATGTTTTTAAAGGATTTTTCTGCGAAGATATGGATTGATTCAAAGAATATATTTGTTTATTTGTTACATTATCAGAGTTGGCTTGTTGCGATGAACTACTTACTAATGTCTTTGTTATAGGATCACATACTTGTGTAGTTGCATAAGAATATTCGGGTACTGATATTGCGGTTTCTTTGCGTGTAATTGTCACTAGTCCATCATTCAAGTGATTTTGTATATAGTCATCCAATGAAATCATAAAATAGTTGTATAAATTAGTACTTACTGTAGTATCTCCTTCAAGACCAATGCGAATGTTGGTTAATAAATTACTTGTGCTGTTTATTGTTTCATAATATGTATAGCTGCCATTTTGAGATGTCAAATAATATGATCCGTTGTCATTAGATGCCTTGTTACTTAGTAATAATGAATATTGTGTATAATCACGATACCCCAATATCCAACCGAGCGTACTATCCCATGTAGTATTTTGTACACTTCGTGAGCCAGTGTAACATTTTACAAAACTAAATGGATCATAAAATACTATATTATAATCTTTTGATGTGTAAATATTATTAATGGTTAATATAAATTTTGTATATACTTTATTACCATTATCTAATCTTATCATTTGCGAGCCATATAATCTTGGATCAATATTTATTTGGTCATTTATTAACTTATAAATATCATTTATTGTATAACTACCTGGTGTTATTGTTATTGTAAATGGAATATTTGGTATACTATATTTAGATAATGAATTTGTCTGTAAAATAATTGTATTTTTTCCATCTACTACCGTAAGTTGATCGCCACTAATACGTGATCCTCCAGTGATTACGGCGTATGGATATGGATTATCAATGGTTGGTCCATAATATTTGTTTTGCGAAAGATCATGATTTGAACTTATATCAAAATTTTTCCAAACATTTCTTTGATCTGTTATTGCAAATGTGCTATCTGCGAAAGATATATCATAGCTTCTTTCTGTTAATGAATAATTATAAGAAATATTTAATGATAAATCATATATTGCGTCGCCATTTTCGTTTTTTCCTAGTGTTGATGTAAATGTAGTTCCAGCAGTAACATTTATTGTATCTATAAACACGGATACGATCGAATTGTTAATTGCGTTTACATAATCGGCAATGCTTGTATATATTTTGGGTACACTGTCGACCAAATATACATTTACTGGATCTGCGTCTTGATTACCCGGATTTGATTTGTTTGGAGTTATTGTAAAAATATAACTTAAATCAATTCTATAACCACTTGCAACAGATAATATTCGATGTGTGAATATATTTGTAATTGATAAATCTGTATCGGCTATCCAAGCGCTTCCTACATTAAAATATGACATATTCCCTAATAATGACGTGGTATCCCATGATATTTTATAATCTTTTGTGGTGAATTTTTTTTCCATATCTACAACTAATGTAAATTTTTGAGTTTCGAGATCAACATATGCTCCTTTATTGTCGCCATCGGTATAAAATACTATATTACTAGAAGTGTCTTTATTGGTAGGTTTGCTATTCGTTTTAAATGTTTGCGTTATTACATTAGTTATTCCATTTAATGTATATTGTCCTGCCGGAATATTCATAGAAATATCATTTACTTTATTAATATATTTTGGTTTTTTACAAGTCAATATAATGTTTGTAGATGTATCAACCACATAACTTGAAGACACTGCAGGGGATTCTGATACGAATTCTGACAATGAGTTAGTGCTAACATCAAAGAAAAACGCATTATGGCCTGCTTTTGAATCATATACCCATATTGCTGAATCTTCTGTTGTTTTTTCTGGTTCTCGAGGAAATACTACTTCAACCTTTGTATTTTGAAGATATTTTATAATATATCTATTTAAAATAATGGTTAATTTATAATACCGATTGCCCGTGTTTAATTTATTACCGGTTATGTCTATATGCTCCATACCAGATGCAGATTCAAAAACATTGTCGCCATTTACTGTAGTATAATTTGTTAGTGTAGTATTTATAGAGGCAAATATTTCACTTCTACTTGCTAAGCCAGTATAGTTAATGCCATTTTTTTGTAATATTACTTTATATGATTGAGCAAGAGAAGTATTTGAATATATGTTTACTGTAAAATAATTGTTTGAATTATCTAATATATAGTCTTGTGTGACTTCTTGAGTCAGATTAATAGTTTTATATGTTGTTTGATTAGATGTAATTGAACAAGGATAATATGTATCATTATTAAATCCCATATAAGCAGGTAAAGAGCCACTTGTGTCAGTTACAGGAGAAGTCCAATTCGGAAAATATAACTTATAGTAGGCTTCATTATATACTTTTTGTAAATCTACATTCATTGTCATTTTAGATGTATTTGAATTATACTTAATAATGGATGTTCCATTAAAGTTTACATCTGTTGCTGATTCCATACCTGGTATGTCATATATTGTCATTTGACTAGGTGTATTGTTTGAAATATCATAAAATCGTTTATTTATTGTTGTTTCTAATTCAGTAGGAGTATAGTTACCGGGGAGTATGCCTATTTTATAATCATGTTTGCCATCAGTAATTCCTGTAGCTGCACCTTTCAAATAAAAAAAATTACTGCCGTAACTTTTTGCAATGGTATACCATGTATAAGGTATTTGAACGGAATATAGCTTTAACGAGACAACATCTCGCAATGGTTCAGAAAGATCAAACGAAAAATTAGTTGTTAATGGATTTGTTCTTATGTCGCGGTATTGACTATCAATACTAATGATACGCTTGATTGTCTGCTTTATTAAAGGGTTTAATTGTAATTTATCGGCGGAATAATCAAATTGTTTTACGGAAGAAATTTCTTTTGGTTCATAACCTACTGTTTTTGTCACAATTTCACCATCATTGACGGTATTCGACGAGGTTTGTTTCAACGTTGCTTTTTTATTACCTGACTTTAGTATATTTGCGTTGCCTTCTTCATTATCCTTAGATAAGGCAAATTTTGTTTCATCGAATTGTTTATTTGGATCAGGTGTAGGATTTTGAAATCCTTCAATATTATCATTATTAAAAAAATGTTCATAAATATTTTGGAAAAAAAGGGCTAACTTATCGCCTGATTCATTCTGCATATTTTCATATTTGTTTATTAAATGAAATATTTTGGCTTCTAGTTCTCGGTCTGTTGGATTATTCATATCTAAAATGTCATATAATTGTTTATCCGTATATTTATTTATGTCATATAAATCATCTGCCATTGCCTTACAATAATGTTATACATATCATTTATATTTTTATTACTGGTTTGTTTATTTTATGGTTGGGTTGTTTATTTTATAGCTGGGTTGTTTATTTTATAGCTGGGTTGTTTATTTTATGGTTGGGTTGTTTATTTTATAGCTGGGTTGTTTATTTATTGTGAGAAAACCGTGTTTTGAACATATTTTCAATAAAAGGGGTGATTTCTAATGTGGTGCTACAATTCATCAAAAGTTTGATTGGAAATGCTTTTAATCCATGACCTCGTTTCATATGATGATTTCCTTTAAAACATAAAATGTCTAATGCTTTAAGTACGGCTTCCTCTTTTTCCGTAAGGTCTTCTCGTTTTATGCGATATTTTCCTATATAACTATATCGATTATAGTTGTCATCTTCATATACGGAATATTTATTGAAAAACGATTTATTTGTAAGCATGCCTATACCAAATATTTGGTTTATATCATTATCCATTTCTAAAATAATTATTTTTGCGTCTATAGGAATATTTTGCGAGATTTGTTCCGGAGAACAATATAGACATCCATTTGGCCATTTTTTATTACGATAATATTCGTTTTGTTTTCGCGTTTCCGTATTGAATCTAGATGTTAATAGATAGGTTCTCAATGTTGACTTATAACTGCGGATATTTATATTCTCTTGTTTTTTTTGAAGTTTTTTTCTCAAGACATCTTCGGTGTTGGTTGTCATATAGTATCGTGCCTGATTGTATTGTATAAGGTTTTAATAATAAAAATGTTCAATTTTATTTATTGGACTGGTTTGCATATATTTGCCAAAACCACGGCATGTCATAGACAATATTCATATGATTATTTGTATCTTGTAGTTGCTCTTGAATTTCTGTAGCGAGTGGCTGTGTATTGTCCCATTTTACGCGAATAATAACACGTTTGAAATTGGTATTGGTTCGCAATGGGTTCTCGGTTATTCTGTCAATATAACCAATATTTAATTTGACGAAGGTATCAAATATTTGCTTTCTGGATATATTAGAAGACATTTTTGGAATACATATTTCTATTGGTTTTATAATGGGCATAAATATTGTTTTTATTTTATTATAAAAACAATAGTAGATAGGTTCAATTTTATTTATTCAATCAATCAATGTGATATTTGATATTTCTTTTATGAATCTTTTGGAGCAAGTTTCTACTAATAGTCCATTTGCGTAAATACCATAATTCATATAATAATCATCATTTTCTAAAGCCAAGTGATAAATAGTATATGTTCCAGGTAGTTCATATACGGTTGCTTTCTCATCCACACATGCTGGTAAACGATATTTTTTATCAGTAACATAAATTTTACCATTTATTTTAATTGTTTCTTCTTTTTGAATGTCTGAAGCAAATTTATTTACTAATATAGAATGACAACCCGTAATAATTAAATCTTCAAATAATTCTGTATACGCATTTGGAGAACACTTATATAATTGATCTTTGGTGCGTGTTGTTGTTGCAGAATGCGTCATTGTACTAAAGCCAATCATATCAATGGGTTTGTAATTATTTTTTAATGTTTTTACCAAATCGCCTTTTCTTAAATTTTCTATTGGAACATATTTTTCTTCACCATCAATGAATGAACAAATCTTTGTTCCTTCTAAGAAACAGGCTGGTCTATCTGGATAAACAAAATAGCCATAAAAACCAAATACAGATAAATTGAAACCATTATCATAAACTCCTGTAGGCGCAGGAATTATATCATTGTCTACTTTTGCTATTCGCCATTTTGTGTATGATCCAATACTTCCATCATAAATACTAGTGCCAAGTATATGAGAACCACTTGTTGCTATTGCTGCGCTGTAATTTTGTGCATATGCGTCTGTATAATTATTATAATAAAATATGGGTGTGCCAACTGGTAGTGCAAATTCATTCATTGGGCCCATTAAGAGTCGAGGAACATTTCCAGTATTTTTTGTGTAATGTTTTACACCTTCATTGAATCTAAAACCTGTATTTTCTGATATGGGGTATGATGTATCGTCAATAATAAATTCACCGATGCTATTATTGATATATGCTAAATACGTGGTGTCAAAATGTCTTGATCCTACATCTATATGTGGTTTACTATCACCCTTTATCCATCTCATAGGTATTTCTGAAACGGTCGATACATCTATTCCAAATTTTGTTTGGATTGTATTTTTCAATGAGTATGATAAAGGAATTGTAAAATAGGATACATGTGATTTTGCGAGTTTTGTTTTTGCCTCGATCACTTGTTGTAGTTGAAGTAAATATTCGATATCTTCATTTGTAAAAATGTTTGAAATCTGAGTGGATGTCATAATATAATAAATTATATTATATTTTTATATATTTTGTTATTCAATTTCATAGGCGAATAGAGAACCATACTCTTTTTTCACCTCGTTTATTATAGGTTCGACATCTTTAATAGTGACTATTTTTTTGTGACGTTTGACTAGTTGCTCGGCTATTTTAAGTTTTGCGGATTCTTCGACAATAGGAATTTTGGAATTGTCTTTATAACAAACATTTGAAAAGGTAAAATGTGATGGTGACTGTGGGTCATTGATGGGCTGAATCTCGCATGTCAATAGTCTGGCCATGTTTTCAGAAATTTGGTTATTGGTTGATAGCAATTGCTCCGTTTGAAATAAAACATGTTGATTATTATATTCTGTAGTTGCTTGTAATAAATTAGATTGAATTCCATTTTGGTCCATTAATTGTTTTAATGCCCTTGTGTCTCTAGGAAAGCAAGGTCCACCGAAGGAAGGTCCTGGTCGGAAATATTTTGTTCCAATTCTTGAGTCTGAACCGATGGCTTCGAGAACCGTTGATTTATTTACATTTGGTAATGTATCGCATAAATCGGATATCATATTTGCGAAACTGATCTTTGTAGTAATAAACCCATTGAGAGAAATCTTTACAATTTCGGCTTCGGTTGGTTTCATAAAGCAAAATTTGGGTTGATTGATTGTCATTTTATCATATACTTCTTTGAGAACTACTTTCAGTTCTTCAGACTCTGTTCCTACCAAAATAATATCTGGGTTCTCAAATCCTCGTACAATATCTCCTTGAGCAACAAACTCAGGATTATAAGAAAGAGTTGTGTTTTGACATTGGTGGATTAGTTGTTTTCCGACATCCTGAATATAATTAGGCATGACAGTACAACCAATAATGAAGTGTTTGTTCTCAGGTTTCAATTTATTTATTTTTTCTAGTAGATTTGAAAGGATAGAATGATCATAAAATCGAGAACCGCCACCATTGGGTGTTTGAACAATAATAAAAATAATATTAGAATGATTTAATCCATCTTGGAGACTTGTTGTTGCCTTCAGGTTCTCTGATTTTTGTAATAAATTATTGTATTCTGGTTCATCAAAATGAATGTTTTTTTCATTGATTCTATTTACATAATCTTGAAAAATATCAACTCCGAGAACATTATATCCAGACTTTTCAAGAAGTAGTGCAAACCCTAATCCTAGTTTTCCGATGCCAATGACAGTGATGTTTTTATAAAGGTTCTCCATTTTATAATAATATATGGATTCTTTTATATTTATTTTTGATGCATAAATATAAATGGTGATTACTTTACTCTACCGAAGGATATTGATTTACCTACTGAAGGATATTGATTTACCTACTGAAGGATATTGATTTACTCTACCGAAGGATATTGATTTACCAAAGGTCACTACGTTACCAAAGAATATTTCTAGATAAATTATTTGCAGAATACCTGTTGTTTTTCCAATCACCTTTCATATACTTGGTTCTCGTTAAATAATTTTTACGTCGGCTTTTGTCATGATGCTTTGTATAGTCCTCGTAACCGATTTGTCCGAAATTAATCCATTTGTCATTCTTTTTGTCATATATGCAGTACTTTTTTTCAGGATTTCTTGCTGGATATAACTTGGCTGTCTTACCTAAATATTTGTAGGCCATTTTTTGCGCTTGTTTTGGTGTTGTCCATCGTTTAATAGACGTTTTGAAATGGATGGCTTTTGGATTTGTGTTTGGATTTATTTTATATGTTTTTGCTTTTGAATTTGCTTTTGAATTCGGCATTATATATATTATAGAACGATATAGTATTTGCCTAATTCAAATTTTGTTCCTTCAAAAAACGCAAGGTTCTCCATATATTTCGAATAAGGAATAATACGAATATCAAAACTAATGCGCGTTTTATTCGTTTTATTGATACGATTACAATGTAGTAATTTATTAAAATATGCTTGTAAAAATTGATTTGTTTCTAGAACAAGGTTCTCAAAATTCATAGGATGGATTTGTGAATTGATTGTTGGTTCATAAAAAATACTATTTGTTGAGAACATTCTTGTTATAGGAACTACAATATTCATTTCATGTTCATTATGGCCAAAATTAGAATCACAATGAAGGCCTATTATATTTTCAGGATCGTTTGGGTCACAGCCAATCGCTGCATTATCTGGGAAACTAAATCGGATATTTGGTGTTTTTTGAATGACTAAGTGTGTTTCTTCAGGAAAAAGAGGTAGTACATGTGTTTTTATAAATTGATGATATGTTTCATTGAATTCAGAGGTTTGGTCTACATACTCGTGAAAATGGCGAATGAAAATGGAATTGCGGTCATTTTTCCAACCATGAATTTGTTTGTGATATTCCTTGTCTTCATTAGAGATAAGTGGTGTTTCTAGGATATCATGAAGATTATCTAGTTCTCCATAAAATTCATATTTATTTTCAAAAATTTCTCGAATGAATTGTGGAAAAGGGTTCTGGTTCTCAAAATCATGAATCCGAATCATTTTTATAACTATAAACAAATGTTTATATTATATTTTCAAAGTAATAATTATCATATATACATCTTTATATCATCATAGTAAAATATTGCGTTATAATAATTACCATGTAAATATGGTATAAAGATCACATTATTTTGTTCCTTTATTTTATTTATATAAAACTGCATTTTGCTATAATTATATCCTTGTTCAATTATCACATCGCCCAATACGATAATTGTAGAATTTTTTGCAAGCAACCCATTGAATAAAAAAGCGGAACCGTCAGTGACGACTATAATTTTTGAACTTTTTACTGCTTTAATCTGATCATAAAAATTTATTACATTGTCTGTATGAAAGACTTCTGAATGAGGCATGTTTGTTATAATGTCTTCGCAATTATGTGTTCTCGGATTTGCGCATGAATTTTGTAATATTTGGCGCGGTAGTATTAAATGATTTATTGTTTTATCGAAATCTATATTATTTAACCAATTTATAAATACATTTGCATATAATATATATTCATTATCTAAATCTTTATTATTTAAATGTGTAATAGGCAATGGGAAAAAGCAAACATTATTTGTATTTTCTATATTATACAAAATATTCGTAAATGAAATATTGTAATATTCCAAAATTATTTTATGATATTCTGCCTTTGTTTTAAATATGATATTTATAGTAGGGTATTGTTTTTTAAGTTCAATATAAAAGGGTAAAAATATACTACATTCAGCAACCCAATGAATTAGTGCATCTGAACTTATTGTATCTAAAATTAAATAGTAATCAATATTTGATGATTCTTCATGTAGTGATGTATCGTAATATATGTTATATGAATCAAAATTGATATCTTCATATTTATATACATTCATAAATTTGAAAAATTTGTATATACCAATCTCTTCATAATTTTCGGTTTGTTTCGTTATTGTATTCATTAATAATAATGATATATATTTTTATTATTCTTTATTATGTTTATTCAGCAATCATGATCTTGAAATTGCTCGGAATTATCACTATACCCTGGTCTCTGTCTGCCACATCGTGGTGTTAAACAATACCAATTTGATTCAGGTTGAAGTCGTTTCCAACATTGGTCATTCGCATAATGCCAATGTTCTCTTGTATCATGTAAAAGAGGTATTGCCCATTGATATAATTCTATCATTTTATCATAGAATCTATGATGGATTATATAACCAGACGCAGTTTGCGATTCTATTATTTTTGTTAAAAACGGATAGTCCGTTGGTTGTGACTGCTGAATATTATATGAAATCATACAAACATCAAATGGTATTTTGGAGTCAAAAAATATTTGTAATTGGTTCTCAAATTCTTCTTTTGAAATGGTAAATTGAAAATCATCTTCCAAAATGAGAACATTTTCATAGTTCCTTTCTTTTGCAACTTTAATAGCATTTAAATGGGACATCGTACAACCGAGTATGCCTTGTCCAGGGGTTTCAATTGCAGTGATTCGTTCGGAAATATTGAATAGATCATAGTTTTTTAAAGTGGATTCAATTTCTTCTTTTCTGTCTTCACGCTTGTCAAGATTGATATAAAATATTTTATTTATATGTTGGGACATTATGTATATAATAATAATGAATATTTATATATTATTAAATGGACTTAATTTGTCGATTAGAATGTGCAATTTGTTTTTCGGAGTTACATCATGTTTATAAAATAGATAATATGCCAATTAAGTTATCTTGCATAGATACACCTGATTTAACAAGTGAACAGATGTCATTTTCTATTTGTAAAGTATGTAATACAATTCAATTAGATAAATTAATACCATTAGACGTACTATATTCGTCTTCTCATAATACAGTATCGGTTGGTAAAGTATGGGAAGGATATTTTCAATTATTTTGTAAAATCATTGAAACCCATATTATAAATAAAAATATAATAGAAATTGGTGATCCTTCTGGAAGAATAGCAAACGCAAGTAATGGGTTCTCAAACTGGTATATTGTAGAACCAAATAAAAACGAAACTATTATTTTCAAAAAAAATATTCATTTTATATCTGATTTTTTTGATGAAAATTTTAATGTAAAAAAAAACATACATGACACAGAATCGATAGACATGATTATTCACTCGCATGTATTTGAACATATGTATTCACCAAATACATTTTTAAAAAAATGTTATGAAATTCTTTCAGATGATGGTGAAATGATATTTGGTATACCAAATATGGAATATATTGGAAAAAATGAACTATGCCCTTGCTTGGGAATATTTTTTGAACATACAATATTTTTAAATAAAGAAAATGTATCAGGTATACTTATTAAAAATGGGTTCAAAATTATTGAAATACTTGATTACGAAAATCATAGTATTATTTATCATATTAAAAAACTAAAAAAAGAAAATATTGGTGAATATATATTATCAAATAATATTCATATAACAAATTATAATGATTTGTTTATGAATACAATTTATAAATGGAAGAGTTTCATAGAAAAATGTAATTTTTATGATGAATCATACAATATTTTTGTATTTGGAGCATCGTATAATACTCAATATTTATTAGAATTAGGATTAAATTCTATTAAAATAAAAGGTATACTAGATAATTGTAAAGAAAAACAGGGTAAGTTTTTATCTGGATATGCGCTTCAAATTTTCAGTCCAGATATCATGAAAGATCTATCGAATTGTATTGTTATCATTAAAAATGGATACTATACAAATGAAATTTCAGAACAATTAGTATCGATTAATAAAAATTTATTGATTGTTAGTTAAAACTATTAATAATATTCATTTATTTATTATATAATGAATATTATTATTCCATTAGGTGGAAAAGGTGAAAGATTTTTCAAAGAAGGATATAATGTTCCAAAACCATTGATCCAAATATATGATAAAGAAATGATTTTTTGTCTACTGGATAATTTGAATTTATCATCAGATGATAAAGTATTTATTATTTATAAGCAAGATCTGGATACATTTGAGTTTTCAAATATTATTAAGGGTAAATACGCGTCAATTTATCTTATACCCATCACATATCAAACTAGTGGAGCAGTGGAAACTATTTTATTTGGATTAGACCATATTATGAATTTGTCTACTAATAAAACATGTGTTTTATTAGATTGTGATACATTTTATACTTTTGATATTTTGTCGGTGGTTAGAGAAAAAAATTCAAACATGGTTTTTTATGTGAATCGAGAACATGATCCAGCTATTTATTCATATATTCAGTTAGATACTTACAATAAAATAACAGATATTAAAGAAAAGGTAAAAATTTCATTTCATGCAAATACAGGTTGTTATGTATTTGATAATATAAATGTATTATATTCTACATGTAAATATGTTTTGGATAATAAAATTACATATAATGGAGAACCTTATACATCTTGTGTTATTCATTCAATGATATATGAAAATCATTTTTACGGGTATGAATTGGAACGTTCTAATGTATTTTCATTAGGTACACCAAATGAAGTTTCTAATTATTTGAAAAATACATATTGTTTTCTATTTGATTTAGATGGAACATTAGTGAATACAGATGTCATTTATTATAAGGTATGGAAACAAATATTACAAAAATATAATATTGAGTTGACGGAAGAGATATTCAAAAAGTATATTCACGGTAATAATGATGAAACTGTTATCAAAACATTAATTCCATTTGTCAATGAAAATATTTCTTTTATAAAAGATTCTTTGTTTATTGAGAACCTGAAAGATATTGTTATTATTTCTGGGGCGAATGACTTTATTAAAACCCTGATTGAATCGGGTCACAAATGTTGTATTGTAACAAATTGTAATCGACGTGTTGCAGAAGAAATTATTTTACGCTGTGGTTTTGATAAATATATTGATTTTATTATTGTTGGTAGCGAGTGTTCGAAACCGAAACCATATCCAGACCCATATTTTTCAGCTATGAAAAAATATAATATTTATTCAAATCGTGCAATTATTTTTGAAGATTCAAAATCTGGTTTATTAAGTGCAAGACAGTCAAATCCATTATGTGTTATAGGAGTGACTAGTAATTATAGTTATGATGATCTTTTATTACATGGTGCAAATATTGTTATACATGATTTTAATGACGTAGATTTAAATTCTATTATTCTTTTTGAGAACAACACAGTTAGTAAGCTAAAGCAATATATAATAGAGTCATTATCGTCATATAATATTAAAGAAATTGTAATAGACGATATAAAATTAAAAGGTGGTTATATTTCAGATGTTTTATCAGTTCGATTAGTTACTGTAGATGGATGTATAATAGATGGTGTTTTGAAATTAGAAAATACGAATGAAACGCCATTGTCCATAATGGCTACTAATCTAGGTCTGTATGATAGAGAAAATTATTTTTATGAGAATATTTCAAAATATGTTAATGTGAAAATTCCGAAGTTTTACGGGTTGATTAAAAATGATGATTTTGTAACCATTGGTATATTCATGGAGAATTTATATAAAACTGGTAATTTTGATATAAATATTGATTTGAATACTTGTGATATTGATGTTTCATTAAAAATAATTGATTCCATTTCAAAAATGCATATCAAATTTTGGAATAAACAACTAGATGTGTGTTTCCAACAATTGAAAAAACACAATGATCCATTATTTAATCCTGTATGGAAAGACTTTATAAATGGAAAATGGAATGATTTTAAAGAAAAGTGGAAAAATGTAATATCATCTTTTGAAAAGGGTGATTGGATTGTTGAAAATTTTCATGAGATACAAGAACAATTATCTATTGGTGGCAATCTAACATTTATACATGGTGATGTAAAGTCACCTAATATTTTTTATAATAAAGATAATAATAATGAACCTTATTTTATAGACTGGCAATATATTTGTATTGGAAAAGGCATTCAAGATATTATATTTTTTTTAATTGAGAGTTTTACAATAGATAAGATTAAATTATATTATCCTATTTTTATTCAATATTATTACATAAAATTAATAAGTAATGGTATTACAAATTATTCATATGAAGAATATTTGAAAGATGTTAAAAACGCAATTTGTTACTTTCCATTTTTTGTAGCTGTTTGGTTTGGAACAACACCAGAAGATTCTCTTATTGATAAAAATTTCCCATTTTTCTTTATCCAAAAATTATTTTATCTATTGAATAAAATATAAAATACTTAACCATTTACTTGAACAAAATAATTCACATATCTGGTGACCCTAAAAAGTCCACCTTATATATGGTATTATTTTTTCAAATAAGGGTTCCGACTTTTATTGAAACATGGGCGATTTCGCCCATATTTCAAGTAAAGAGTTAAAGTAAACCGTTAAAAAATATATAATAAATATATATTCACGGTAAATAAAATACATAATCATTTTTAGAAATATTTTTATTGATCATATACCCATAACTCATCAACATATCGCATATTTCATTTTCATGTGTATTTGCATCGTACAGCGTCTGTCCTACTTCAAATATTCCACATTTAATTTTTTTTTTCTGTAATAATTCAATCGCACCTTCAAATATACATTTTTCAGCGCCTTCCACATCTATCTTAACAAAATCAATCATATCTATTTTATTCTCTTTACAATGTGTATCAAGTGTTTTACATTCTACATTTATTTTATTTATTTCTTGATTCAAATTAGAAAATACAGGTCTATTAATAATACTACTTAATCCAACACTCCATTGTGGAATATAAATATCAATATTACCATTTATATTTCCCAAACAATAATTGTTCATATGAATATATGGATAAACAGTTTTTGTTTTTTCATGTATTACTGGATGTGGTTCAAAACAGTGTATATTTGATTGAATATTAAATTGTTGTAATACTTTTACAAAACTACCTGCATTACACCCTATATCAAATATTGGACCATTCGAATTTGAAAATTTGTTTTTATAAAAAAATAATGCGTCATATAATATATTTATATCCAAATTATTTAATTCTTCAAAATTATGTTTATCAAAACATTGCAGAAAAGGTGAAATATCCATCTATATTATACAAAGAAACTTTAATATTTAATACTTTAAAGGTAAATATATATATAGTCTTCAGTATCACCTGAAAGGCGATATAAATTCACCATATGGGACCAAGCCCTAAAAGGACCACTAGATATATGAATTATTTTGTTCAAGTAAATGGTTAACAAACGCCTACCTGAATGGGTTGGAAGTTTTCAATAAAAGTCGTAATTCTTTTCATTTGAATAATGCCACTATGCGTCGTTGTTCCAATAAATAGTACACTGTTACATGCATTATTTTTCCAGGTAAAGGGTTAATTGTATATATCTCTATTTCTCCACATACTATCATAATATTCTGTTAATTGATATTTTTTTTGCTCATCTCTATATTCTGGGTATCTCATTAAAATTTTGTTATTGTTATATAATATATAAATATCTTCACTAAGTCGTAATTCACCTAATCTGTTTACTTCTTCCTCATCTATACATTTTGTTAATAATCCTGGTCCTGTTGGACATAATGAACCTAATCCATAATAATTTGTTTTTGTATTTTGAACTATTAATTGAATACAGTTATATATTATTTTGTTACCAGGTTTACATATTATCAATCCATTACATGCTGTATTTGGTACATGCATATCTCTACAAAAATATTCTTTATTTGTTAAAGTAATAAATTTAAAATTATTTAATGGTGTAAATTTTATATCAATATATATTCCTCCAAATAAATATAAAATACAATATCTATATAGATCTGATTTATATGCTGCTGGTTTTAGTTTATTACATGCATATAATATATCTTCATCAAAATTATTTTTAATCAGTGTTAAACAATCGTCGAAATCAAATAATTTATATTCGAAATCATTATTTTCTTTTTTTATATTTTGAACAACTTCGTTCATTTTTTGTGGTAAATTTTTTGTATGCCAAATAGTGTGAATTATTAATGGAATCATTATATAGAAATGTGTATATTATTAAAGTTATATTTGAACATATTTTACCTTTTTACACCATTTTGTGTAAAACTTGTGAAGTCAGATCCTCTTTCCTTACTTATAACTGCAATGAAAAGTGGCTGGGTAATGAGAAAAAGTGTAATAGATACAAAATAATTCATATATAAATTATTGTTAAAGTAAAGAGTAAGTTATAATCCAAAGAATCTTAACATGAAATAACCTCTGTAACATAGTATCGCTAAATTGTTATCTGTACAAAATTGTATAAATTGGGTTTCAGGTGCGTAATAATGACAATATATATTACTATTGATTGGTTCATTCATCCAAAAATATTCAAATAAGTTTTCTAATAATACAAAATTACATGTTTTTCCAAAAGTAAAACTTGTTCCAAAACTATAAATTATATTTGAATTACCATTCTTGATATATTCTAATGATTGATAATTCGCTACATATTCATGACCAAATGATAAGTTCCAATGATGCTTATCTTGTATTCTACAGTTTGGTGGTCTTATCGGATTTGCCTTGTTAAAATTAATTAAATCATCTAACGTGTGTAAATTATATTCTTTCATAGAGTTCATTAATAATTGTTTATTTTCTTCATTAAATGATAAAATATCCAATATGTCATTTGACTTTGGAATATGTGGAAAAAAATTTTCTGGATATTTAATATCAGATCTTGTTTGAAATGTTACATCAAAATTTATGTTATTTTGAATCTGATATTCTATCAATTTCTTTACTGCTATCGATAATTGATGAAATATTATTTTAATACTATTTTGCGTTGTTTTTGGTTCAGGTATTTCTTGAAATCCTTGAGTGTTCAATATTTTATATTTGCTAAAAATTGTATTATATATTTCACTATCATATTTGTTATTCATAGTTGTTTCCATTTCTAATTTAAATTTATCATCGGTATAATTAATTAATATTACATCTAGCAAATTAAATTGAGAAAAATATGTAGTTAATAATTCATATTCAGTATTATCATCTGAATTTAATACAAATATAATTAATATTTTATTATATGTGGTTATACATCTATTTAATACAATTGTAAATTCATCATTATCTAAAAAGGTGCGAAGCTGACCAGTTATTAATAATGCTAAATTTTCCATATATATTATCTAACATATAAAAATGACGAATTTTTATAAAATAATATTGGTTTTTTATTATATAAACAGAATATTTGTATTTGAGTTTCTGGAGCATAATAATGATATAATAATTTATCATTTTGAGGGCGAATTTTCCAAAAGTCATCAAATAATGTTTCAAATATTAAAAAATTGGATGTTTTTCCAAATTCAAAAAAACTACCAAAACTATAAATTATATTTGAATTTCCATTGTTTATATATTCTAATGACAAATAATTATATTGATAATCTCCGCCAAATGTTAAATGAAAGTGATCTTGATTTATTACTCGACAATCTGGTAGAGTGATCAGTTGTGCTTTATTAAATTCAATTACATCTTCTAATGTATTTAAATTATTGCAATTCATTGAATTTAATAATAATTCTTTATTATATTCATTAAATGATAGAACATCTAATATGTCATCGGATTCTGGTATATGTGGAAAAAAATGCGCGGGATATTTAATATCAAATCGTGTTTTAAATGTCATATCAAATGTAATACTTGTTGTTGTTTGATATTCTAATATTTTTTTTATCCCGATAGAAATTTGATGAAATTGTATCGCAATACTATTAGAACAATTAATTGGATCAAATATTTCTTTGTGAGCGTTCGTATTTAACTTCATATATTTTTCTCTTATTGATAAAAATATTGGATTTGTATATTTTTCATTCATTTTATTAACATACTCTTGTTTATATATTTCATCTGTATAATTTATAAGAATTAAATCATGAATTTTGAAATTATAAAAATAGTGTTTTAGTTTCTCATAATCATTTAAATTATTTGAATTAACTACACAAATAATAAGTATTTTATTATAATTATTAATACATCGATTCAATACATTTGTAAAATTATTATTATCAAAAAATGTTCTAATTTGACCAGTTATCAATATGGATAAATTATTTTTTGGTGGTTGGCTATGTATTTGTATATCATGTTCTAAACATATTTTTAATTGTGGTCTAAATTTTGAATAGTCATCTTGCCAACCAGTTGAAACATCATATGGAATATGTGTAAAAAACACATTTGTCAATTTTTTACAATAATCATGATTTATACCAGAGTAAAATAATATTTTGTAATTTATATTTAACTTTGAAAATGTATTACATAGTTCAATCATTTTTTCTTCTGGAATAAAATAATATCTTGTAATGATAACAAATATATTGTTGTTATGATTTATTACATCATTATATAAGCGATTTAATCGTCTCAAATATTTTGTATTTATTTCTTCTACTGTTCCATGATCATGTGGAAATATAACAGTATTGAATACTTTATTGTTATCGTCAATTGAATCCCCTAATAATTTATTGCATATATTTTTGGAATTATTTGTTTTTAACAACTCTATCAATAAATTCATCGTGATTTCTATACTTGAATGTGTTGGATCAGGACCTACACTCGATATCCAATCGAAAGGATATGATTTTTTTCTTTTTTCTAAATCTTTTAAAATCATTGAGATTGCACAATTATCTCCTAATGGTATTATATTCATGTTTATATAAATATAAATATAACTGTATATTCATATTTATATGATAAATATATCTTGTAATAGTACTGATTATGAAATATGTGGTATATATAAATATTTTACAATCAACAATGTAATAAGTTACAGTCATCATAATTTTGATTCATATCAAATATCTAATATAAATTCAAATAATATATCAAATGATTATTATTTAATATTAGATACTGTTTTTTCTGCAGCTCTATTTCACTGGTTTGCTGAATGTGCTATATTTTTACCCTTATTTATAGAACTTAAAAATAAATATCCATCATTGAAACTCGTATTTAAAAAAAAACAACTATATCATAAATTAATAATTGAATATTATAATATTCAAGAAACTGATATTTTGTATTCTATTACGCAAAATCTTGAAAATGTATGTTTTTTTCCATTACCTATAACAGCATTAAACCAAACAACTATTTGCGATGACTATGTATTGTATGCTAATTCATTTATAGAATGGTTGAATAATGTTCAATTTGAAAAATCAAATGATATTTTAATTTTACCAAGACAAAAACAACAAAATTCTGGAGAAGAAAGTGGTAATAGAATAAATAATTGTAATGACATAATTACAAATCTTTCCAATGCTATCGTTTTACATACTGATTCATTATATTCATTCAGTGAACAAATTAAATTGATCAAGTCATCAAAAACGATTATTGTTTCTGATGGTTCTGCGTTTTTATTTAATGGTGTATTTGCTATTAATTCTACTATTATTGTACTTGGTGATATGGTAGTTTCTCAATGTAATGATCATAAAAAAATGGACTATTATATGAACATTATTAAAAAAAACAATGAGGTAATATTTATGAAATATACACATGGCGATTTTAATAATTCGTCATTTTTATATAAAGATTTGATTCATTTATTATGAATAATTTATATGTATTATACTTTAAAAATATTTCGAGCACAATTTTCAAAAAGCGCATCATCTATATGTTGAGTAGCTATATTGTATACTTCAATATTATTTGCACTACTTTCATATATTTCATCTGATTTAAAACATTTTCCGCAAACTAAAATGACAACTATTTTATATTTCAATAATGGATACTTATTTGAAATAATAGTATTTAATTTTTCTGCATCATCAATATCATTTGTAATATTAGTATACCTTTCATTATGTTCATAATGATGATGACATGCGTGTCCTTTTCTACAAAATACTATATTTTCGTTACTTGTTTCTAATATATTTATTAATCTATTACATCTTCTAATATATTTTTGTGAATCTTCATTGTATGTAGTAATATTATTGAAGTCATGATGAAAATATATATCATACATATTTATTCTTCTGGTATCTAATGATTCTATAAAGTTGGTAAAATTATTATCTATACAATTAGATACTCCATTATATGTAACAGTCCAATCAAATGGTAATGATAAAGTGCGTAGATTATATTTTTTTAAAAATTCTGCAATTCCACAATCTACACCAATAGGTATTATCATATTATATTAATATAATATAAATATATTTATATTTATATTATATATATGAATACAACAAATAAAAATCAGTATTCTATAATTGTACCAACGCGTGGTGAAGGGGATGCTTATTTATTATTTATTAAATACGGATTAAAATTATATGAAAAATATTTAAATAAAAACGATATTTATGAATTTATTATTACATGTCCAAAAAATAACTATACAGCAGTATGTAATGATATAGTTAATTATGATATACCTTTTAAAATTTATATGGACGATGACATTATTGATCAAAAATATATGAATTCAATTGGCTGGTCCAAACAGCAAATTATTAAATTAAATATTTGTAAATTTATAAAAACAGAATATTACTTAATTCTTGATGATGATATTTTTATGTTAAAAAATTTATGTATGGAAGATTTTTTTGATGATGATGGTAAAATATATTATTCATATGAATGTTATCCAGGTTGTCCTAATAATATAAATAATACATTTGCAAATTGTCATATATGGATAGATAGTTCATGTGAAGCGATTGGTATTGATATTGATTATATAAAAACGCAAAATAATATTATGGGTGTAACTCCGCAATTTTTTTCAACAGAAATAGTGAAAAATATGTTAGAATATATTGGTGATAATTGGGAATTAAAAATTATTGTAAATTTTGCTTCAGAATTTCAATTATATTGGAATTATTTGATAAAAACAAAGCAAACTGGGTTATATAAACCATGTAATAAATTATATAAACATGATGAAAATATAAATATTATAACAATTTCTAATGAATATGAAATAAATTCTCGCATTAAAACGGCGTTTGAAAAGTGCGAAACGATTTTTATGGTTATACAAAGTCATTTTAAATATCCTTATTCAGTAATTGAAAATAGTTTATTACCATTTATATAGGATTTATATTTTTATAATAATAAATATTTTTAGATGAAAAAATTACTATAAAAACTTATGCGGTAATATCCAATTATTAATATTATGTATATATAAATGGAAGATATAATATTAGCTTCGAAAAAGTATATTGATGAACATTTGATGCCAATAATTATTAATTCCGGTGAACTATTAGAGGGAAACATATTTATGTTACATCATCAACTTACATATACAGATACATTTATGAATAAAGTCAAAAATATTTGTACACTTTCATCATTAGACTCTGTGAATAACGTTTTGGAAATTGGATTCAATTCTGGATTTTCTGCATTACTTATTTTACTAGCAAATGATAAAATTAAACTAACATGCGTTGATATATGTGAACATGCGTATTCTTTACCATGCTTTAATAAATTAAGAGAGGACTTTGGTGATAGAATACAATTGATTCCAGGAAGTAGTGTAGATGTTTTGAAAAATATAAAAGATAAATTTGATTTAGTCCATATAGATGGTAGTCATGTCACCGAAATTGCAGAAAATGATATAATATATTCATATAAATTAACAAAGCCGAATGGTATGTTAATTATGGATGATTATGATGCCCCATGGCTTCATTCATTATGGGATAAATATGTAGTTATATATGATTTGAAACCGATAAATGTAAAACTATATGAAACACCATATTATGATGTAAAAATGAAATAAATTTATTTTATGTTTACTATATAATATATTTTTTATATTATATAAAAAAATTTATTTTTATAACTACAATAATTCAAATACAGAATAAACACTTTATATAGATAAACAATTTTTATTGAATATTTCCATTACATTTTCAGGTGTGTAAAACATATATCCATTATTTGAAACATCATATTTATCTTTTGAAAAATGTAATAAAATATCAGTTAATTCATTTTCATTATTATAAATAACAGCCTTTTCCTTTAATATAAGTAAATGTTCATTTTCTTGTGATAGTCCATATGTAATTACTGGTTTTTCACAAATAGCAAATTCGCCGCATGTTAGGCCAAATGTTTCACCTCTACTTCTTGCATGTATCAAAGCATCGCAACTATTAATAAATTTGCGTTTGTATATCATATCCGAATTGCCTGGTAAATAAATTATATTAGGATGACTATAAAATTCATGTGTATTCATAAATATAAAATAAACATCCTCTCTAACGTCTAATATTTGTTTTATTACATTATATACAAATGTAATATCGAACGATTCTTTACCACCATATCTTCCAAAAACGATTGCATCCGTTGGTATATTTAAGCTGTCTCTTAAATTTTCATTACATTCAGGTAATGTTACCATATGCGGAGTAACTGGATAATTTGTACCTTGTAAATTATTAATAGTTTGTCCAATCGGTGTATATACTTGTCCATGTGGACATGATGTTGAGAATACACAATGTATTATATTTTTACATCTATTTGAAATAATCCCATCCCAATCACCTGCTTTTATTATAAATATATGCGAAACATTATTTTGAGATACGATATTATCAATATCTTCCTGATTTGCGTAATAAAAAACATTGAATCTATTATTAAATTTATTGTAGGCTTGTATATCTACATCAAATTCATGTTTTACTTTTTCATAATCTCTAGTAATAATTATACTTTTGTTACCTAGAATTTTTTCATTGTAATCTGCATAATCAAATATAGCTATTTCTGTACCGCGAAGTGTAAGTTTATTTGAAAGAAACGCAACTATCTTTTTACTTGTCATATTGGTTTGTATAAATATATATAAAAATATATGTTTATATAATTTGTATGTAAATATTAGTTATATTTTATTTGGTAACAAATTATAAAATAAAAACCATTCTGAATTGGTAAATAAGTAAAACATATCTGGATAATCATAATATATTTGATATAACATATTTTGATCATCATCTACAACATATTCTTTTTCTAATTCTAACATTTTCAATTTATAAATATTTTCAAATGTATTAACCATCTCATTTGGTATTATAAATGATGAACCTATAAAAAAAATTCTATCTTCTTTCAACATATCATTTGGTGCGATTTTTATTTCTGGTATAGGTGTGTATAATTGATATATAATTTTTCGAGGTAATAAATGTACATTTTCTATTATTGTAGGATAATGATATTTTGTTTTACCAAAACCAAAATCAATCCATGAATAAAATGAATAATCAGGGTATAAATCTTTCGCTTCCTTTATAAAATTTATTTTACTATGATTTATTAAATTATATTCGGCATAGTTATGCTCTGGAGCACCTTTTCTGTCACTAGGTATTTTATGTTTGTATGTATCAGATTCTATAATTTGTATTTGATCTGATAAGTGATTATTAAAAAATGTATTTATAGTATTTAAATTATAAAAAAGTATATTTGATGGAAAATTATATTGTTGTATTAATTCTAATTTTATATCATCTTCTACAAAAACAATTAACGTATGTTTTATACTTTCTGTTATTAATTTAAATTTTTGAAAATATTCATTATTTGATCTTGAAATACTTGGCCATTTTGACCGATTAATATCTTTGTAAGCAGTTACAAATAATATATCTTTATTCATAAAATGATATATAATTTATATATATATATATTTAAATATATTATGAATCTTTTTATAAATGGATTTTGGGATGGATTTATTGAGGAAAAAAATCCGGTTCATGTTCGTTTTTTTTTAGATCTTTTTAAAAATGTATTTTCATGTCCTATTCATATTTCTTCAAAAATTGAAGAATGTGATATATTATTAGAATCTATTTTTGGAAATTCCATATTAGATGATAAAAAATGGAAATATTCATTTTTATTTTCTGGAGAATCTCGTTTGTGTCCACAATATAAAAAATATTCGTGCGTTTTATGGGGTGAAAGAAATTATGAAAATATTGTGAATTTACCTCTATTTATTCCTTACATCTATTGTAATTCAATATCATTCAAAACTAATTCTACTGTGCCTCAAAAAAATGTATGCGCAATTCTTTCTAATCCTAATGGTAAAGAGCGAAATTTATTTATGGAAAAATTAGAAAAACTTATACCGATTGATTATGCTGGATCTTATAAAACAAATATTGATATTTTACAACATCCATATAATACTGACGGTTTTTCTGATTTTGTTTCTCAATACAAATTTATTATTAGTATGGAAAATTCTAGAGAAGATACTTATATTACAGAAAAAATATTACATGGTTTTACATCTGGTACCGTACCCATTTATTGGGGTTCTCTTAGAGTTGGCGATTACTTTAATAAAGATCGTTTTATAAATGTTGAAACTGTGGATGATGAAAGTGTGCTTAAAGTTTTTCAACAAATTAATTATTTATGTGAAAATCCAGAAGAATATTTAAAAATGGTAAATCAGTCAGTTTATTCACATAATAGAAACATTCATAATGTTGCTCGCGATATTCGCAATTTAATTTTTGAAAAACCATTTCAACAAATATCACAGATATATATTATTTGTAATCCTGAATTTGAACCAGAAAGATATAATACGTTGCGTAATATGTTTTATAAAAAATTAAAATTATCGCAAGATAATATATCTTTTATAAGTCCTACATATAAACATACAATAAATGATACTGATATGAATAAATATGTAAATGAAAATATAATACAAAATTTTAGAATTTATCCAATGAAAAAATCAGAGATATCGTTATTTCTTAATTATAAAGCAGTATTAGATACAATTGCGAGAGATTATAAAGATGGTAGTTTTATGATATTTGAAAGTGATGTACAAATTATAGATGAAAATATAAATAAATTGAAAGAGTTTTTAAAATATATTGATACAAAACGTGAATTATGGGATATTATACATATAGGATATAGTAGCGAACAAGAAACATTTGGAGGTCCATATATTAATGGTAAAACTCCATATAGAAATTTTGTACCACCACATGTTCTTGATACATCTTATATAGAAGATATAACTAACTCGACAGATGATGTAAGGATGATACGTAAATATCATACAAGATGTACTGATTCATTTGTATGGAATTATAATGGAATTATTAAATTTTTGAATTATATGAATACAGAAACAAAATATAATGCACCATTTGATTATTATATGATAAACAATTTCGAAATAGATGATACATTTAAACATTATTGGACATCACTACCATTTTTTATTCAAGGATCTAATCACGGTTTAGTTGGGTCAACTATACAAAATGATACATCATAATTATATACTTTTAACCCTTTCCTTGAACAATCGACTGTTTCGGTACATTGTTCAACAAATTTGGAACTCTTTTCATGAATAATAACACCATATTTAGAGTGCCTTTTTAGGGCACTCGAAATACATAAATTATTGTTCAGGGAAAGGGTTAAATATGTTTTTGTTGAAGAATTTAAAGATATTTACCATTTATAATATAAATGGTAAATATTGTTGTAGCAAAATATAATGAAAATACAGAATGGACTAAAAAGTTAAATCATAAGATAACAATATATGATAAAAGTGAAAATCCCATTGAAGGAAGTATTAAACTGAAAAATGTTGGTAGAGAAGGTGAAACCTTTTTATATCATATAGTGACAAATTATAATAATTTGGATGATGTAACAGTATTTTTACAAGGAAATCCATTTGAACATTTACAATTATTAGTTGGATGGAGAGCACAATTATCAGATGAAGAAATTAATGAAGTTATTAATAAAATGAATATAGAAATAAATGACAATAGTGAATTTACTACATTTTATCAGGTTTTGTATAATGACCCATATTCCATCAATGGTGTTAATACAAAAGAAGCATGTATAAAATATTATGGTGAAAGTTATGATAATTATACTGTATCCCCAGGAGCACAATATATAGTTCCCAAAAAATATATATTATCAAGACCATTAGAATTTTGGAAAAATCTACATTTGGCTATGTATGATAATGAAAAATTAAATGGATATTGCCAAGAGCAACTATGGTATTTAGCTTATAAACACAAAATGAATAATGATGTTGGAAATCATGACCAAGAAAAAATGAGATGTATTAACTCAGTTCCGAATTTTAATAATACATCCTATAGTTATTTCTTAAAAAATAATATTACTATTTAGATTTATTCAAAAATAAGAGATATATAAAAGGCATATTATAAAGTATAAAAGTATAATACTAATATAATATATTATTATGATATATAATGTTTTATTAGTCATTGGGTTTTTACATCATAAAAATATGAGCGCAATTAAAAAATATAATAGCATAAATTTGACTACTGTTTCGACCATTGAAGAATGTAATGATTTATCTCTATATGATGCAGTATTTTCACCTAGTACTATTATTGACGTATCCAAATATCCAAATAGTAACTTTATTTTTGGTCCTCACTTTTCTGTTTTTCCTAGTGATTTTATTTATAAAATTAATGGACCAAATACTATTTATATTCAACCAAGCCAATGGGTAGTTGATTTTTGGAAATTAAATCCTATTTGTAAAGATTTAAACATGAGTGTTTTACCATTTGGTGTTGATACAGAAAGATTTACACCTGATAAACAAATACATGAAAAAAATAATGTAATTATTTATTTTAAACGTAGAAAGGTTCAGGAATTGAATTATATTACTCATTATCTATCGGCATTACATATTCCATATCGCGTATTTGACTATGTTCAATCATATTCTGAATCAGATTATAGTGAATATTTAAAAAGTTCAAAATATGGTATTTGGTTAGACGCACATGAAAGTCAAGGATTTGCGACTGCAGAGGCCATGTCATGTAATGTACCATTATTGGTTTGGAATGTTACATCTATGAATCAAGAAGATGGTTGTTGTTATCCGGATATTCCTGCGACTAGCATAGGTTATTGGAGCGAGTCTTGTGGAGAGGTGTTTCATAATTATATGGATTTTGAATCTACTTTTCATTTATTCTTGTCAAAACTTCATACTTATTGTCCTAGAGAATATATTATGAATCATTTATCGATTGAAAAATGTGAAGAAAAATTTATTAATTTGTTATCGGCTTTTTCTAAGTAATTCTCATAAATTTTGAATCATGTAAAATAGATTCTATTTTGTCGTTTGTCGTTTGTCGTTTGTCGTTTGTCGTTTGTCGTTTGTCGTTTATCTTATTTATACTATTCATTATGAATAGTATAAAGTTACATATTCGTTATTATTTGTTCTCTTCAAAACAGTTACCTGTAATTATTGTTTTACAAATTTATAAATAGGATAATCATTATCAGGCTTTGTTAAAAATTCTATTTGTAATTTGTTTGTTTTTGTAAACTCATCTACCGCCTTTGTTGTTCCTGGACAGCACGAAGCATAATCGTCCCCTAAAAGCCATCCTCCTTTTCTAATTTTTCTCCACCAAAATGGTAAATCTTTTATAACTGCTTCATAACTATGATCTCCATCTATAAAAACCGCATCTAACGACTCATCTGGTATGTCATCACAAGTAATATCCAAACTACCTTTACGAATCCAGTTATACCTATTTTCATGAACTGATAAATGATTTGTAATATTATTTACTAATTTTTCAAATCCACCATATGACATTACATCTGTTGCAAACTGGTCATTTGGATAAAATCTCATAGGATCAACCAAATATAATTTTTCAATATTCGTATTGTCTAATATTTCTTTTGCGTGAAATCCGTATCCAATACCAACTTCGGCACAGTTTTTGAAATTATTGTCATTTATTATTTTGGAAAAAACACCATAATAATAGTGCGCCCAACCACCTGGACCACCATTTTTACCGCCATTTTTCCAAATATTGATTAGCTTTTCATAATATTCATCATATTGAATACTCATTATAACTATATTATATTATATTATCTAAATAGTTTATGTGTATATACTGAGTTATATATATATATATATATATATATATATATATATAGGATTTTTACATATAAAGATTTATTGTTATTTATATTATTATATGTTGATTCCGCTTCACATTTTAGTTCAAAAATATAATATTCATTTTACGGGTATTTTACACGTTGGCGCTCATGAGTGTGAAGAGCTTCAAGCATATGATCGTTACTTACCTCGAAATAAAATGTTATGGGTAGAAGCTCTTCAAGATAAGGTCGATTATTGTAAAGAAAGATATCCTGATGTTTTCATTGAACAAGGTGTTATTAGTGATTGTGTTGAAACAGTTACATTTAATCGTTCAAATAATGGCGAATCATCTTCTATATTAGAATTTGGATTACATACTTATTTTCATCCACATGTTCATTTTGTTGATTCATTTCAATGTGAAACAAAAATGCTGAAGGACATTATATGTAAATATGATATTCCATACAATTTTATAAATTTGGATATTCAAGGCGTTGAATTAAAAGCATTAAAAGGAATGTCAGATTGGTTAAAAACGATTGATTATATTTATACAGAGGTTAATAGCGACTATGTTTATAAGGGTTGTGCTATTATTAATGAAATTGATGATTATTTAAAAGAATTTGGATTTGTACGCGTAGAAACTGTATGGTGTGGTAATAATAGATGGGGTGACGCCTTTTATATTAAGCCACGGTAAGTATCCAATCGTTTTTTGGTGGATTTAGTATTGATTTAAAAGGTATAAAATATACTTTTCCATTTGTTAGTAGTCCAGCGCAGTAACTTAATGCGCTTTTTGATGCGATTAATATATCTGCTGCTACCAGTGATGTAAACGTTGTTTTTATGTCTTCATCGATGTGTAATATGATGTCTTCGGCAATGTATTTTGTTTTGTCAATTGTGCTTTGTGAAAATATATGAAATATTGGGTTTTGGTTTTGGTTTTGGTTTTGGTTTCGGATTTGATTGATTAAGTTCAAATAATATTCGTCTGGTGTATCCGCTCCTTCAATTCTATCATCTTGATTATTGGGCCTTCTTACATGAACCGCGACGTTTATATTTTGATTTTGATTTTGATATGGATTTGTTTTGTTTTCCCAAAAGACTGTTCTTATTTTTTCTAGGGCAGTTGTTTTGTTTAAACAATGATTGAAACGCTTTGTACTTGGGTTCAGATTTTCATCCGCTGTAATAAAATTATACAATGTCCAAAAATCGATGCGTTGAACATGTTGTGTTTCATTGGTTGTCTTGTAATGATTTCTTATGTTGATCAATTCTTCTATTTCATTTATGAAATTAGGATTGTTCTCATAATTATGCGCCATTCTTGTAATTGGTTTATGAATATATGTCTTATTATTCATTTCAGCATATATTATCCCAAAAATAATATGTTGATATTGCGCACCAAATCCATCATCTCGATCTGTGATTGTTATATTATCCATTTTATAAAAATATATAAGTATATATTTTTATATATTGTTATATGTTTCATACATTTGGCGATAGTCATTGTAAATATGGGTTTGAAAAAATAGATAATATTCAAATACATTGGTTACCTGGTAAATTATGTTATTCATTTGGAAGAGATAAGTTGAATTTGTTAGATATAAAATCTTATAATGTAAATGAAGGAGATTTTGTTTTATTTTCTTTTGGTGAAATTGACTGTAGAGCCCACATATATAGGTATGTAAATGATGATCGTCCATATGAAATAATTATTGATGAACTTGTTGAAAAATATTTTGAAGCAATTAAAGAAAATGTAAATATGTTTACAAATATTACCACTATTGTTTATAATATTGTTCCACCAACAGACGTTTTATTACGCCATTCACATGAAGAAGCTATTAAATATGTATATATTAAGGAAAAGTATGATGATATTCCTTGGAAAGGTTATAATGATGATCGTAAAAAATATCATTTATATTTTAATGTAAAACTTAAAGAAAAATGTTTGGAAAATGGCTTTATATTTTTTGATGTATATGATAAATACTGCGATGAAAAAGGATTTTTATTGCGAAATTATTCCGATGGAGATATTCATATTTGTGATCCTATATTTTTGAGGGAATTTATTCAACAAATAACAAAATAATTTGTGTTTATTTATCTCGTTTTAATCTTATAAAATTATTATCTTGATTTTATAAGGAATTGTATTAACTAATGGAAATATCAGACACTGACGATTTAGATTGTTCATGGATTGATGAAGAAGAAAAAATGGGTTCTATTAATAGTAATTATATTCGAGAACCGATTGATGATATTCGATTGTTTTTCATTTATACTAACTGTAATTTGGAAATTGATCATGTTTCAAAAGATATTGAATGTGTTAATAATGGATGTATTCATAAAGACAGATTATTACAAATCATTCAGACCAAACGGCATCATAATAATAAGAAATATCGGTTGGATGATATATTATCCTTTCAAGTTGATTTAGAACCTGAGAAGATTCAATCGTTTTCTGAGCTTGATTCTCTTGATGATATATCCGCCTCGTTTTTTAAAAGTGTGCCTATTTTTGATGAGATTTCGTGCATACCTTCTATTTTTATTTTTCATGATGTGGCATCTATATTTTTCTTGTTTAATGAAGTTGATATGGCTGCTAAATCTATTTTGCGAAATGGCGAAGATAGTAGTCGTAATCGTGTTACTAAAAAGGTTAGAATTATGGATAACTTGGCGGGGGTTCATGATGTTGATAATAATATAAATATTAATAGCAATAATCGAAAGTCTATGAAACGATTTATGAAAAAAATGAAACAGACTCGAAAGGCGTTTGATTCGTAGATTTTGTCGGGGTTATGTTCTCAAAAATCTTGTGGATGGTCTTGTGGATGGTCTTGTGGATGGTCTTGTGGATGGTCTTGTGGATGGTCTTGTGGATGGTCTTGCGGATGGTCTTGTGGATGGTCTTGTGGATGGTCTTGCGGATGGTCTTGTGGATGATGTTGTAAGCTATTCAAAAAAGATTGATAATTCTCTTTCTTGATTGATGTAAATATCTTGGTTATTTCTTCTATTATCGTTTTTATTGGTGGTCTAGCATTTGGTTCTGAAAATATGGTTTTATTTACTACATCTACATATTCTTTCATAAAGGTATGATTTTCTGTATCTATTTTTAATTCTTTCAATAGTGATACAAATAAAATAGATATTGAATATACGTCCCATGTTAGGTGCGATTTTTTTAGTTCTTTTATTAGTTCTTTTTTTAGTTCTGGTTTGTTATCTGTATCTTTATATACTCCTTTCAACATGTTCTCGTATTCTTGCGTTTTTTCTTGGGGTTGCTGTTTAAAAAAGTTGGTTGAAATGAATTTTGTTATAATATCGCTTATTGGCCATTCATCATTACTGAAAAGATGTGATAATATAAATACTTCGATTGGCCATGGTGAGTAGTCTTCGTATTGGGGTATTAAATTCTGGAATATTTCGTCGTTCTCTATATCCGTTGTTGTCATTGCTAATCGAAAATCTGATAGAATTGGTCTTGCGTTTATCGTGTCATATAGTATTGTTTGTTCATTTATATTGAAATGTATTATTTGTGATTGTGATTGGATTTTTTCTATTGCGTCTAATAATTGTAAATGCGAGGTTATTAATATAGATAAAAATTTGTTTTTTTGTTTTATATCTTGCTTTTTGAGAACTAGATACTCTGACAACGTTATTGCGAATTTTTTATATTTCATTGATATTAAATTTGATTCTTTTTCTGTTTTTATTTCGGTCGCTTCTTCATCGCCACATGTGTCTAGACTTACTGAACCAATTGATAATGTGTTTGTTTCGATTATTGGCTGATACAATAAAAAAGGGTGTATTTGTTTATTGGTTTTTAATATTTCGGAGATTCTCTCTTCTGTATCTGTTATTGATGACTTTATTGAAACTTTTTCTGTGTATATTTTTTCGCTTTCGGTTTCGGTTTCGGGTTTTTTTAATTGGCATTCTGGTTTTCGGTTCAATATTTTGCTTCGTATTTGTTTTTCTCTTATATTGAGAGCCATTAACTCTTGTTGTTCTTGTTGTTTTTGTTGTTCCTGTTGTTCTTGTTGTTTTTGTTTTTCTTGTTGTTCTCGTTTTTCTTTTTCTTGTTGTTCCTGCTGTTCTTTTTCTTGTTGTTTTTGTTGTTCCTGCTGTTCTTTTTCTTGTTGTTTTTGTTGTTCCTGCTGTTCTTTTTCTTGTTGTTCAGGGTTTTGTGATGGTTCTTGCGATGGTTGTTGCGATGGTTGTTGTGATGGTTGTTGCGATGGTTCTTGTGATGGTTGTTGCGATGGTTCTTGTGATGGTTCTTGTGATGGTTGTTGTGATGGTTCTTGCGATGGTTCTTGTGATGGTTGTTGTGATGGTTCTTGCGATGGTTGTTGCGATGGTTGTTGTGATGGTTGTTGCGATGGTTGTTGTGATGGTTGTTGTGATGGTTGTTGCGATGGTTGTTGTGATGATTGTTGGATTTGTTGGATTTGTTGTGGTTGTGGTTCTGATTCTTGGATTTGTTGTGGTTGTTGTGGTTGTGGTTCTGATTCTTGGATTTGTTGTGGTTGTTGTTGTTGGATTTGTGGTTGTTGTGGTTGTTGTGGTTGTTGCAGTTGTGGTTCTGATTCTTGGATTTGTTGGATTTGTTGGATTTGTTGTGGTTGTTGTTGGATTTGTTGTGGTTGTTGTTGGATTTGTTGTTGTTGTTGTGGTTGTTGTTGGATTTGTTGTTGTTGTGGTTGTTGTTGTTGTGGTTGTTGTTGTTGTTGTTGTTGTTGGATTTGTTGTTGTTGTTGTTGGATTTGTTGTTGTTGTTGTTGGATTTGTTGTTGTTGTGGTTGTTGGATTTGTTGTTGGATTTGTTGTTGTTGTGGTTCTTGGGTTATTTGTTGTTGTTGTGGTTTTTGTTCTTGGGTTATTTGTTGTTGTATTTGTTTTTGAGGTATTGCTTCCATATACAATCTAATCATACATTTTTAATCCACTCTTTATCGTGCCTTCTTGTTATAATTGTTGCATATCCCAAAGAGTATACATTTCATAAAATTCTTGTTTGTTGCTTCTAAAGTTTTCATATATGGGTTCTTCTATACAAATATTATTCGTTGAAATATATTCATGTACTGGTATTATATTGATCGATTCTATTGGTTGTATATTATTGTATCCTGATAATGCGAATACATATGTTATTATTTCTTGCTTGATTTTTTTTATTTTTTCTATTTTTTCGTACGAGTTTCTTATACTTTCTTCGAACGCCGGTTCTTTCATTTTTCTATAAAATTCCATATGATCATATGGACCTAGCTGTTGTAAGTCGCCTATTCTTGCCACATAATCATTATAGCTTTCGCTAGGATATACCATATGTATTACTGAATGGTTTGTGTTTGGGTTTGTATTTGTATTTGGGTTTGTATTTGGGTTTGGGCTGGTTTCCTGAAATATACCAGAATAATATTTGATTTGATATTTGATTTGTTCAAAAATGGTGTCCCATGTTTCACTTGAAATGTTGGGTGGTTGTTCTGGCGTTGTTGTGTTTTTATATAAAATGGTTGCTTTATTCACAATATATGATTTTATTGATTCCGCGAAGTCGGCTGATGTATATCTGGACATTTTCATTATATCATTCGTTTATGAATCATATAATACATCAATTTTTTGATTTATTGGTTCTTTGATTTTTATAAAAAAAAAATATGTTTGGTTGTTTGGTTGTTTTGTTGTTTTGTTGTTTGGTTTTTGTTATTGTGTTGCGTTCAATATTTTACATATTGAATAAAACCGATTTTGATATGCCTTCTTCAATTTATATGCGATTTCTTTTGCAACAAAGTTCTCGTCGAATTCATCATATTTTATTTTTAGCTTTCCTAGTTCTTCGTTTATTTCATTTATATGTGCAGTGGCGAATGTATTAAATGCCTGCTTCTGATTCATTTTTATTGTTTGGTTATTATTGTTGTTATTATTGTTATTGTTATTTTGTTGGTGTGTTGCGTCGCCCGCTTTTTTTAATATTTTGTCTTTTATCTCATTGTCCATTAATTTTATAAATTCTTTTGAGAACCCTATATATGGTTTGTGTTTTTTAAGTTGTGTTTGGTCTTGTGTTTGGTCTTGTGTTTGGTTTTCGGCTTCTGCTAATTTTTTTGCTCGCTTCTCTTTTTTCCTATAATAAAATCGCGCACTCGTATATATTTTTTGCGTTAGTTCTTCGTCCGTTCCTATAAAATGATTTGTTCTCATTCTTTCTATTTCGGCTGTTATTTTTCGTTGGATATCATCGATTGATATCCATGCATGCCACGATTGCCTGAATACTTTCAATGGCTCTTCATAATGTTCTTTTGAAAACATATGAAGATTCTTCGAGAACTCTTCTGAAAATATTTGTTTTGCTAATTGAAGTTTTATATTTGTTTTTACTAATACTTTATTTTGCTTCGATATATTGACCATTGTCTTTCCTTTATTTTGTTGTAATGTATGATATTGTATATTTAAAAAAAAGTGTTTCAATTTTATAGATTGATAGATTGATTTTTGATTATTATATTATATTATTCTCAAGAAATACAATTTGTATTTCTTGAGAAATTAACGCTTCGAACAGGGATCGAACCTGCGACCTTCCGGTTAACAGCCAGATTCTCTACCGACTGAGATATCGAAGCAAATGCTTTTACTCGGACTCGAACCGAGGATACCAGATTCAAAGTCTGGGGTGCTAACCACTACACTATAAAAGCAACGCAAAGCAAAGGCAAAGTAAAGGCAAATCAAGGCAATTACCATTGCGAATGGACAAATTGAGGCTCGAACTCAAGACCTTCGGCTCATAAGACCGATGCTCTAACCAAACTGAGCTATATGTCCATTGGACTCCATTAGCCTCTTCATTGAGACTAGTGGAGTCCAATTACCTGTAAAATATATTGGTTAGTTGGCGATGATCTGATTGGTTAGTTGGTTAGTCGATTGATTTGTTAGATACATACCTGTTATTTGCCCCCTACCCACTATACTACTGCTTTTTCTTTTTATATTGTTTTATACTATATTATTATATGGAAAGTCCGTTTTATCCATCGAGTTCATCTGGTGCTTCATTTACTCTATATTTGGAACCCATTCTTGATTCTTATTCGCAAACTTATCGACAAGTCATAACCTTATCATGTATGCCGCCTGGGCCACTAGCGTCCATGGTTAAAATGATGTCTTTACCTAAGCTGTCGCCTTTTGCAACAAACAATCATTCTTTTATGGGTACTGGTTGTTCATATATATTATTTCGATATCCGGTTACTGGATCTGCTTCTGGATCTGCTTATGGTAATATCATTACAAAAAAAGGTGCTGAATATATGTATTCTGATGATATTCCTGCGGTGTTTTCTTATTTGACGAATCATGGGTATACCATCGATAAAGGTGTTACTAAAATGATGAATGGTTCTCGTGTTTTAGTTGGTTCTGGTGGTTCTGGTGGTTCTGGTTCTGCTTCTGCTTCTGGTTCTGCTTCTGATTCTAATCGACGATTGATTTGTTTTGCGTCGTTTTTTTGATTGTAATCATAATCATAATTATAATCATAAAAAGGTTCTTATAAAATATATTATTTCTTTCGGTATTGTGCAGTATTTATTGAATATTTCTTCTAGTCCTATTTCTATTGAGACTCTTTGCTTCAATTGATTGCTTTTTTCTATTTCGTCTATTATATGTTTCATCTGATACGTTGGTAGCCAGTTAGATACTAAACTTGTACATGATAAACAATGTCTTATATTTGTATTTCTATTTATATTTCTATTCTTTTTTATTGTAACTTCGTCTGATATGAGTCTTTTTATTCTTGGAAGATGACAATTATGTATTCTACATAAATAATTCTGTTCTCTTATAAATATCTCTGGGGGTTTGAATGGATAATCTTTTGAAATAACGAATTTGACTTCTTTTGGTAGTTGAGTTGCTTGTGTTGTTTGTCTTTCTTCAACTGGGTTTTTCACTTCGATTACCGTTTCTTTGTTACGAACTAGTCTCATATTCACTTCTTCATATTGACTTTCCAAATATTCTACTTCTATAAATAATCTGTTCTTTTTTACTCTGTTATTTTGTCTAGCGAATAATGGTGGTTCATTATTATAATATATTATTTGATTATTTATTGGTATTTGATTGTTTATTGGTATTTGATTGTTCATTGGTATTTGATTGTTCATTGGTATTTGATTGTTGTTCATCATTTGATATGGTATGCTATGTTATGTTATAATATGATATGATATACTTATTTCATTAAGGTCAATTTTATCTTATCTTATATTTTATATTATAATGTATATAATGAAATGGTCGGTATTATTCGTAATGTGTAGTTTAGGTGTTTCTTCTGTGTTAGGGCTTTCCTCTAGGATAGGTCTTGGACTTGGTATAGGTTTTCATACATGCAAGGATATTTCTATGAAAATGAAAAATAATCATAATTTGAAAATCGCCATTCCAAATTTGAATAAATACCAACCACGCACTGTAAATCAATTCAAATATGTTGAACATTTGACTAATTCGAGTGTATCTATTGTTGGCGCAGTGGGTCCTGCTGGAACTGGTAAAACTCTATTTGCTTGTCATGCTGCTGTGGGTGCTTTAAAATCTGGAGCGGTTGATAAAATAATTATTACTCGACCATTGATTTCTGTTGATGAAGAACAGCTTGGGTTTTTACCTGGGTCTATCGTTCAAAAAATGGATCCTTGGACTAGACCGATTTTTGATATTTTAGGGGAATTTTATTCGGCGAATCAAATACAAACTATGGTTCAAACGGGGGTGATTGAAATTTCGCCTCTTGCTTACATGCGCGGGAGAACATTTAAACGATCATTTATTATTGCCGATGAAATGCAGAATAGTTCTCCTAATCAAATGATTATGATGCTTACGCGTATTGGCGAAGATTCGAAAATGGTTATTACGGGGGATTTAAAACAGAGTGATCGATCTGGTGTAAATGGTCTTTGGGATTTCATTCAAAAAATGAGAACATCTGATGAACAGTCATTGATTCAATTTGTAGAATTGGAGTCTGTTGATATTCAGCGCAGTCCTGTTGTTGCTCGGATAATAGATATTTATTCTGGTGCATCTGGGCTAAAAGACATTAATGATTCTCTATAGGGGTTTTTGGGTTTTTTTGGGTTTTTGGGTTTTTTTGGGTTTTTGGGGTTTTATTTATTCATAAAATTGATTGCCTTTTTTACTAGTTTGTTATTGGTATTATTGAAATGAACTCTCGCAAAATGAACTGCTCTAGCTCTCAAGTAAAATTCTGTGGTGTCTGTCATAAAGCCGGAAAACCAGCAAGTGAATATGAAAGTCATTATACAAAATCTAAGCCTGGTCCAGATGGCGTCGTCGTTTGTCCGATTATTTTGGCGGCTGTTTGTCAGCGGTGTAACAAGACGGGTCATTTTACAGACCACTGTAAAATGAAACTGAAAGATGAAGGTGTTTCTAAACGCCCACCAGAACGGTCTTCGTATCCTTGTCGTAAGCCTGATACTGTTGTTGCTACTGTTGCTACTGCTGCCGTGTCTAATAATCGGTTTGCGGTATTGTCTTGTTTTGACAACGATGATGATGTTGTTGTTCTTAAGAAACGTCGTAAATTGTCTGATGAGCCTATTCCGACGATTGGTCCTAATCTATCTGTTGAAAAAGAAATCGAATCTCGCGCTCCTAATGGCATTTCATTTGCTGCAATGCTTTTGAAGCCGGTTCCTATTGCTTCTATTACTGCTGCTTCTGCTGCTTCTGCTCCTCTACAAAATTTGTCTTTCAAGATTTCGCCAAAGCTTCAATCGGTATTAGAGTCTGACTTCGAGAGGTCTTATGAAAAACGCCTGCTTGCTGAGAAATTTGTGTCTGACCGCATTCAACGGCGCTGGTTTGATTGCGGTGTTGATGATTCCGATTATATTGACAAGAGTGCTTGGTAGATAGATATTTTGGTACAGATAAAATAAAAATACAAGCGAATAAAAAATGAAAAATATAAAAAATAAAAACTCCATTTGGTGGGGTTTTTTATTGGGTTAATGAGAACTCTTTATAAGTATTAAGATTGATAGATTGTTTATATAATAAAATATGTTGTCATTGTTACGAAATGTTTTTTTGATGTTGTTGTTGTTTCTTTTTATTTGTTTTTTGAGAACATTATAAATTTGACATTATATTACCATACAAAATTGATAATAAATGTTGTAATATTTATATTTTATTTTTACTATGCCAGAGTTTATTCAAAAGTTTGAATTCAATAGTGTATATATTTGTTTGTTGTTGTTCATATATAACTTGTGGAAATCTAGTCTTGTCTATATAAATATAATATTGTATAAATTATATTTATTGAATTATACTTCGGTTCTCATTGCAATAAATATTATAGGATTATATTTATTTTTGAGAACATTGACATTCGAAATAAACATACAATGTTCCATCAAATACAAATGACTTGTTGTTTGGTTGTTTGGTTATTATTTAGTCCTTTGTTTATTTTTTTGAGAACATTTACATCAAACAATCATATATACCGATTTAATAATCATATACCATATATATCAAACAATCATATAATAACATTTTATCATTTGGTATTTTGTTGTTTCATTTTTATTTTAGTCTTTTGTTTATTTTTTTGAGAACATATACATCAAACAATCATATATATCGATTTAATAATCATATACATCAAACAATCATATATACCGATTTAATAATCATATACATCAAACAATCATATACATCAAACAATCATATACATCAAACAATCATATAATAATATTTTGGTATTTTGTTGTTTCATTTTTATTTTAGTCTTTTGTTTATTTTTTTGAGAACATTTACATTATATTCACTGTATATTCACTATATATTCACTGTATAGTCCTTGTTATGACCCCGTCACTCCTCCGGAATGGCCTCTTTTAATGGGTGTATTAATGATGTAACAGATATATGAGTAAGTATGGTTATGGTGATGGAATATGGTAGTTGAGAAATGAGTGGGATGCTGACGGTCGGGTGATGTTTTGAAATGGCTTTCGCGATACCCTGACGATATACCCTGACGATATACCCTCGTTGATGTACTTCTTTTGAGAACCTTGTGATATAGTCTTGTTCATATGCGCCTGATGATATGCCCTTGCGATATACCCTTGCGATATGCCCTTGCGATATACACTTGCGATATACACTTGCGATATACACTTGCGATATGCCCTCGCGATACCCTGATGATACGGCTCCGTTGATATACTTCTTTTGAGAACCTTGTGATATACCCTCTCACTATACCCTTTCACTATACCCTCGTTGATATACTTATTTTGAGAACCTTGTGATATATCCTCACATTATACCCTCGTTGATATACTTATTTTGAGAACCTTGTGATATATCCTCACATTATACCCTCGTTGATATACTTCTTTTGAGAACCTTGTGATATACCCTCACACTATACCCTCGTTGATATACTTCTTTTGAGAACCTTGTGATATACCCTCTCACTATACCCTTTCACTATACCCTTTCACTATACCCTCTCACTATACCCTCTCACTATACCCTCTCACTATACCCTCTCATTATACCCTTTCACTATACCCTCTCACTATACCCTCTCACTATACCCTTTTGATATAACCCGATTGATATAACCCGATTGATATACTTCTTTTGACAACATCATATAAGGTAATCGAGAAATGGGTCATTTGCTTATCTATCGGTTATTATATGGTGCTAGATGGTTATTGTGTATCGAGTCAATGTGTTTATTTTTTCATATTATTTTTACTCGATGGTTCTCTAATAGATACTCTTTTATTAGTCCTCCACTTGTCCTCTATATTCATATACTCATTCATTTACTTCTACTTATATTTATTTAATATACACAAATATAATACCATCGAGAAATGAGTAGGATGCTGATTGTTGAACCTCTTTCTTATCTCCTTTTGAGAACTTGGTAATGTTCTCTCATTTTATATTTTATTTCCTTTTCTGTAACCTACGTTTTGTTTTTCTTTTACCACCTTTCGGCGATTTGCTTCTTGTTGACATTGTCTTTTGACTACTACTTCGGCTTCTGGAAAATCCGCAGCAGTGGATTATGATATAATCAAAAAAGGATGTAATCATAAAAAGAAGGCGTTTATTCTTGCAAATAAATCGAGAAAAAAATATAAATACGGACATTCCTCTACAAAACACGTCAAGATTCAAAGCTAAGTATTTTATAACAATTACTATTTCAAACATTGTAAAATTGAAATATTATTATTCTAAAATAATATTTTATATACAATGACTCGAAATCGAAATCGAAATCGATTTACCTCAAAACGTTCAAATGAAGGAGCTCCTATACCTGTTAAAGAAAAAATAGCGAAACGTAGAAAAAAAGATACAAGAGTAGCTAGAGCAGCACTTAAAAACGTAGTCAATGCTAAAAAACTCCAAGAGTTGGTCGTAGCCAATGCTAAAAAACGCCAAGAGTTGTTCATAAAAAATAAAAATGTAATAAGAAATCTTCCGGAAGAAATTGTTTTCCGTATATTGAAATACACTGGTACAATTCATTCAAATGATGGCTATAAAGTATTTAAACTTGGATTCAATGAAAACGAACCGACTATGAATGAACGTAGAAAAAGACTTGTTATATATCGTTTGATGACATGCTCATCTGACGAGTATATCAACCATATAAAATATCTTTACAATAAAAAAGAGATTTTTACAAATACCAAAGAAAGTCGTCATGGTACTATGATTCGTTATAATTTGAAAGTTTCATTGGAATGGTTTGAGAAAGCGGCTGACAAACACCATGGGTGGACGATAGAGTGGGAAGTAACCTGGGGTAGAGGTAGTCATGAGAATTCACTTATCTCTTGTATTCGTCGAGAACCAGCATACATATTTACTGAGGAAATCTTGAAAAATCTATAAAAATGGTGGTCATTTATTATACAGTAATTTCCATATATATCGACAAGATTTTATCGTTTTATTCTAGACCTACCTCTACCTCCTTTATTGTCTTTTGTTTTTGATAAAATTATGCTAAATCGTTTTACGACCCCATTGATTCGGTTTAGGATGGCACCAAGAAAATATTAATTACCCCATATGAAACAAGAAAATACAATAAAAATTATTTGTTCATTTCGTAAATCGCGTTTGAAATCAGAAAAGTTTTCTTTCATTTTACATAGAAAGGTGCGGTTTTCTTCAAATAAGTGTATGACAATTTTTTGATGATTCACTAAATAAATCGGATTTTAAATGTGAAAAGGTCTAAGATATTTTATGTAGAAAACATTTCTTCCATTTCGTCTAATACTTCTTCTTTTATTTCTGGTAATATTGGATGGGCTTCCCAGAAGTATCGACAGAATGCCCATTTAAATTCGTACTCTAACGGATACAAGTCTTTATATTTTTCCTTTATTCTTTTCTCATCTTCACCCAATAAATATAAGTTCTCATATGGCAATACATACGCCAATTGCGTCTTCCCTTTATATGATTTTGATTTTATTGATAATTCACCCCTTTCATCCATCTTTTTCACTATTTCCTTTATCAATGGCGCATAATCTGATCTATATCTCCATCTTTCATCTTCACACCCTTTCGTATAATATTTTAACACCCATTCCAAACCCTCCATATACTTCCTTTCTTCTCCTCCTACTAACAATACTCTTTTATATCTCG
>Ga0114976_10000104_pt1 | contig 45246 bp, 53 predicted proteins | sample S_130805_EF_Meta_FD_87319 | JGI IMG/M metagenome (GOLD analysis project Ga0114976, IMG submission 87319) | Freshwater microbial communities from Lake Simoncouche, Canada to study carbon cycling - S_130805_EF_MetaG | ecosystem: Environmental > Aquatic > Freshwater > Lake | place: Lake... | reverse complement strand
TTATTAAAGCACCTCCTGCAGACCATATTGTTCCATTATACTCTTCAGTGCATGATAAATTGCTGCCCGCGCCAAAACCTCCTATTGCAAGTCCTGCGTTTTGTGTACCTGCGCCTGCTAAAGTAGCTCTTGCTGTTATTAAAACTCCACCTGCTGACCAAGCACCAATTAATAGTGTACCTCCTTTATAGGTAATCATCGGTACATTGTTTTCTCTATCATACCACAAACACATTCCTGTATCAACTAAGTTAGGTCGTTCTGAATATTCTGCTGTAATATATGATGAGTCTAAACTACGGTCAACAATTTCGGTTGGTGCGTTGTATTCTTCTGTGCAAGTTCTAGTAACACCACCTGCTGTACCTCCTGCTGCAAGACCTGCATTTTGTGTACCTGCTCCTGTAAATGGACCATAACGTGCAGTTGCTAATGCACCACCCGTTGACCAAGATGTACCATTGTATTCTTCTGTGCAAGACATACTCACACCCGTATACCCCCCAAAAACAAGTCCTTCATTTTGTGTTCCTGCTCCTACTAGGTAATGCCTTGCAGTTATCAAAGCACCTCCTGATGACCAAGATGTACCATTGTATTCTTCTGTACAAGATAAAGTAACATTGTAAGTACCTCCCATAGCAAGTCCTGCATTTTGTGTTCCCGCACCTGCTAATAGTTGTCTTGCGTTTATCATTACACCACCTACTGACCAAGATGTGCCATTGTATTCTTCTGTGCATAATGAAGGAGCAGGAGCTCCTCCCATAGTAAGACCTGCATTTTGCGTACCTGCTCCTGCACAAAAATATTTTACTGTTATAACTGCGCCACCTGATGACCAACTTGTGCCATTATATTCTTCAGTACATGATACTGCTACAGTTGTAAAACCACCTGCTGCAAGACCTTCGTTTTGTGTTCCTGCGCCTGCCAAAGCATATCTTGCTGTTATCATTGCACCCCCTACTGACCAACTTGTACCATTGTATTCTTCAGTACAAGTTAATAGATTAGTCCCACCAAAAGCAAGTCCTGCATTTTGTGTTCCTGCTCCTGATGAATAACCTCTTGCTGTTATCAATGCACCCCCTGCTGACCAAGCACCTACTAATGATGTGTTAATACAGTAAGAAACCATTGGCATCTTATTTGTTGTGTCAAACCATAAACACATTTGATCTGCATTTATGGGAGAAGGCCTTGATTCGGAAGAGACTGTGCTTGCTCCTGCACCTTGCAAACCTTGTGGGCCTGCTGCACCTTGCAAACCTTGTGGGCCTGCTGCACCTTGCAAGCCTTGCGGGCCTTGTATGCCTTGCAGTCCTTGCGGGCCTTGAGACCCAATAATTCCACTTGTCCCACTAGAACCATTTGTTCCACTTACACCTTGTGGTCCTTGTGGTCCTTGCGGACCAGCTATTCCACTTGTCCCACTAGAACCACTTGTCCCACTAGAACCACTTGTCCCACTAGAACCACTTGTTCCACTAGAACCACTTGTCCCACTAGAACCACTTGTCCCATTAGAACCACTTGTCCCACTAGAACCTTGTATGCCTTGTGGTCCAATAAGTCCTTGTATACCTTGCGGCCCAGTGCTGCCTTGTGGTCCAGTGTTGCCTTGTAGGCCTTGTGGACCTGCTATTCCACTTGTACCTGTTGTTCCACTAGAACCGCTTGTCCCACTAGAACCATTTGTCCCACTAGAACCACTTGTCCCATGTATGCCTTGTACGCCTTGCGGCCCAATAGAGCCTTGTATTCCTTGTGGGCCGATTGCACCTTGTGGACCAATATATCCTTGTTCTCCTTGAAGGCCTTGAATTCCACTTGTTCCAGAAGAACCACTAGTTCTAGAAGAACCGCCTGTTCCATTAGAACCACTAGTTCCAGAAGAACCCGTTGTCCCACTAGAACCACTTGTTCCACTAGTATCTGATTTAATCCAACTAGTTCCATTAAATCCATATAGTTGAGAATCCGCTGTATTAAAAACAATAGAACCGGTAGGTATATCACTAGTACTCAGCAAATTAATATTGGTTGTAATAGGGATAGAGAGTCCTTCATTATCGGTTTGAAGACCTATACCACTCGTATTAATAATTTTATATCCAGCCAAAATTTATAATTTATTTTCTTTATGGATGTATTGTTTGAGAAAATGATATTGATCCACTACTTGTTGTTTTTAAATTTTATCCTAAACATTTTCCTATGATTGATTTGTTGTATTCTTCTGTACACGAGACAGAAGTATTTCTATAACCTCCTGCTGCAAGTCCTGCGCCCTGTGACCCTGCTCCTGTTGACGCCCATCTTGCTGTTATCAAAGCACCCCCTGCTGACCAAGATGTACCATTGTATTCTTCTGTACAAGAAACATATACAGGAGTTCCATAACCTCCTATAGCAAGTCCTTCATTCTGTGTTCCTGCACCTGCTGAATATGCTCTTGCTATTATCAATGTGCCGCCTTCTGACCATGATGCACCATTGTATTCTTCTGTGCATGATAGATTTCCACCAGCATACCCTCCTGTTGCTAGTCCTGCATTTTGTGTGCCCATTCCTACTAACCCATATCTTGCAGTTATCAATATACCTCCTGTTGACCAAGATGTACCATTGTATTCTTCTGTACCTGATACTGTAGGTGGTGTAATACCTCCTGCTGTAAGTCCTGCATTCTGTGTACCTGTACCTGCTAAATATCCTCTTGCTGTTATCAATGAACTTTCTGTTGACCAAGATGTGCCATTATATTCTTCTGTGTTAGAGTAACCTGGATAACCTCCTGCTACAAGTCCTGCATTTTGTGTTCCAATTCCTGATAACGCATGTCTTGCTGTAGACAATGCACCACCTTCTGACCAAGATGTGCCATTATATTCTTCTGTGCAAGAAAGATTAGCTCCATTATAACCTCCTGCTATAAATACTTCATTTTGTGTTCCTCCTCCTCCTGATGAACGTCTTGCAGTTATCATTGCACCCCCTACTGACCAGACACCTGCTCCACCATATATAGGTATACAAGATTTCCCATACAACTCAATAATGCTATCAGGAGATGTTAAATTGGCACAAGCGGAATAACTTCTAAGACTTACATTTAAACATGCGTTACCTAATTCAGCTGCTAATTGTGAAAATGATATTTGTCCGCTACTTGGTAAAGGCATTTTATTTTTCTTTTAGTATTTTTATTTCACTATTTAAATCCTTAATGCATTCAATAAGTAATGGTATAATTTTTTCATATCTAACTGCATAATATCCACTATCATTTATTCTTAATGCTTGTGGTAATACATCTTTTAAATCTTGAGCAATCACACCAATGTCATTTCCCTCATAACCATGAATTTTATAATAATCTTCATTCCAATCAAATTCAACACCATTTAGTTTTAATATTTTTTGAATTGGGTTTTCAATATTTTTTATGTTATCTTTTAATCTTCTATCTGATGTTGAGAATGCTACAATATCATTACTTGCATCAATTCTACCATCGGTTGCACTATTTGCTATATTACCTCCTACTGAAATTGAACCTGCTGTTATTTTTAAATCACCTGCAACAACCGTTAAAGTGGTTCCATCAAAAGTTAAATTAGTTTCAGAATTTATTGCTGTAGATGATACCGATGTTAATACTCTATTGTCGGCTGGGTTTGTATATGATGTTATTCCTGCACTTGGACCTTGTGCTCCTTGTGGACCTGTTGTTCCATTAGATCCAGCAGATCCTTGTGGACCTGTTGATCCGGTTGGACCTTGTGCTCCTTGTGGACCTGTTGATCCGGTTGGACCTTGTGTTCCTTGTGGACCTGTTGATCCGGTTGGACCTTGTGCTCCTTGTGGACCTGTTGTTCCGGTTGGACCTGTTGATCCGGTTGGACCTTGTGCTCCTTGCGGGCCTGTTGCGCCAGATGTGCCTGCTGTTCCACTAGAACCACTTGTTCCACTAGAACCACGAGTACCACTAGAACCACTCGTGCCGGCTATGCCTTGCGCTCCTTGTGGACCTTGTGGACCTGTTGTTCCTGTTGGGCCTTGTGCTCCTTGTGGACCTGTTGCACCAGATGTTCCACTTGTTCCTGTTGCACCAGATGTTCCACTTGTTCCTGAAGAACCAGATGTTCCACTTGTCCCTGAAGAGCCAGATGTTCCTGCTGAACCAATAGGTCCCTGTAAACCTTGCGGTCCAGATATCCCTTGAGGTCCTATTGCTCCTTGTGGTCCTGTTGCTCCTTGAGGACCAATTGGTCCCTGTAACCCTTGAGGGCCAGATATTCCACTCGTACCACTAGATCCAGCAGTACCACTAGATCCACTCGTACCACTAGATCCAGCAGTACCATTTGATCCAGCAGATCCACTCGTGCCGCTAGATCCACTGGTATTTGTTTTTAACCATGAAGTTCCATTAAATGAATATAATTGATTATCTTCTAAATTAAAAATAATAGATCCTGTAGGAGTTCCTATAGTTCTTAAACCGCTTGTGCCATTTGCAGTAGGAATACTAACTCCTTCATTATCCGTCTGAAGACCTATACCACCTGTATTGATAATTTTATAACCGGCCACTGTTTTATTTTATTTATTACTTTTTAAATAAAAAAAGATATTGCAGATTGAATAAAATAGATAATTGCATAAGATATTAATAATAAAAATATTATAAATATTAATATTAATAATATGCTAATTTTTAATACAATTAATAAAAATTTATTAAAATTGAATTTATCTTTTTTATATGTCATTATATTATATAATTTAAGGCTTATTAGTCCAACTAGAAACTAATAAGCCTTTTATATTTCCTGATAGATTAATTCTATCTATGTTTACTATTTTTTCATAACATATTAATAATTTTTTCCAGATCAAACATTTCTTCCAAACTATTATATGGACACTCGTGTACATTATAGTCAAACTGAAAATCAAACAGATAAGAACCAATTAAATGATTCTTATTATTAATCTTATTTGCCACGATATTTGTATGAATACCATAACCAAAAACTTGAGGAGATGTTCCAATCCAAAATACAGTAGATGGTAAATTAATAGCAACTGCTGCATGTTGTAAAGATGAATCAATTAAAAATCTCTTAGATGATACAGTCAACATGCTAAATAATTCCATATTAGATAATTTCATATCAACTCTTTCTACTCCATTTAAAATATAACCTCCTCTTCGTGATATATGAAATATATGATGAGAATCTTTATATTTGTCCACAACTAATTGCGCAATATCTTGTGGCATGTCCCTACACCATGAATAAGTAGTCTTTGATTCTAATTCACCACCAGATGTTTGTAATACGATGACAGGCTTATCCCTAAACCATTTTTTAGCATTTACTTTTTCTGCATAGTTAGGATAAAGCTGAGGAGTCTGGTTCTCATAAGGAATACTTAATAGGTCGCACCAGTTGCTTACCAAATGCTTATTCTTATGTATATGACCTGTTTGATGATATGGCTCATGTCTAAAAACGAGAGCGTCTTTATTCTCTATAAAATCCTCGTAAAAGTAGGGGCAATTACCTAACGGATACACTCTATCAACATAGGGATTGTTTAGGAAAACTTCGGGATAGGATACAACCATTATAAGTTGTCTGTCACTATACACTTCTTTTATTGTTTTTGGTAATCCTGTTGCTGCAACATTCTTTCCTAATCCACCTTGGATGTGCCAAACAATGTATTTATTCATATTAAAACTATTTTTTGTTATACGTAAATTATAAGATACAATCTACTATTGTGTATGATGATTTTAGGTATTCTTCTGTACAAGCAAGACCAGGATTTCCATTAGTATATCCACCTACAACAAGTCCAGCACCTCGTGACCCTGCACCTGATAAATATCCTCTTGCAGTTATCATTGCTCCACCTGATGACCACGATGTTCCATTATACTCTTCTGTGCATGATGATACAGATACAGTTGTAACGCCTCCTGCTACAAATGCTTCATTTTGTGTACCTGCTCCTGATACTACATATCTGCTATTTATTAATGCACCTCCTGCTGACCAAGATGTACCATTATATTCTTCCGTGCATGATAAAGGGCCAGCACCTCCTGCTACAAGTCCTGCATTTTGTGTACCTGCTCCTGCTAAAGCATGTCTTGCCGTTGCTAACGCACCCCCTGTTGACCATGATGTGCCATTGTATTCTTCTGTACAAGCTAAGCTTACATTTGTAAAACCTCCTGCTACAAGTCCTTCATTTTGTGTACCTGCCCCAGGAAGGTATAATCTTGCATTTATAAGTGCACCCCCTACAGCCCATGATGTTCCATTATATTCTTCTGTACAACTAACTCCAACAACTGTATTTTGATACCCACCTGCGGCTAATGCCTCATTTTGTGTCCCCATAACACCAATACCATATCTTGCCGTTATCAATGCACCCCCTGCTGACCAAGTACCTGCTCCACTCCTACTACAATAAGATGCCATTGGTTTTAGGTTAGTTGTATCAAACCATAAACAAACAGTATTTACACATATCGTTGCAGGTCTATTTGCAACACCTACTATTTCACTACTCTGTAATTTAGCCATGTTATTTTATTATATATTCAAATATCTATAAATTGATTTATGATAAAATACGATCTATTATTGCTAACGCTTTAGTGTATTCTTCAGTGCAGGAAACTGAAGCACTTACACACCCACCAAATGCTAATCCTAATCCTTGTGTACCTGTACCACCTATTAATCTTCTTGCTGTTATTAATGTATTAGCAGTTGACCATGATGTCCCATTGTATTCTTCAGTAATAGCCGAATTAAAATTTGAACTATTTTTGCCTCCAAATACTAACCCAGAATTTTGCGATCCTGCACCTCCTAATTGACTTCTTACTGTTATCATATTACCACCAGCTGACCAAGAGGTGCCATTATATTCTTCTGTACATGCGCAGGCCCCAGCAGAATTGTATCCACCTGCTGCAAGTCCTACATTCTGCGTTCCAACACCTCTTAAATAAGCTCTTGCTGTTATCATTGTACATCCTGTTGACCATGATGTCCCATCGTATTCTTCTGTACAAGTATTAGTATTACTAATAAAGTCTACAGATCCTGCAGCTGCAAGAGCTTCATTTTGTGTTCCTGCTCCTGCTGAATATCCTTTTCTAATTATTACATTACCACCAGTTGCCCAAGTAGTACCATCATATTCTTCAGTAGCATTAGTATTACCACCACTAATTAAAAGTCCTGCATTCTGTGTTCCTGCTCCTGCCGCACTTACTCTTGTTGTTATCATATTACCACCAGCTGACCAAGAGGTGCCATTATATTCTTCTGTATTAAGATTAATATTAGAACCCATAGCAAGACCTTCATTCTGAGTTCCTGCGCCTGCTAATCCTATATTTACTGAAATCATTGCACTTCCTGTTGACCAAACTCCTGCTCCGTCATACCCACAATAGGAAATAACCGTTTTTAAATTAGTTGTATCAAACCAAATGCACATCGTATTTGAACATATTGTTGCTGGTCTATTTGCAACTCCAACAACTTCACTACTCTGTAATTTTGCCATGTTTTATATTCTATTTAATACAGTCTATTATTGCTAATGGTTTAGTGTATTCTTCGGTACAAGATAAATTTGCAACATTATAACCTCCTGCTACAAGTCCTGCGGCCTGTGACCCTGCTCCTGCTAATTGGTATCTTCCAACTGATAATGCACCCCCTGCTGCCCAAGATGTGCCATTATATTCTTCTGTACAAGTTACAATTACATCTGTATAACCTCCTGCAACAAAGGCTTCATTTTGCGTTCCTGCTCCTGCTAAAGTATATCTTGCTGTTATCATTGCACCCCCTGCTGCCCAAGATGTGCCATTATATTCTTCTGTGCATGATACTTGTACATTTGTTAAACCTCCCATTACAAGTCCTACGTTCTGTGTACCTGCTCCTGCTAAATTTCTTCTTGTAGTTATTAGTCCACCTCCTGCTGACCATGATGTTCCATTATATTCTTCAGTGCAAGATAAATTTACACTTGTAAAACCTCCTGCTACAAATGCCTCATTCTGAGTTCCTGCTCCTTCTAATAATCTTCTTGCTGTTATCATTGCACCCCCTGCTGCCCAAGATGTGCCATTATATTCTTCTGTGCACGAACAAACTCCACCGCTACCCCCTCCTGCTACAAGTCCTTCATTCTGTGAACCCGCTCCTGCTAATTGATATCTTCCTGTTGCTAATGCCCCTCCTGCTGACCATGATGTACCATTGTATTCTTCTGTACATGATACAGCTGTATTTACTAATGCACCTCCTGCAACAAGTCCTTCATTTTGTGTACCTACCCCTGCTAAAGCATACATTGCGGTTATCATTGCACCCCCTGCTGACCAAGTGCCTGCTCCACCATACCCACAATACGAAAAAACCATTTTAGTATTAGTTGTATCAAACCACATACAAACACTATTTGAACATATTGTTGCTGGCCTATTTGCAACTCCTACTATTTCTGTACTTTGTAATTTAGCCATAAGTTATATTTTTAATTAAATACTAATATCTACATTAGCTAATTTAATGTATTCTTCAGTGCATGTTACAGTTGTATTTGAAAACCCACCAGCTACAAGACTAGAAAACTGTGATCCTGAGCCTGCTAATCCCATTCGTGCAGTTATTAATGATCCACCTTCTGACCATGATGTACCATTATACTCTTCAGTACATGATAATGATGTATTTAAACGACCTCCTGTAGCAAGACCTAAGTTTTGTGTGCCTGCTCCAGCTAACGAATACCTTGCAGTGCCTAATGCATTACTGGCTGACCAGCTTGTACCATTATATTCTTCAGTGCACGCTAGACTACTTGCAACAAAGCCGCCCATCACAAGACCTACATTCTGAGTTCCAGCTCCAGCTAACCAAGCCCTTGCAGTACCTAATGCATTACTGGCTGACCAACTTACACCATTATATTCCTCGGTGCATCCAGTTCCGCCTATACCGCCTACTGCAAATGCTTCATTTTGTGTGCCTGCGCTTGCAAGACCTCTTCTTGCTGTTATCATAACTCCGCCAGCAGTCCAAGTAGCGCCATCATATTCCTCAGTACATGATAGAGAAGGCCCTCCCATAGTAAGTCCTGCATTCTGAGTGCCTGCTGCACCTGCACCATGTCTTGCATTTAGTAATGCACCACCAGCAGACCACGATGCACCATTGTATTCTTCAGTATTTGATATATTTGTAATAAAAAAGCCGCCTGCTACAAATGATTCATTTTGTGTTCCTGCACCAGCTAAACATTCTCTAGCAATACTTAAAGCACCACCTGCTGACCATATACCAGCACCACTTAAACCACAATACGAAAAAACCATTTTAGTATTAGTTGTATCAAACCACATACAAACACTATTTGAACATATTGTTGCTGGCCTATTTGCAACTCCTACTATTTCTGTACTTTGTAATTTAGCCATTTACTTTATCTTATTTTATAATATTATCTTATCTATTATCGCCAGTGCTGCGCTATACTCTTCAGTACATCTTATATATGAATTATTTCCACCTGCAAATGCTAATCCATTTGTTATGTCGCCAGCACTACCTAAGCACCCTCTAGCACAGGATAGAACATTGCCAGATGACCAGCTGGCCCCATTGTATTCTTCTGTTGCTGTAGTAACAGCAGTAGTACACCCGCCAGTAACAAAAGCTGCATTTTGTGTACCGCCGCCTGCTAATTGACGTCTTGCTGTTGTCATTACACCGCCTGTTGACCAAGATGTTCCATTATATTCTTCTGTACATGACGCAACTGCAGCTATAAAACCACCCATTGCTAATGTTTCATTCTGCGTTCCTGTTCCTGCTAGCGTTTGTCTACCTGAACTCATTGTACCTCCAGATGACCAATTTGCCCCATCATATTCATCGGTGGTCGCTGAACAAAAATTACCAAGATCATCTTGACCGCCCATTGCTAATCCAGCATTTTGGGTTCCGGACGCTGCTAAATTTACTTTACAAAAATTTATCATTGCACCTCCAGCTGACCAACTTGCACCGTTATATTCTTCAGTAAAATTAACAGGACTTGTTGTTCGACCGGCAGCGACAAATGCTTCATTCTGTGAACCGCCGCCTGCTAATCTATATCTTGCGGTTGCTAATGTACCGCCTGTTGCCCAACTTGCACCATTATATTCTTCTGATACTCCTGTTCTTCCTGCTATTGTATTACCACCAGCCGCAAATGCTGCATTTTGAGTCCCAAGACCTGCTAATTCACGTCTTCCTGTTATTATGGCACCACCTGCTGACCATACTGATGCTCCGCCATACCCACAATAGGAAATGACTGTTCTTAAATTAGTCGTGTCAAACCAAATGCACATCGTATTTGAACATATTGTTGCTGGCCTATTTTCAACACCTACTATTTCTGTGCTTTGTAATTTTGACATATTTCATCTTTATTTATACCCAAAGAAATCATAATACCATTTATAATTCTCTTTAATTAAATCTATTGTATGCATTCCTAATATTTCTTTTGAATCATTCGGTAGCATTTGTAAAGATGGTCTTATCACATGATCTCCATATATTCCATGTATTGCATCATTCTCAGTTGTTATTTGGTTTATATGTTGAAAATTGTGTTTAAATTCATCTAACTCTAAATATTGATATATACTTTTCATTACATGATTAGGATTGATACATAAATCTTCATATCTAATAAATAGAAAGTTAGAAGCTGTGCCATCTAATAATGTCTGATATAATTTTTCAAGTGAATAACCTAAAGGGTGCGTTTGTGCCCATAATTCAACTCTTTTATGAGTTGTTGTTCCTTTCATTTTTATGTTATCCATAGTTCCATCATCTTTATCTGGATTCATCCTAAATTTCTTCTCCATTGAAGCAAAGATTGATGGTAAATCCCTAACCATATATAATACTTTTGGTTTTTCTACAATATGTGCTAATAAATTATAGTAAAATCCCCAAACTCTATTTTTATCTAGATAATATGGTTTTGTTGTTTGTGACCGTACATAACCTTCTATTCCATGTGAACAAAACTTATAAAAGCCTTCTTTCCACAATTCAACATCGCCAGCTTTTGATTCATAATTTTGATTATATCCTATTCGTGTGCCTAACATCAAATCTATAAGACCTGATGTTGGTGTAACATAGAAATCTGGGTTTTGTCCCAGCAAATTTTGAAGTAATGTGCTACCGCTTCTAGGTAGTGTTGAATTAAAAAATATTTTCTGTTTCATACGTATCTACCAAAAATTATTTCAGAAATTGTTTCCTTATCACCTAATGTCCCTTTTGTTAAAGCATTGACCCCAAGCGCCTTTCTTGTCCTATTTGTTTTATTAGGTGGCACTCCATGTGTTAACCATGATGGAAAAATAATAAAATCATTTTTCTTAGGCATGTAGTAAATTTCTTCTTGTGAAAAGACGTGATTTTGATAATCATCATGTAATGATGGCTCAAAATATGACCTATTAAATGATTTTACTTCTTTTGAAAAACATATCGCTGCATCATCTTCATGTGCATCATAATAAAATACTCCTGCTAATAAAGTATTAGGATGTGTATGCGCCTTATGAATTTGGTTTGGATTTTTATAAGTTAACCAAGATTGAGCAAATGCTAATTCTTTAAATCTGTATCTCATAATATTTGTTGCAAAATCTTCAAAACAAGACATTAAGAATTTATTTAATTCGTTGCATACAGGATTATCTAAAATATAACTATTACTTGAAATCATTCCATAGCCACTATTTGTATCTAACATCTCACAACTATCAAAATAATTAATTACATTTTTTAAATCTTTATCGTAATTTGCAACATATAAAGGTGTTGGAAACAGTGAAAATACTTGTGGGTTCATACTATTTATTATTAGGAACAAAATTAAATGCTATTGATATTCTTTCGCCTTGTGAATCATTAGATTCAACATGATGTTTAACCCATGATGGAAATATATAAAAGAAAGACTCTAAAGGTTTTTTTACAGCTACAAAAGAATTTGTTTTTGTACTAATTCTCTCCACGTCTGATTTTAAAAAATATGGTGCAGTGTCTCCTCTATGTAAAACCAAATCACCCATATTGTCAAATGGAACTGATACATAATATACACCAGACAATATACTGTTTTGGTGGTCGTGTAGTAAATTATAAGAACCAGGTTCATTAATATTAACCCAAAAATTCCCAAACTTTAAATTATCGATACCTGTATGCTTATAACAATTTTGATTAACAAATATTTCAAGATTATTAAATAGTTTTGTTAAATCAACAGGTATTGGTTGTATGATCTCACTACTGTGCCAGCCTCCTCTATTTGATATAGTAGTGCCTTTTGTATTATCTCTTAACCACAAGCAGTAATCTTTTATTTCTTGATTATTTACATTTGTCACCTCTGATTCCCATACTGGAGTTGAAAACCAATTTTCTTCGTGTATTGAAAATTCCATAAATTTTATACTTTATTGTGAGTAAACCACCCTGTTAAAATATATTTTGTCTGAGTTGGTGATGGAACACCTCTATGCAAATGTGTCCAATCTGACGGCCAAATAACTAATTTGCCTCTTTCAGGTTCTTCAAAATGTTGCTGATAGAAAAACTCAGTTTCTCCTCTATCTGTTAAAGTATTTAAATATATCATCCATACTAACAATCTATCTGAATGTTTTACACCTGCTCTTTCGCAATGCCAACCATAAAAACCTTCATTTGGTTCATACTTTTGCATATTAAAGTAAGTATATAAGTCTATAGAATCCATTTTAGTCATTGCAGTAGAATGTCTATTTAAATAGTCTAAAACTCCATTTTGAACTACTGTAATTACTTCATTTAATAACAAACCCCATCCTTCTTTTTTTAAGAAGGATGGGTCAAATGTTATGTCTGTTGACTTTTTATCGCTATCTGAAGATATTCCACTAGGACCATATAAAACACCTGGCTGTTTTAATTCAGATGATTCAAAATTTTTAATCAGCTGATGGCATGTATTTGCTGATAAAGCATTTTTTTTTGTATAAATAAAATTCATATAATTTATTTTTACCTATAAAAATATAACATTTGTAAACTTTTATTTAATTCATATTTTAATATGTATAAATTAAATCCTAAATTATTTAAACGTTCTATTAAATTTTTTCTTAAATTTTCATCATAATTTAATAAACTATGATGGTATTCTAATACAATATTACTAATTTTCATTAAATTATCATCGGATATACCATTAAAAGCTAATATTTCACTACCTTCTATATCCATTTTTAAAAAATCTATTTTTGTAAAGATTTTTAAATTAAAAAGATAATCTAATGAAAAAGAATCAACCATGTAACTTGTATCCTCATATCTCGTATTTAATATACTTGAACCTCCTAAGCACCTACCATGAAATAATTTCACATTCTCTAAATTATCTGTTATTGCATTATTGAATAGATAAGATTTTGGATTTGCATTTAATTTAAGCAATTCATAATATTCTTTATCTGGCTCGATAGATATAACTTCACCGGCGCCTTCTAAATATGCCCATCTATTAAATATACCAATATTTGCACCTAAATCAACAACAACATCACCTTTATTTATTTTAAAATTATTAACATAATATGACTTCAAATTATAAATTTCATGAAAAATTGCAAAATCCCATCCATGACTTCTAATTATGTCAACCATTGAGCCTTCAATGTTTCTTATACTTCCTAAATTTTTAATTGTTTTTAAATCAGTATAAAAATCATCTGAACAATGAAAATCATTGACATTATCAGAAATTTGATGACTATTTGAATACCAATTTGTTAACATAAAATTATTTTAACTTATTTTTCTTGTCATCTGTTACTTCCCCTAGAAAATTCCTTAATTTGCCATCATCAGTCTTTAATCGGTTAAAAGATAAATAAGGTCCCATTGCATTAATAATTTCACCAGGTGCTGAAGAGTCATTTAAAGATTTTACTCTATTTTCAAAATATCTGTGTAATGATTCGGCTTGATGTGTATTTACATTTTCTGCATCAAACGAATTATCATCTAATTCTTTTTTAATAGTACTCCATAAACTTAATTCCCTAACTCTATCTTTTGCTATTTGTAACATACAAGACCTATCATAAATATTTCTATCAATATCAATTTCAAGTTCCATTATGTCAAATCTATGAGTATCAGGATCTTCTATCCAATCCTCTAATTGTCTATCATATCTTAACTTCTCTACCGTATTCTTTCTCAAATCAAATGATAAATTCATCAAGGCATCAAAATGTGCTGACATCTCTCTCACAGACTGCCAATATTTAGAAGCATTGGTAGGGTGTTTAGCGTCATTCAAGACGGAAACTCTCATCTCAGTCTCTGTTCTGAATATCTGCTTTTTATGCCAGTTATCTACTAATTCATCTTTTAATGCTAAAATGGTTTGTGCGTCTTCTTCATTTAAAACACGTAAAATTTCCTGTAAATCTTCTGCGATTTTTAATTCTTTATTCATTTTTATTTTTTTAAGGTAAAACAATAGGTGCAGGTGTTGTACTATTAGGTGGAACATAAGAAGCCGCAACTGCAGCATCTACAATAGTCTGTGCTTCTTCTTTGGTTTTTTCCACTGCATTTACTCTCTGAGCCCATGCTGTATTTTCAGTTACCCAGATATCGCCTGGATAACCTGCAACGTGAGCGGATTCATTTTCTTGATGAGTGATGAATCCATTGCCATAGTTTTGTACTTGATAATACTTTTTCATTGTTTAATTTAATTTATTATGTTTAATTTAAAAAAAAAATTATTTTAATTGTTTAAAACAAACTTAAAATAATTAATTGTTATGATAGATGATTTTAACTTGTTTATTTAGCTTTTTTGCTTTATCTATTGAATCTTTAGTGCCTTTAGAACAGCCATCCCAAAATGCAATAACTAAATCAGAATTTTCAATAATTTGAGTATTTCTAATCACTCCTGCTGATTTTCCATACTTATCCCAGCTTGGATAAAATTCTTTTATTTTTATACCGTTATTAGTTGCCCAATTAATTCCTATTTGATCAGGACCTTTTGCACCACCACTAACAACAAGTTCAGGCTTATTAGATAGAAAAATAGAATCTAATTTCTTATAGATGTAAGATTTGTCTGTAAAGTTACGAGATCCAATAATTGCTACTACCATATTTTTATATATCTAAGTTTAAATAAAGATAAATTCATTACAAAAATAATAAAAAAACATGAATTAAAAAAATATTTTTTCATTTATTATTGTAAATTGTAATAATATTTCTATTGTATAGGTGTTGTTCAATTATTTCTCTATTAAGAGTATAATTAACTCTATTTTCATCTTCTCCAAATACTGGATTTGCATCTCGAGGATTTTCAGGATTTTGTTCAAAAGCCCAATCTATTTTACCAAGTTCATTAAACCTTTTTTTAATCATTGAATTATAAAAATTTGATATTGTTCTAGATCTTCTTTGAATATCCATTCTAACAAGATTTTGGGTATTTGTTATTGTATTTGTATAATAGAATTGCCAATAACACATCCAATCTATCTTTATCATTTTTGATACAAGAAATGTTCTAATTAATAATTCAAAATCATCCATTACTGATAATCTTCTGCAATGTGCACCTGCTAAAAAATAAGTATCCCTAGTCCAGGCTCTAAGATGATTAGGCATTGCTACATTACTTCTAATTGAAATTGGATTAATATGCGGAGTATGTTGTTCACTATGAAGAGTTCCTTTATAATCAAATACTGAATATAATCCATATCCATACGCAAAAGAATCTCCACCATAAGACAAATCATTAAAATCAGCATCTACTTCAGCATAATTTGAATAACAAAAACCGGCATCTGGATATTTTTCAAAAGCTAAGGCCACAAGTTCAATAGCTTCAGGTGTTAACATATCATCATGATCTAATTCAACTAAATAATCACCTTCTGATAAAGAAAAGCCTCTATATTTTGCTTCTCCTACTTTAGAATTAGATCTAGGGTAAATATTATAGTATTTAACTCTAGGTTCTAGAGAAGATATTTCTTTTGCGATATCATCTGTAAGTAAATCATCACCATCATTTATTAAAATCCATTCCCAATTCCACCATGTTTGATCTGATACTGATTTATAAGTTTGCCATAACATTTCACCAATATTTCTAATCGGTGTAATGATACTAATTAATGGATATTCTTTTTTTCCACTAATCATTGCATCCATAGCTTTTAAATATGCCTCTTCACCCAAATTAGGTAAAATTTCATTTACATGCATCCATCTTAAGCGTATCCAGCTTGGTTGATAGAATATCTCCATAAATAATCTTTCTGATTCGCCAACAGTAATGATACAGTCTGGGTCAAGTTCAGCAATTATTTTTGAAGCATTTTCAGATGTAAGATAGGAAAAAACTTCAAGTTCATCAGATTCAAAAGAGCCTTCTCGAGGAATACTTTTTAATTCAAGATTTTCAACACCAAAAACTAAAATTCTAGGAACTGCTGCTTTTTTTTGGTTTATTGATATTCTTGGAAACCATGATAAAAAATTAATTTTGGTTTTTATTATAGATAGAGAATTAATATTAATCCAATCTAACTCTTTATCACCACATGGAAAAAAAGTTCCATTTTTAAACCACCCTCCATAAAGTCCATTAACTTCTTCATAAAAGAATTCATCATGATCTGAATTTAAAGCCTTTTGAATAAAATCGGATGTAGGTACTCTAGTTTCTGGTACTATAACTATTTTCTCATTTTCATTAAAAGACGAAAATATTTCATATAAAGTCTCATGCAACCCTAATTCATCAATGGCTACTGATTTAATTTTAGAATTTTGCAATACTGTATTAATTCCACAAGGAGGAATAATATAATATACTGCATTATCCGATAAATGGCTATCAATATAGTTAAAAGTTTTTTGATATTGATCTGCTGTTCTTGTAATACATATTACTACCATTTATTTAACTCTTTTATTATTTCTCTAGATTCTAATATATCTGCTTGTAATTTTTCTCTATATTTTTTAAAATTATTTGAAATATGCAATAGCAAAGGGCCTTTAGCATTAAGGTGAACTGCAAATGTGCCTGGTACATAAAGATTATTAAAACCTTCTAGTATTTCTTTAGGTTTTTTAATAGATAAAAGTCCTTCTTTACCATGTGTAGTACTTATGTTTTGATTAAAAAAATCACTAGGGCCTATTGGATACCATCTAGAAAGAACATCCAATGGAGAAAGTATTTTTAATGAATCAGGCTTGACATTAGCCATTAATTCAAAAGATAATTTATCGCTACGAAGACCGTTAGATTCAACTCGTCCTACATTCCATCCATATTCAAATAAAGACTTAGCGCCTGCACTATATTTTAAAAAAACTAGACTTAAATCAACAGAATCATTCATTGCAAAAACACAACCTACTTTTGCAGAATTATCAGATTTAAAATCATTTAACATTTTTCTAAGATCAAATTCTGGATTCATTATCATTAAATCAGAATCCATCCAAACTCCTATTTCATTCACAGGAGCAACCATTGACATCCAACCTTGCATAGCTCTAAATCTAGACCATGTTGGAGACCTGTCATAAATATTCAAATCTTCATATACATAATGTTCAAATTTATGAATTTCAGCAAATTCTTTCTGTGATTCAATACAAGTTTTGCTCCATTCTTTATCAGAAAGAGTTGTATGAGTAAATAGTATCATATTAATAAATGTTTATTTACTATTCTGAGTTCATATAGATCATTAAGACCTAATTCGTAAGTTTTTTCAATTGTAAAAACAATAATTTCATCTATAATTTCATCTAATTGAATATCATGTAATTCATTTACAGCTTTAATTAGCTGATAAAGAATTCTGATTTGATTTCCTGTGCAAATAGGAGTTCTAAAATCATAAAATGCTGTTTTTTCTTTCCATAAATGATAAAAATCAAAACCTATATCATTTTGAAATTTTAAGAAATTTTGAGGTTCACCTTTATTTAACCATGTTTCTGTATCTTCTGCATATTGTAGAGGGAAAAGTGAAGATGTACTATAATTATCTTTTTCAATTAAATTTGTTAAAAGTTTTTTAACAAATAAATGTTTCCATTCACTAGTATTAGCCCAATTAAATTCTTTATTTTTACCATTATTATCTTTAATATAATCGTATGCAAACCTCCAATAGTCTCTAACTAACTGTGGATTAGACCATACGAGAAAACTTGTATTAATAAGATCTACTTGATTTTTTGCAAAGTCAGGAAATTCATAGCCTTCTCTTTTTCCTAAAGAATTAAGCGACGGATGATTTTTATGAAGATATATTTCAGTATATAAAAAAGTAAGATCATTTAAATCATATATATTAAGTGGAGTTCTTAAAATTAAATCGGTATCAATAGTAGCAAAAGGATACTGCTGCTGTTCAGCCGCAACTTTCATCTTACAAACAGATTTAAATTCTGCCCAATTTATATGTTTTTCTTCAGTAAGAACTTTTGTATTTACATAATCATAAAGTTTTAAAATTCCTATTTTTTCTAAAAATTCAGCGTCATAATCTGTAGTATATAAATGAATTGGACCATTTAATTTTTTCCACCACCATGCACTAAGTATCTGCGTAAGTAATATGTGTTCTAAATATTTTTTAGGACTATTTTTATTTAAATTAAAATCTGTTACTAGAGAATGTATTCCTATTAAATTACCATTTATCATTTCTATTATTTTAGACTATTAGTTGCATTTTTTTATTTTGATAGTATTTTTTCTGTTTTTCTATAAAATGTTCTCTATTGTTAAGATAATATTGTCTTCTTCTTTTCTTTTCTTTTTCTTTAGCATAATCTGACATTGCATGATAATCTTCTAATCTTTTTCTTCTATGCTCTTCTTTTTGTTCTTCAGTCAAATTAGCAAATCTATCATGCAGATATTTTTTTCTTTTTTCTGATATCATTTTTTTAATTAATAGAAGTTTCTTAATATTTCAATAACATCCCAAGCATCACTTAATGCGTCATGCGATACATAGCCTGTAAGTTTTTGTCGTTCTTTACATTGTAATAATGATGGTAATGATTCATCATTTTTCCAGTCTACACATAAAATAGCAGGGTCTAAGATTCTTTGCCTAGTTCTAATTAATTTTTGCCACCATGGAAGTTTCTGTAAAAACATTTTGTCAAATGTTCCAAAATTCTTACCAGCTACATTAATAGTTATAGGTTTAGTTGATCCATTTATTACTGGTTTTTCTTTAGAATCATGTAATTCAATATGTTGATATAAAAAATAATAAAATTGCTTTATTACTTCATCGCATTCATAAAAATTATATTCAGAATTCTTTTTTAAGTTTTCTTTTGTTTCATCAGAACCTTCAATATATTGACCTATAGATTTAATTATTTCATTATTCATTGTTATTGCACGAGGAGACCCAACAATTTCATTTTGCAATATTATTGCACTGAATTTTGGACATTCTTGAAATGATAATTTTTTATTAGTATCTTCTATAATCGCACCGATAGATAAAACACTATGTTTTTCTAAATTTAAGCCAGAAGTTTCAATATCTATCGATACATATACCATATACTTTTATTTTAATGTTGTTTATAATTAGAAGAATTTTAAAATTGTCCGTAAGTAAAATATTGATATAAATAATAAGCAAATTTATAACCAGTAAATGCACCAAGTGCAGAAGGCAATGGAAATATAATCATTCTTCCTAGAGAAGTTGTATATTTAGGACGATTGACAATAGTTCCCATAAAATAATAATAAGAAATATAACCTAATATAACTGCAATATCTAATCGAGTTGAAATAAAAACAACTAAAATGGCTCCTAAAAAACCAAAAATAAAATTATCTCTAACTCCTTCCCAAATTTCAATGCGTGTTGCATCTTTATATTCTTTAATTATTTTATTAAAATGTTTATTTGATTTTATCATAAATGTCTTTAATATTATTAATTTTATTAACAACTCCTCTTTGTTTTACAGCGTTAGCTGCTATTAAATTGCCAAATTTTATTGATTTTTCAGGATCTTTACTTTTAACAAACATGTGAGAAAATCCAGCTAAAAAAGAATCGCCTGCGCCTACTACATCCATTACTTCAACTTCTTCTCCATGATACATTTTATTTCGCCAAGATGCACCATATTTTCCACATGTGATTATAGTCTTATCAATAAAATTATTCTTATTAACATGCATTGGATTTTCCCATTCATTTTTATTCATTTTAATAAAATCAAAAGATGTGGCCCAAGTATTTTCAATATTTTTCTTTGTATCTATGATAGAAATATTTGAAGTTTTGGCTAGAATATCAAGATCACCAGGATGTAAAAATCCTTTGTCATAATCTGAGATAACAAGAAGATCTGATGATTTTATCTGTTCAATAAGCGTATCGTTAATTTTAATTCTTTTAACTTTTTCTTCTAAATCCACTCTAAGCATAATATAGTTTGAAACTTCATCAACATATCTAGTCTTTTTAATTATTTGAGATTCTGGTTGATGAAATTTAAATATTGTAATGTCTCCTAAACTTAGGAGATTTTCAACAACGTTAGCAGCCATGCCTAAATTTTCTTTTTTTTGTTTTTCTACGAAAACAGGTGTAGGTGCTTCGGGGTTGAGTCTTGTACAATTGCCATAGATAAATTCATCTATACATTTTTCTCCTATGACTGTTATTTTCATAATTGAATTAATTTTTGTGATATTGCATTAGTCCATGTTCTAAATAACATATTTCCTTTAAGATATGCATCTCCTTCTAGATATGAATAATCTTCTAAATATTTTAGAAATTCTTCTTTTTCTCTCCACATTCTATCATTAAGTTTCATTTGATTAACATTACTTAATGTAAAACCTTTTATAAATTGGTTATGATGCACTAATTCATGAGCAAAACTTCTCATAATATCTTTTACGTGACGACCGCTTGTGTAAATAATTATTTTACTTTTTTCAAAAATATAATGTCCGGTATACCCTAATAATTCATTACTATATGTAGTATCACTTAAAAATTCAACTTCAGGATATGGCTTAAGATTAAAATTTAAATTTTCAAATAGAAGTATCATTGATGATACATATTTTTCTAAATTATGTCCTTTATAAAGGACAGGGTTTTTGGTATTGACAAGATTTTCAATTTCTTTTCTTTTATCTTTAATGCTTTTAAAACTTTGAAATCGTGATACTGGATTTTTCAATATTATTTTTTATTTTATAAAAAAAACTAAAAAAGTTTCTTTTAATATATATTAACAAAAAATTATCATCCCATCACTACTTGCTATATCTAGAGCAATTATCCAATTTTCATAATTTTCACAATCCCATTTATTTGAAATTTTATAAAAATCTTCTCTGTATTTTTTAAAATCTAATAACAATTTAGATGCAGAAATTGGACCAATAACACCTTCACAATCTGAAAAATCAATAAGTTCGTAAAAAGCACCATTTTTATATATGTCGCAGTTAGCCCAAATTTCAGCACAATTTACTGAATGCGCAATATTTGCTAATATATTTCTAAATGCAGAATATTCAGAATATGGACCACTAAATTCTATTTCATCACCTTCATATACATAAATACCAGATTCTAAATTATCATGTGAAGAAAAAAAAGCATTTACTTTAACTCTTATTAATTTTTTCTCATCTTCTATTTTAATATTTTCTATTTTTTCATAGAAATCAGCAACCTTTTTAATTTTATTAACGGCAATTATATTAAGTCCCATTTTTTTATTTTTTAGAAATTTTTAAAGCGTTTGATTGACGGCCTTTCATCCAGTGATCTATACTGTGATTAGTAATACGCAAATGACGATAACCTGCTTTGTGCACACTTGCACCAAATGATGAATCTAAATGCATGATATGAGGTAAATTTTCATTTTTCATTATTTCAAATACAGCAGGATTCCAAATACTAAAAAGAAAAGGCACTCCACATTCACCAGGTTCTCTAACAAGCCCAGTTGAGAAATTTTCTCTAGTTGGTATATCAGAAAACCAATGCTTATGTGTAGGATAGCAGTTTTCACCAGCCCATGTATATATAGGACTTACAGATCCTACATTTCCTGCAGCTTCTTGATATACTCTTAACATTGCTTGAAACGTTGAAGTTGATGGCATTGCATCAGTTTCTATAATATGAATTAAATCAGGATTCCATTCTTTTATATAGTCATATCCAGTTAAAATTGATAAACGTAAACTTCTAATACCTGATGAACTTAAAATATGAAAATTTTCAAGTTTGCTTAATCGATTAAAATCAGAACGATAAATACTATCTGAATGATCATCCACTATTATAATTCTATAGTCAGAAACTGATAAATGGTATTCTTTAGAAATCCATTGTGCAATTCTTTTAACTCCTTCTAAAAAATTATAAGTTGGAATAATACAGGCTAATTTCATTTTTGAGATAATATAGATAGCACTTTATTTATATCTTCTGGTACATCTACAGCTTGATATAAATGAGAAGTATACCAAGAATAGATAGGAATATTAGATTCTAGCCACGTTAATTGTTCTAAATTTTCTTTAAGAGAATTAGGAGAAGGCTTTAATTTTTTTATTTGTAAAAGAGTTTTTCTATCAAAAGCATAAATGCCAATATGCTTATAAGAACTTTCTTTAGTTCTAGAAAAAAGAAAACATTGGTTATAGTCACTATGAGCCTTACAGAGAACCTTAACTACATTACTATTATGTATATCATCACCTGATATATCTGTCATTAGAGTATGAATGCCTGACATTTCTTTACACTTCTGTATTAATGTATTTAAATCAGCTGGGCTTGCTAACGGTTCATCGCCTTGTAAATTAATATAAACTCTAGCATTTATTTTTTTTGCTACTTCAATAAGTCTTTCAGTGCCATTAGAACAATCACAGGTCAGTATTGAGTGCCCTTTGCATTCTTCATATATTTTTTCACTATCAGTAGCAACTAAAACTAATTCAGCAGAACTTAATAATCCCTTTTCTAAAACACGTCTTATCATACTTTTTCCCGCTATTATCGCTAAAGGTTTATTAGGAAATCTTTGAGATTCTAGCCTTGATGGAATTACAATACAACTGTTTATCATAAAATTGACATTATTTTATTAAATACTTGTTCTGGTGTAATTGTTTTAGTACATTCATGATGTTTATCAGTACCTTTATTTACAGGACACCACATCCAATCGCCAGGATCGAATGGATATAAATCAGGTGAATGAAAACAACAGTGACATACATCTTTATTTTGTATTACATAATTATCTTTTTCATATTCGTACGCAGTTGGACCAATAATCATAATAGTTTTTTTACCTAGCCCATGTGATAGCCATGATAATCCGCTACTAAGCCCAACGAATAATTCAGAATGATGTATAAAATTCATTATTTCTGAAAATTGCATACCTATTTTTTTAACTGATGACTTAGGTACTGGATTCCAGTGCCCTTCAATTCCAAAACTTTCATATCTATCAATACATACTGGGGTAATATTTTCCTTCCTTAACAATTTACAAAGAATATCCCAGCCTTCTGGATAATTCCACATTTTAGCCTGTGCTGTAGAATGGGTACTAAAGCAGATATATTTACTTTGGATAGGTCTAGCACTAGGTTTAAATCTCAAATTAGGAACTTTTTTAACTAAATCTAATCCTAAATCTTGTTGAAATCCATGTTGTAATGCATCTTTAAAATGATAGTCTGAAACAATAATATCGGTAAAATCACTAGGATTAAAATTATGATCAATAAAATCTAAATCGTATGATTTAAAAATATCAATAAAAGCTGAATTAATAGATACTGTTGGTTTTTCATTCCATTTTTCTTTCCACGCTTGACATGATTCAACAAATGCAATAGTATCTCCTAGTGCTTTGCTTCTTAACCGCAAAAGAGTTTTTTTATCTATTACTTTAATTTCACTATTTAAACTTTTTTCCCAATTTACAATAGTTGGCCATGAATACCAATAGTCTAAAGATTTAGCTTTATCATAAAAATAAATATCAAATTCTCTTATAAGCTTTTTCGTATTATCATCAAAATTTCCTATTAAAACAAGAATACATTTTTTTTCAATTTTAAATAATTGTAAAATATTAAGATCAAATTCATTTTCAATACTGACTCCAACTATTTTATTTTCTAGACTATTTGTTATTTCTTTAACAACAGTTGAACCATTTTTTATAATTATATTCCAATCTATCCATTCTCCTCTGTGATTTACAGAAGACCATTTTCTGGATTCTTGGCCATGATCAAAAAAGTTTTTAATTAAATTTCCTTTTTTATAAAGAATAGAAACACCCGCTCCGGGTAAACTAATTTCAGTATTAATTTTAACATTGTCAGGCGCAAGATTAAATTTAACAATGTATGGATTATAATTTTTTTTATGTTTATGTACTAAAGGTGTATTTATATATGAATCTATCATTTTTTTAGACATATCCCAGCCTAAAGCATTTTGATAATGTTCTAATAATTTAGAAACTATTACGTTCCATGAATGCAATTCAGCATTTTCTCTAGAAAGTTTAGATAAAATAGGATATGCATCTATTACCTGCTGTATCCCATCTATAACATTTTCTTTTTCTCTTTTTGCTAATATTAATCCAGGCATTGAAGTTTCCATACATCCTACTATTGGCATTCCAGTTGACGCAGCCTCTATTAAAGTTAAATTAGGATGTCCTGCTTCTAGATCGGATAGATGTAAGAAAATATCGTGAGATGAAAAAATATTAACAGATTCTTCTTGATTTAAATCATAAATAATATCTAAATTTTTATAATTTAATAAATCTAAATTTTGATTAAAAAAGTTTTGATTATTTTTAGGACCTGCTACAGTTATTGGCAAATCGAGTGCGTGCGCAGCTTCTATTGCATATCGAAATCCTTTTCTATCGTGTGATTGATTTTCTAGAATTCCATTATTTGCAAGACATAAAAGTTTAGGCTTTTTAAAAGTTCTTTCTATATATGCATATTCTTCAATATTCACGCCATGTTCCAGATAAACTAATTTTGAACTATTAAAATAGTCAATTAAAAATTTAGCATGGACGAATGATATAATTGAACCTTCAATTGCTTCTAGATTCTTTTTAAAACAGTCAGAATCTTTACCAAACCAAACTACATGGTGATCATGCATTGAGAAAATATAGGGTATTTTTCTATGTTTTAATTCTATAGCTAAATTAGCCATGTGGACATGAACGATATCATAAGTTGTATCAATATCATTTAAATATTTAATATCAACACAATAGCCCATCTTTCTAAGGACTATACTATATTCCCAAATAATTTTTTCTACAGCACCCCATCCATTAGGAGGGATTGGTAAAATACCAGGATTAATCTGAACTATTTTCATTAATAATTATTGTATCTTTAGTGTTTACAAGAAATTCTCTACATAATAAAAATGTATGAACTATTCCATTGCTTAATTTTATTTCAACTTCACAATTTTCAGTAAATTCAAAAAATTGGGATTTCCAACTTTCATTACTACTTAATTCCAGTTTTAATATGTTATCAATTTTTCCATCTTTATTAAAAAAAGTGACATGAATCCAATTATCTTCAGTTGAACCTATATTCCAGGCTACTATTGCACCTTTATCGCCTTTAATATGTAAACCATTTTCAGTATCTCGTGCTACTTTAAAAATTCCTCCATAGAAACCATTTTTAAATTTTTCATTAGTGTGATCACTAATTACATTATTCCAAGTAGTATGTGGAAATTCTGAATTAAAACTTCCTTCTACTGTTTCTAAAATAATAACATCATCATAATTATTTTTTAAATCTTCAGCTAAAAATTCTTCAGCTGGCAGAAATTTCCGTTTACCTGTAATTTCTACTATTCTTTTAATATAATCATTTTCATTTCTAATTTTAGTACATGTGTTTAACATCCAATCTATATCACAATACCATAAATGATAAAAAATATGTTTATTATTTTTATCTAAATAAAAAATAGCTTTTTTATCGCCGAGAGATTGTGGTATTAATTTTATTTTTTCTACATCATTATAATGAATTAAACTATCATATTCCATTCTATAACAATGAGTATATCCTAGAGTTTTTAAAATTTCAAAACCTCTATACATATTGGAATGAACAGATAACGAATGCTTTTGTTTATGATAAGATTCTGTTTGAATTCTAACATCGCCATTTGATGAAAAAACTGAAATGCTTGGATATTCTTCAAAATCATCAGAAAAATTCCTATTTTCTTCATCATAAAAACAATAATTTACTATTTCTAATACTTCTGGAGTAGGTTTTAAATTAGTTATAAGAAAAATTTTAAAACCCATATCTCTAACTCTAGATATGGATTCAATAAAAACTTTTTTGTTTTTATCAGTATTTAAATATGCATCTATTAAAAAAATATCTTTCATAACTATTATTTATGAGCTATAATAAGCCCTTTATAATCAGCAGAAGATCCTCTAAATCGAGTATCCTCTTTTCGTATTTCTAAATGGTATCCTTCATTTTTTAACTTTTGCAAAACTTTATCTAATTGTCCAACATTATCATGAAATTCTATTAATAAATGTTTAAATGGAAATTCAGTCATTGCATTAATAACATCATATTCACATCCTTCAATATCTATTTTTAAAAGATCTGCTGATAACCAGCCATGTTGTTTCATAGAGTCCGCCAGTGTAACAGCTTTAATACTTATTTGGTTTTCTTTTTTATAAATAGATGAAGTAGTAGAATTATTTGGATCTATTCCTAAATAGATGTCGCCTTCTTTATCAGCAACGGCTGCTTCAATTAAAAATATATTTTCATTATGGCTGTGAATTTTCTTAAATGCTTGAATTGCAATAGGATTAGGTTCAAAAGCAAGAATACTCGAATCTTTTCCAAATCTGTCAAGTGCCCATTGTGTAAAAAGACCAACATTCGCACCTATATCTATAATTTTATTCATTCTTTCACCAGCGAACAAATTATCATATATTTTTTTAACAAAAAATTGATCATAATTAACAAAAATAGGTTCAAAATCATCTAAACCTGGTATTTTTCTTTTTACTTGAGACTCTTTAAAAGAAATTGTTTCTTTTTCTATTATGTGTGTTTTATCTTCTGACCAAACTTCTACTAAGAAGCCTGTAAATGTAGGTTCATTATAAAAATCATAATGTTCTATTGGAATAGGTCTACACCACCAAGTCTGTTCAGGTGTACTAAAGTCAACATCAAAAGAATAGATAGTTGCTTCTGAATCAATATCTTTAACTGATATTATTTTTTTACCAATTGCCTGCTCTGACCAGATTTCTAATTTGTTATCTTCTTTGTTAAAAAATAATTTAATCATATTTTCTTTTTGTTTTAGTTTTAAAATTTGTTGAATAAGAACATAATTATCATAGTGTGTTGATTTCATATAGGTCACCTTAGAATTTTCTGGATACATTCCTAAATAGACTGGAGTATCTTTTAAAAACAGAGGTATTTTATATTTAATAGTTTCTTTTATAACAAGTGGATTTGTTTCTTTATCATCTATTAATTCAATAGATGGAAATATAACCATATCTGCAACTGAATAAAATTGCTGTACATCTTTATGTTCACCCCAAAATTTACAATTTTTTGGTAAATTATCTAAGATAGGTTTCCAATAATATGAATAACTATCAGCAGTATTTCCTACGAAATGGAATTGAACTGGATCATTAATCATTAATTTTGCAATTTCTACTGTTTCTTTTTGATTTTTTCTAGGTGAAAAAATACCAAATTGAAAGATATGCTTTTTATTAGGATCTAAATTAAGTTTTTTAATTAAAAAATATTTATCAATTTTATCTAGTTCTGGCACATCATATTGAATTAATTCAGATGGTATTTGAAGAGATTGCATCATTCTTACTTGAAAAGGAGAAACTAATAAAAATTTATCAGGTAGAAATTGCTTAGACTGTAAAGGATAAGAAGAATCATGACAGGTTTCTATAATTTTCCAAGTTCTATTTTCAACATAAATCTCAGATAGATAATCAGGATTAATAACTTGTTCCGAAGGCTCAGTAAAATGAATAACGTCAGGATTAAAATCCTTAATTTTTTGTACGGCTTTAATAGAACTTTTTTCTGCAGAGAATAGTTCTATCCCAGTTAGATCCAATACTCTTTGTCTTATGGCATTTAAAACATATTCTGTTCTCATTTCTATTAATAGAACAGTATTCTGTTCTCTATTTAATAGTTCAATACTTCTTCTTACATATTCAGGCATACCGCCTGTTGAAAGATTAGGTGTAATAAAAACAATTTTCATATAATTTGAATGAAGAAAATTAAAAAAGTTTTGTTTCTAAATATTAATAACATTTTTTAAAAAAAATAAAAAATCTTCAAAAGTTTCAAATGGAGATTTTAGAGCTCTATAGCCAGTGTATATTGCAATATATTCTTCATATTTAATTATATTTTCATTATATGAAATTGGTGTTTGCTCCTTTTCAGATAACTTCATCAAATTTTCAAGATTATTTTTATCTATTTTTAATTTTAATTCTTCTAAAATTTGGGAAGAATTTTCATGCATTTTAATTTTAATATAAATAATGCATAAGATATATGAAATAATTATACTAATCATTAGTTGTCTTTAAATTTTATTTTTTTTAAAATTATAAGAGTAACAGGAGCTGAAATTAAAAAAGTAAAAAAGAATAAAATTATATTGTCCAATAACAGTGATAATAAATTTATAAAAGTTATAGGCCAATTAACTCTAATGAGAGTTTGAGTTACAGCTGAAGAAAAAATAAATAAACCTAAAAATGTTAATACTTTTTTCATTTTTTTTAATTTTATTTAGACCTAATTAAAATGTCTATTTGATCAATAGTGCCTTTTTTTAATTCTAATTTAAAAACTTTTCCTTTTTGAGGTTTTTCCTTAAGAATAGTTTCAGATATCTTATTTTCAATCATTTTTTGAATAGTTCGTTGTAAGATACGAGCACCAAATTTATTATCATGACCATTTTTTATTATCAAAGATTTTACATCATCTGATATCTGTAATTTATACCCTATCTCATTAACTCTTTTTTCTAAATCTGCTAAATAAATATTTAAAATTTTAGATATAGAATCAAGTTCAAGTTTATTAAAAAATACAACTTCATCTAATCTATTTAAAAATTCTGGAGAGAATGTCTTTTTTATATTTTTTTCAATAATTACTTTTTTTGCATCGTCTTTTGTTGTATTATTAAATCCAATAGCAGATGATTCCGAGGCCTCTTTCATACCAATATTAGAAGTCATAATAATAAGTGTATTTTTAAAATTAATTTTACGTCCTAAGCTATCAGTAAGGTGACCTTCATCTAAAATTTGCAATAAAATATTATAAATATCAGGATGTGCTTTTTCTATTTCATCTAAAAGTATTACAGAATAAGGTTTTCTTTTTATTTTTTCTGTTAAAAACCCTCCATTTTCATGTCCTACGTATCCAGGAGGAGATCCTATTAATTTAGAAACATTAAATTTTTCCATATATTCACTCATATCAACTCTAACAAGTGAGTCTTTTGAATGAAAAAGATATTCTGAAATTGCTTTTGTTAACTCGGTTTTTCCTACACCAGTAGGGCCTATAAAAATAAAACTTCCAATTGGCTTGTTTTTTAGACCTAATCCAATTCTATTTCTTTGTATAGTATTAACTATTTTATCAATTGCATCTTCTTGTCCTATTACTTTTGTTTTTAAATAATCTCCCATTTTTAACAGTCTTTCATTTTCGTCGTCAGTTAAATTAGTAATGGGTATTCCTGTCATCATAGACACAACTTCTAAAACATCTTCTTCTTTAATTTCTACTTTATTCTTTTTTGTTTCTCTAGCCCATCTATTTTTTAGCTCATTAATGATAATTTGGGCTTTTTTTTCTTCATCTCTATAATTAGCTGCTTTTTCATAATTTTGTTTACGTACAGCTTCAGTCTTCATCTCTTTATACTTTTTTACTTTTTCATCATATTCTTTAATTTCTTTAGGATATGAAGAATTTTTAATAAATATATGAGAACCTACTTCATCCATAATATCAATAGCTTTGTCAGGAAGAAATCTATCTGTAATATATTTTTCACTTAATGTAGTGCAAATATCTAAAATATAATCAGAGTAGATAACTCCATGATGATCTTCATATTTTTTACAAATATTTTTTAATATTTGAATTGTATCGCTAACTGAAGTAGGATTTATTACTACCTTTTGAAATCTTCTATCTAATGCAAGATCAGATTCTATATATTTTCTATATTCATTGTAAGTGGTAGCCCCTATGCACTGAATTTCACCACGTGCAAGCGCAGGTTTTAAAATATTTGCAGCATCCAAAGACCCAGAAGAATTACCAGCGCCTACTAAAGTATGTAATTCATCTAAAAATATAATAACATCAGGGTTTGCAATTAATTCATCACATAAGGCTTTTAGCCTTTCTTCAAACTGACCTCTATATTTAGATCCTGCTACCAAACTTGTTAACTCAATCGTATAAATTTTTTTACCTTGTAGTGAAATAGGCACCTTGCCTTCAATGATTTTGATAGCCAATCCTTCTACTATTGCAGTTTTTCCGGTTCCGGCTTCACCTAATAATACTGGATTATTTTTTTTTCTTCTACCGAGAATCTGAATAGCTCTCTGGATTTCAGATTCTCTACCAATTACATTATCTAGTAGATTTTTTTCTGCTAAATCTGTAAGATTTCTTCCAAAATTATCTAAAATAGGAGTTTTTTTAGAAATTTTAATAGGAATATCATTTGATGAATTTTGTTTATTTTTTTCATCATATACATCTTCTAAACTACCAAATAAAGAATTACTCATTATCTTTTTATTTTGTTTTTTATTATAGAAAAAAAAGCTAAAATGTTTACACCTTAGCTTTAAATCTTAATCTTATTTTAAATTTTAAAATTTCCTCAGCAGTTCTTCTATAGTTTAATCACTCCAGAATAGAGTTCTCCATTGAAGTTTTCTCTAATAATACGTAAAAGTCCAGTAGCATCATGATCAGGAGTATAGACATGTAACTCTGCACCAATCCATTTAAAAGTCTTTAACTTGTCAACAATATCTGGTATGATTTCATATTCACCACCTTCACAATCCATTTTTAAATAAACACAACTATTGTCAATATATTTTCTCAAACTTTCAGTGACACATTCTGACGTATAAGTTATGTTATCCATATCATGATGAAACCGAACTGTCGAGTATACAGAAGACCCTCCACTATTATTAATAGGAGTTCCTATTTGTATTATATCACCATCTCTATTTGTAATTGCAACCTGGTGAATTTCAAAATCTTCTAAAGTAAAACCATTTAAAATAATGTTCTTTTTAAAATTTTCAAAATTCTCGGAGACTGGTTCAAATGCAACTATCCTACACCCATACAGTTTTTTTGCATAAATAGAAAAAATTCCGGTATTAGCACCTACATCAAGTATAGTATCTTCTTGTTTAATGTCCAAATTGTCTATTCCGTAAAAGTTTTCTTTTAGTTCTCTAAAAACACATGCAGGCGTTCCTGAATTTACTTCATCAATTATGATGAGATCTATGCCATTGACAGTATCAGTAAATGTTGTTGTTGTTGCTTTTTCCATTTTTTATTTATATTTTTTATTTTTAATGCCTTGATGCTCGTAATTAATGTCAAATTTCATTACTTCGCCTGGCAGAAAAATAGAAACTAATATTGTTCTAATAGGAGCATCACCCCATCTCCAATAATAAATTCCTCCTGATTCATGAATCTTTTGAGATATTTCTTTTATTTGTTCATTATAATATCTCTTGAGGTCTACTATTTCAAAATTATTATAATAGATCCAATGTGGATCTTCAAAAATATAATCAGTACTGACATGTTCTTTTATAAAAGAAAAGAGACCCTGTATTACATGAGGTGCTTCCTTAATTTTTAAACAGTAGCCATAAGACTTATTTTCTCTATGCATTTTATCGAAAGGATTTTCTTCAAAATCTTCGTATAGATAAGAATCATCATCAAGTCTTAAATAATAATCATAGCCCATTTCTATTAAAATTTTAAAAATATCATTAGTGAAAAATGTACACATACCACCGTAAGATGTACATTTTTCCAAACTCCAATCATTACTCCAGAGAGGTTTAAAATTTTTGGCAGATTTAGAAATATTAAATTTAATTTGTTTAAAAATTACACCATTAATTCTATTTTTTATTTCCTTTTTATTATCTTCCGAGAAACCCTCCTCATGAAAAATTACGTAGTCAATAGGGTATTTGTCTAATAGATTTAGTTTCAACAGAGGTAGACTCTGGTTTAATCGAGACCATGCTAAATCATTAGGTAGTAACATTACTGCACATGCTTTCATCTTAGAAGTTCTTTTATTTTTTCAGTAAGTCTATTATCTAGTTTATTATATTTCTTTACTTTCTCTTCATTAATAGAGATACTTTCTTTTAGTTGAGAATAGGTAGATTCAGTTATTTCATTTGTAATTGTAATAATTTCATCAAGACTATTTGCAATCAGCATTCCTGAAGTATCGAAAAAATTCCCTATTTCTTTTGCGCCATAATAGATAGGAACTACTCTAGAATTAAAACAATCACATAATTTTTCAGTGAACCAATATTTAGTCTGTTTATTCTCTATCACAATATGAAATTGAGTTTTAAATAGTTGATCTCGGTTGTAATCATTTAATTTTAATTCATGGTCTTCTTCAAGAGCAGGTCCTCCATGTTGGCTAGCATAAAAGAATTGAGGAATTAATATTTCTGATCTTCTCTTCCATAGTTCTTGCCTTATTAGATGTCCTTTAGCTAACTGTTTAAAACCAATTACCGTACTTACACCATAAGTTTTTTCAAGATGCGGGTTAGTAGGCATCCACGTAGTTCCATATTCAAAAAGAATTGCATTAGAACAAGCATCCAGTATTTCTTCCTTATCGGTAAGAATATATTTAAATTTATCCTGTAATTCTATTACTTCTTTGTAAAAATTCTTAGATATTACTTCTTCAGGTTCAATCAAATATGCAATATTTAAACCTTCGCCTGCTTTTAAACATGAATGATCTACGTAAAAATTTACAGGATGTTCACTAGAAACTCCTATATGCCAAGATGAAAACTCTTTTAGATTATTCATATTTACTGATATTATTTTTCATTTTATTAAGAAGTTCTATCTTTTTTTCAATTGAAAGTTTCTCAAAATTTATTTTTAACATTTCCATTGCCATTAATTCTCCTCCATCTATCTTTACTTTCAGATGATTTAAATGATAAATTTCATTTCTAGGAGATGTACATGTTTCAAAAATTCCATAAACTTCTGCTTTACGCCAAAAGAAAATATCTTCAGGTGCATAAGAAACAAAATAATAAGGATCATAGCCGCCAATTTTAAAGAATAGCGATCTAGTGATACATATAGACCCACCTGGAGCTCCAGGCGTACCTGCTTTGACATCAGGGCCTTCCGCTAAATTATTAATTTCAAAAAGCCCTTTTAGAACTTGATCTGTTTTATTATCATCTAGATATAGTACTCTTCTGTCTGAAAATGTTTGAATTGCTTCGCATTTTTTTCTTTCTATGTTTTTAAAGACGTTAATAAAAAAATCTGATTTAACAATGCAGTCTACGTCATGAAATAGAAGCCATTTAGTTTTAGGTGTAAAGAAAGCTGCAGTATTCATAGCTAGACACTTATTGAATTTTTCTTTAGATTCTATCCAAATATAATCAACATCTAATTTTAAACATATAGCTTGATGTTTAGGAGACTCCGAATGTTCACATACTGTAATATTTACTTCTCCAAAAAAAGAAGATTTTTCAAATTCATATACTGCATTTTTTACAGATTCTATTGTTTTTTGAATAAAATTAGATCGGCCTCTTACTGGTATGATAAAATTAATAAAAGCATTCTGTTTATTATTAAGAATAAAAGTTCCTGATGTTTTAATATGATCGTAATTTATTACATTTTTCTCAAAAATATTGTCTAGATTATCTGTATCAATTCTATCAATCATGTACTGGTTTGGTTTTTCATAAGATCTTCCTTCGAAGAAACCCCATCTTAACCAATGTGTTACTGCATGATTTTCAGTACTTAGTCCAGCTTCTATTAAATCATGATTTAATTTTAAATACCATTCCCAATTAAAATCTTCTGGTATTGATGCTTTTCTCACTGAATCTTCTTCTTTTTTGTTTTCTGAACTTTTCATTTTAGAACTGTTAATTTTAGGAAAGATGCGAAGTATATTTCTGATATCTTTCTATCTGAATATCATAATTTACATTTTTTTTCTCTATATCTGAATAGCTAGTGCTCTGAATAAAAAGCATTGGATACGATGCCAAACATTTCATAGTAGTTTGTACATTGTAACGAAGCCATACGTCAAATATTTCTATCAAACCATTTTCATAATCATTGATAAATTTATCAAAAAAAGAAGATCTATATATAATTGCATGAGTTGAAAATAAATCTTTTGCTTTTAGTGAATTTTTACAATAACGTTCTAAAGGATGATGTGAATTATATCCTAAATAATAAATGTCCCAATCTTCGTTTTTTATGTCTTTTATTACTAAATCTATTTGATTAACTCCATTTAAATATGGAATTGCATCATCTTCAAAAACTAGGATTTTTTCGTAGCCTGCCGCTTTTGCATTTTTTACTATTTCGAGATGCGATAGTGTACAACCAAGTGCGCTAGGTCCATTATCTGGAACTATTCCAGAAAATCTAATAATTTTTTTATCTATTTCATAATCTGATATTCCTATGGAAATTAGACCTTTTTTAAAGTCATTCATTCTATCAGGCCTTGAATCTAGATTAATTACATAGATAGCATCGAAGTTATTAAATAATTGATTCATTAAAAATCTAAATTTATTGTTGACATGTGACACACTAAATATTCAGGTGTATTCATTTTTCCATATTTATGGCCTAAGAGTTTTTTAATTGTAAGCCAGTCGTGGCCATATCCATTTTGCCATTTAACATTAGTTTTTGACAAATGACAGAATGAACTTGTTCCAATTTTACCATGTTGAGGTAAAACATTTCTTAATATTTTTTTCTCTCCATCATATAAAAAATCATCATAGTACATCCAATCCATTGATCTATCATAATATAAGCTTATTACTTCTAAATGATAAGGTCCTAATATATCATCAGAATCTAAATAACATATAAGATCTCCTGTCGATTTCTGTAAACCTTCTGAACGAACTACGCCACTGAAAAACGGCTGTTTTTCTATTTGGACAAGTTTTATTTTATTAGTAATCAGAAAAGATGTATATTCATCATTTACTATATCTACTGTTTTATTACAACCATCACTAATTACAATTAATTCAGATTCTTTGTAGCTCTGCATTAAAAAAGAATCTATAGCTCTTTTTAGTTTAAATTCTCTATTAGTTGCACACTTATTAAAATCTACAGTATATTCTCCTAAAAAAGATGGCATGACAACGCTTATTTTTATAGTTGCATCCATTTGTCAGGGATAATATTATGTTTTTGTGGACCATTTAGTCCGAACCATATTTTAGGTGCAACAATTTTCTTTTCAGTGTCAGCATTTAACCATGCAACCCACCACGAAAAAGTAGAATTTGCTATAATGTAAGAGCTACATAAAGACATAAGGATAAAATCCTCATAGTTTTTTGTATTTTTATCAGAAAATGCATATTCTTTGCCATTGAAATTATTTTTACACCAATCTAGGTCATCAGAAAAAATTAAAAACTTATTATATCCAAAGCTTTTCATATATTGAATTGCTTTTCGATAATACTCTATATCAAGACATGGATGTATATTTGGGTATTTTAGATAATCAGTTCTTCTAACATGTATTGCGCATGATTTTTCAAAAGTACCAATATTTCTAACAATTACATCTTCTTTTATTTTTTCATTAAATGAAAATATTTTTCTAATGTAATTTGAATTATTTAAAAAATACTTTTCACTTTGAAAATAACCTTCTATATTAATTTTTGTTTTTTGTGGTATTTTAGAATATACCATAGAAGATTCTTTAAAATTTTCAACATTAGCGTTAATAATACTAGCATTTATATTAAAAGGTCCTTTAAAAATATGGGTCATGTCAGTATTTTCAGTCCATATATTTTTCCATATCGGAAGAATGCATTCTATATTATGTTCCTCTGCATATGCAGCAGCAGCAGCTATTTGAAATAACTGATTGCCTAATTTACCAAAAAGTCCTAACTTCTTAAAAGTAATAAAAGATTTATTATTAATGTCCTTCAATGTCATGAAAACAAGTTATTTTTTTAATTAGTTTGCCTGTTAAATTTAATTTAACCATAATTTTATTTAATCTATCCCATAAATCAGCATCGGCCGGACTTGCAGTTCCTGTTTCTTTAAAAACATCTCTATATTTTTCTTGAAAGAAATGAAAATCCATACATGTAGATGAGTGTATCATTCCAAATGGAATTGGTAAAATATTAGTATTATTATAATCTGGTAGAATTTTTTTAAATACCGGAGAAGTTGAATATGAAACTAGAAATGGATATTCTTTTTCTTGTAAAGATTTTTCAAAATTAAACAAATGGTCAGGAGCCCAATAGTCATCATGATCTAAATGACAAAAATATTTAATGCCTTTAGATAAACCAATATCTATTGCATGATTCATTGCATTAAGACCGCCTGAAGCCCATAATAAATAGCCTGTATATTTTTCTCTTTCTACTGCAACTGGTAAATTTTCTAAATATAATTTATCAGAATCAATATATTTACTAATATTATAAAGCTCACTGTAATCTTCGTAATTATCACCTATTAATAAAACTAAATAATCTTGATGTGTTTGTCTTTTTATTGATCTAAGCGCTCTACTTAAATATGAAAAAGTTTTACCATCAGGTCTTTTATATGTAGCAATAATTATCCCAAACGTCATAATGAACAATAAAAATTATATGAATAATCATCAATGTGGCTTTTTAGCCATTCTGAATCGTATGTATCAGTATAAAAATTAGAAGATGTATCATGTCCACCTCCACCTGTTAAACCTATCCCATGTTTAATTCCAATTGTATATATTTTATCAGTAAAATCTACAGTATTTTTACTATGAGTATTCCATTTTCTCCAAATCCAAAGATCTAAAAATCTTTCACTATCTAGAGGCCATGTCCAAACTTTATTAATATTTTCTTTTATGTGTAGACTAGTACAAAACATTGAAGACCGCCCTGGATGATCAAACTTGGCACCTTTCATTATTTTTATATTAAAATAATAACTAGAAGATATACCAAATACATCAGGCTTATCACAATATTCCCACTGCTTTATTGACCATTCAATATATTTTTCATCATACCAATCATCGTCTTCCCAAAAAACTATATAGTTACATTTTTTTTTAATAGCCATGCTTAGACCACTACGGTATCGTTTCGTAAGATCTATTTGATTATTTTTTTCAGGTATGTAGTCTACAAATATAATTTCATCTGGAGGATATGTCTGTCTATGAATCATTTTTTTACAATGATTTAGAAACTCTGGTCTATCTCCTCTAGTAGGAATAACAACCGCTATTTTCATAAATCATTTTTCCATTTTTCATATCTGTCAGTAATTTCAATAAGCATTTTATGTCTAACAATATCTGCACGTTTAAATTCATGATGATATACACCGTCAACATCATGTATCATTTTAATGAATAAATCAAAAGCTGAATTTTGGTGTTTAATATCTATTTGATTTGTATCACCTGTCACTATAATCTTAGAGCCTTCTCCCATTCGTGTAAGATATAGTATTAATTGTGACTCTATTGTATTCTGTGCTTCGTCTAAAATCATCAAACAATTGTCAAAGCTGGCTCCCCTCATAAACGCAAGAGGCCTAAATTCAATTATTTTAAATTCAAAGAGATTTTTTACCAATTCTTCAGGTATAATTTTTTGCAAAGTTAATACATAACTTTCTAGATATGGTGCTGTTTTTTCATCAATATTACCTGGTAAATAACCTAATTTTTCACCTGATTCTTGTATAGGCTTAGTTAATAATATTTTTTTAATTTCACCTTTACTCAAAAGCCTCAATGCTGTATATAGTGTAGTAAAAGTTTTAGAAGTACCTGCAGGGCCTGTACAAAATGTTATATTATTTTGCAATATTGCATCTGATAGCATCTTCTGGCTTTCACTTAATTTTATCTCATTTAAATGAGATTGAAAATTATAAGTTATTTTCTTTTTGTTTGAAATTTTTGTCATTAATTTTTTTCTATTATTCTTTTTGTAAAACTTTCTGGAAATTTTTCTTTTTTCAAAATATCACAAAAACATGCGTCTAAAAAATAAGTAATAGCCCAATCCTCTTTATTTCTAATAGATCGACCTACGCCTTGCAAAATAGATACTGTAGTTTTCCAATCATACCATTCATTTGAAATTTTTAATTTTTCTTTTACCATAGGGTTAGTAAGGGATGGAAATGGAATTTTAAAAAAAATCTGGAAACGACTTAAATCATCATAGAGATCTAAACCTTCTAGTAATGAAGGTCCACATATAATGCCGTTGCTAGATTGATAAAATTTTTCGAGTGCTTCTTTTTTAGTTTTTGAATTTTCATAATTTATAATTCTTTTAGATTTAGATTTTTTTAATATTTCATTAGAAAAATAATAAGACCCTGTGTGAATTATTCCTTTATCATTGGCATGTTTTTTAAGTATTTTATCTAACATTTCAATTACATAAGGCATATTTTTATCTTTATCTCTAAAGTTAAGTTTATGAGACTTATTATAATAGATAGGAGATCGGGAATAATCGAAATCAGTTTTTAGTGAAATAACTTTTGCACTTTTTAAAGATGCTATTTTTGCATAACTATAATAATTTCCAAAAGTAGCAGACATCATTATTTTAAATGGAGCTTTTTCATGAAAGAACCAATCTAAAAGGTATGTTTCATCTAAACATTGAAAAACAGTAGTAAGGTCATTAGGTATTTTCACTAAATTATATATCCCTGCTAATTTAATAATTTCTACAAAATCTTCTATTTTACAATGTATATCCTCTATATGATTAATTAAAAATAGCGCTCTTTTAAATTTTTTAGGTATTTTAATATTCTTTTCAATGGAATAATTATTTTTTAAATTTTTTTTAAATTCTTTAGTATTTTTTATAATTTTTACAATAGCAAAATCAATATTTTGCAAAGTTAAAAAAAGTTCATTTTTTTCTATTGAATTAAATATCGTATAAATACAATCATCCAGGTCTTTTTCAATAAGACCTGGATTAGAGTAGTTTTCTTTTATAAGAAAACTTTGTAATTCCATACATAGCTGGGTAAGATCTTTATCTATTTGAGGCGCAAAATAATCTTGAACTATTTCATCAACTTTATGAGCTTCATCAAAGAAAATAAAATCTCTCTTTTTAAACTGAGAAGTTCCACCTTCTTCATTTAATTTTTTTTCAACATAATTTCTTTGAATTAACCAATAATTATAATTAAGTAGAGAAACTTTTGAATTTATAGCTTTATCTCTATTGTAATAATATGAACATGTTGAAAAACAGGGAAGATTTACAATTTGTTGCATTGAAAGGTTACGAATTCGACATTCACTTAAAGACATTTGTTCTCCGTTGATATTACAGTTGTAATTATCAAGACCTTTAATAGAACCCCAGCCTGTGTTTAGATTAATAATATCTTTTTCGTATTGCGACTGTAAACTTAAGTCGCTAGCTATTAAATAACCTTCTTTATCATAAGAACTTAAAACTAAAGAAGATATTATTGCAATCATACTCTTACCAGCTCCAGTAGGAGCATCTAGAATAATAGTAGATGCTGATTTGTTGAAGAAAGTTTCACATATTTCTAAAATAGCTTCTCTTTGCCCTATTCTAAATAAAAAATTGCTATTAAAATAAATATTAACTACTTGATCTATTCTGTCATTTATTGTCATTATCAGTTGTATATAACCAGACTTTTATTTCAGGTTCAGCTTTTTTAATTTCATTTATTGAAGTAAAATTTAACAAAAAAAAACAGTCTTGAGTACTAAAAGTATCATATACAACTAACATATCTGTTATTGCTTTAATTCCTCCTGTTTCATATAAATATTTAACATGCGATTTTTGTAAATAACATTTATTAAATCCCATTATTTTGGTTTATATAAAGTCATAGAATATATGTGGAATTTTTCTTCTGTCATTGTTACTCCACTTATCGTAATATTTGCTTTATAAATAAAAAACCCTTCATATTCATTTTCACTAGGAAATTTTGAATCATTACAAAAAAACTCAGAATCTGCATTATTACAATATTCATCTAATCCTTTTTTTATATCTTCAAATGAAGTTGTAACTAAAATAGGAATATGTTCTGCATTTTTTGCTAAAAAGATCGTCATAGTTTTTGTTTTAAGTGTAGTAAAAATTAAGACTTTTTAGCCTTCAACATTTCTTCTATCATTTTCATCATCAAGAGTACTAAGATATGTATGAACGTCTTTTAGAAGTTGATTGTCATCATGAATATTTTTTACAGCTTCTGATACACTACCGCCAACACTTGATAAAATTGTTAAATAATTCATAGCTGATGAATAACCTTTGCCTTTCATTTTCAGTAGATATTGATATAAACTAGTAATAGTTGCTGTTCTTAATTGAATATTACCTTCTTTATCAACATTCTTTTTTGCATCTTTAAAGTCATTCATCATTGAAACTAAAACTGCAGCATCTGATACAGTCCAGTCACAATTTTCATTTAAAACTTTAACTAGATTTCCAGCCATTGCATGAGATCCTACTTGTATAGGATATGTTCTTTCTTGACTTTTTTTCATTAACTCATCAGAAAGAGTACTCATTTTTTCTCTTTCTGATACTACTTCTGACAATGTCATTTCACTAATATCCTTCATGTCAGGATATATTTCTTTTAGTCTATCAATATATGAATTATCAACTATAGGTTCTGTAACTTGCAAATCTTGAGATTCCATTATTTTTGTTTTTTTGTTTTTTTGTTTTTTTGTTTTTTATTTTCAGATTGGGTTGTTTGCTTACTATTTTTCCATTCTAATTTTGAAATATATTGCCAAAATCCAGTATTTACTCTTAGTTCAGCAATAGAGTCTTCAACTCTATCAAGTGTACCTATTTCTAAGGCATTAGAAGATTTAATTGCTTTAATACATTTCATATTTGCTGTTTTTCTGATTCTGATTCTGATTCTGATTTTTTTTCATTTTCTAGTTGTTTTTCTGTTTCTACTAAACACTGAATAGCTTCTTTTAATAAAAGCATATCATCATCATTAGTTAATAATTCACCATCTAAATGGGATTGCGCGGATTGTACTAAAACTCCGAGCGCTTGTGCTAAATTAAGTGTCATCTAATTATTTTTTAATTTATAATTTTAGATGACACTTAAGAAAAGTTTCAAAAATTATGCAATTTTTATTTCTATTGGTTTTTCATGTGGTTTAAATGGAACAATAATTGAAAGAATTCCTTTTTCTAATTTTGCAGTAGACAATAAAATATCAGCATCGTCATGAAGATTAATTTTTTTAGAAAAATTCTTTTTCCAATATTCTTCTTTTTCAAAAGCTGCTGAAACTATAAGATTATTTTTTTCAATTGAAATTTTAATATCTTCTTTGTCATAGCCTGGAAGAATGCAGTTAATTTCATAACCATTTTTAGTTTTACTTATTTTAGCAATTTCATCATAGCTGTGTATTTCATCAAAAATACTATCAGATGAAGTAGTGTAAGTAAAATAAGTAAGAGGAATGTGTGTGTACATAATACTATTATTTTTTATTATTAGGAAAATTCCTATTAATTAATAATATACAAAAAATATGCCAATTTTAAAAAAAATGACAAAATGTCATTTTTTTGACATTTTGTCATTTAATAATTTTTATGAAAAGTATGTTAAATGTTAAGAGTAGCCACGTAATTCATTTTTTGTATATGGATATAATATCATATATTATATAATACAAGTATTCTTAGATTAACCTGCAGAGCCTCTTTTAAAATATCTATTACCTGTTCCTGGCATAGGACTTTTAGTAGGTACTATTATTCTAACAGAATCATTAAATATATCAACATTGTTTTCTTTAGTATTTAAAGCTGGTACATACTGGTGAGTATTTTTATCATACACTGTAAATGAATTATTTATGATTGATACTGAATTTTGATCTTCATTATTGTCTAAAAAATTATTAATATTAGATTCTTTATCATTTTGCTTTGCGTATTTAGGCTGTGGTCTACTTAAAAGTTGAAAAAGAGGAAATTCTTCATATTCTATTTTTTTTTTTCATCTTCTTCTGAATAATTAATAGAATATTTTTCAATAGGCATTTCATTAGATTCTACTTTAACAGAATCTTCCGAAATATCAGTTATTAATTGTTGTTCTTTTGCCTCTTCAATTTGAGTCTCTTTTACTTCACTGCGTTCACTATTAATTATTTTTAAAGCGGCTAGAAAACTATCTATATCAACTAAATTTTTTTTAGTTCCATGCAGAAAAGGTTCTACAATTAAATTGTGTTCTGCATCTACTTCTTTATCTACAGACTCTGATGTATTTAAATCAACAGGTTCCAATTCTGACACATTTAAATTAGCTACTGTCTCATCCAGACTTTGTGTAGATTCTAGTGTAGTTGGTGTTTTATCCAGGTTTTGTGTAGGTTCTAGCGTAGTTGGTGTCTTATCCGGGCTTTGTGTAGGCTCTGAAGTGTCTGAATTTTGATTAGGTCTTATGTAATCTACTAAAGCTTTAATAAATCCAAGTGCAACTAACGGTAAGATAGCTCCACTTACTATAGATAAAATTCTTTTTTGATAAATAGGTTCTTCTTCATTAAGACCAAATAAATCGATCCATCCTTGATAATCATGTAAATTGCTAAATGCATAGTAAGTATTTCCCATAGCTTGCATTGCAGTTAATATAAAAAACAAAGACCATACTATCCATTTATTCATTTTATCTAAAACTATAATAGATGCTAAAGACGCAGATGCCCCTATCTCAAAAGCTATTGCTAAAGTTATAGCAAGCCATCTATCATTAGATAATTCAAAAAATTCTATAACGTGAATAGTTGATATTAATGAAACTAGAATGTATAGCATTACAAATGTTCCAATAATAAACCAATGTATCAATTTGTTGTGTGTATTCATATAAATTAAAGATTAATTTTTATTTTCATTTAGAGTAAGAAGATATCGCGTTTTACTAATTAATGCAATAATTTCAGCTAAAATGTTTACAATATCTTCATTCTTTTCTTTAGGATTAAATAAATTAATAGAATTTGTAAAATATTCATTTAAATTATTAAAATATAAATTTATATTTATTTGCGTATAATCTAAAATTTCAATATTAGAACTTTTAATTAAAGGTCTTCCATATTTACCCATAATAGATTCAATTAAAGAATCTCCTAATTTATCAAATTCTTTCATAAATGAACAAAACGTAACATGTTGCGAATATGACAAAGTCCCCCAATGTAACATTTTACACTGTGCGTATGTTTGAAGAATGCTTAATGTAAGATCTGCATATTTGTCAGTATACATAGAATTTTCTTCGTTAATAAATTCATTAAATTCATTAAATTCATTAAATTTTTTAAATTTCATTTTTATTATTTTTATTTTTTATAACTTCTTATAAATTTTTTATTTTTATTAAAAAAGAAGCAATAGTTTCATAATATAGTTTTCATTAATAGAGTTTAAATTAAAATTTATTAAAATAACAAATATAAATATGCAGCAACATAAATACCAATTAAAAAAAGAATAAAAAGAATAAAAAAGAATAAAAAAATAAATAAAATTTTAAATTTTTTGTTTATCATAAATTCTAGTTTGATTGCATTATTATCCAATTTGTATTATCACTTACAAGAGTTACCCAACTACCAGCAACTGCTGGCAAAATGCTAGTACTAGGAGATCCACCTATTAATGGTACAATATTTGATGATGCTGAAATTACTAGTTGATTTGTTATAGTTTTAATATGATATTCCATACCTGAATATGATGCAGGATTTGGTAAAGTTATAGTTATAGTTCCACTGCCATTACAAATATACCAACTATTTGTTGTTGTAATTGTAGTATTGATTGATATAATCTCTACATTGCCTTTCTGAATAGGCTTTATAAATTTTATAATACCATCAAAAGTTTTATCCCCACTAAATGTTTGAGCACTTGTTGATACAATACCTGGTATATTTAATGCAGCATTATCTATACTTATAGAAGGAGTACTACTATTATTACTTACATTTATAGGTGAAACGCCTGATACATTAGTTACAGTACCAATTCCACTTGAACCTGAAGTTCCACTTGAACCTGAAGTACCACTTGAACCTGAAGTTCCACTTGAACCTGAAGTTCCATCTATACCTGAAGTACCACTTGAACCTGAAGTTCCACTTGAACCATCTATTCCACTAGTACCACTTGAACCTGAAGTTCCACTTGAACCTGAAGTACCACTTGAACCTGAAGTTCCACTTGAACCTGAAGTACCGCTTGAACCTGAAGTTCCATCACCTGAAGTACCGCTTGAACCTGAAGTTCCATCTATACCTGAAGTACCACTTGAACCTGAAGTTCCATCTATACCTGAAGTTCCACTTGAACCATCT
>Ga0114976_10000100_pt1 | contig 45872 bp, 54 predicted proteins | sample S_130805_EF_Meta_FD_87319 | JGI IMG/M metagenome (GOLD analysis project Ga0114976, IMG submission 87319) | Freshwater microbial communities from Lake Simoncouche, Canada to study carbon cycling - S_130805_EF_MetaG | ecosystem: Environmental > Aquatic > Freshwater > Lake | place: Lake... | reverse complement strand
AACGGTGTTGCTATCGTCAAAGACAAGATCAACTCTTTTGCACAGACTATGCCTTTCGGCAGAATGAAGATCGTTCTGCTTGACGAAGCTGACTACACTTCCGCTGAGTTTCAGGCAGCACTTCGCAACGACATGGAAGCGTATGCAAGCACTGTTCGCTATATTCTGACTTGCAACTATCAGCACAAGATCATCCCTGCACTAAAGTCTCGTTGTCATGAGTTTCATATCGCAAAGCCCGATATGACTGACTTCACTGCTCGTGCAGCTACGGTTCTTCTCTCTGAAAACATTGAGTTTGAATTGGATGATCTTGATACGTATGTTCGTGCGACTTATCCTGATCTTCGCAAGTGTCTCAATCAGCTACAGAACAATTCAACTTCAAGCAAGCTGGTTCCTACGCATTCTGAAGGATCAGGTGAAGATGAGATTCTTATCTCTGCTACAGAATTGTTCAAGGCAGGAAAGATTCTTGAGGGCCGTCAGCAATTGATGCAGTATATTAGTCTGTATCCAACTCGTGTTGAAGATTGCTATCGTTTCATGTACGACAACCTCGATCTTTGGGGCAAGTCGCAAGAGAAGAAGGATGCAGCAATCATTATTATTCGTAATGGTCTTGCTAATCTGCCACTCGTAGGCATTACTGAAATCAGTCTTGCAGCAACACTTGTGGAACTTACGTCTTGATATACTTAGGCTTCACCCTTAGCTGGCCTTTTAAGGATATCAGTCAAAAAGATTATATTGTAAATACTTGGAAGATAAGTAAGAACAAGAGTTTAGAAGTACAGTTTAGCCGAGGAGGAAATTCTTTGCTAGGTGCTGATATTCACTTTGCACCATTTGGGCGTGACCATGCAGGACTGATGTTTGAGATAGAACTTTTCAGACACTTTTTCATCATCAACCTTTATGATAATCGTCATTGGGATTATGAAAACAATTGTTGGGAGAAATATGAATGAGATACCTATTGATTTCATTTATGAGAAAAGATAACGGACAGATTGACGAAATGGTCTCTGTCAGTAAGCGTGTTCGTACATCGGATATGAACTCGCAGAATGTTATCATGGACTTTGCTGACCAAAAGGTGGTCAAGTGTGTTATTGAAGGTAGGGAACATGACACTACATTCGATCTAATGAAGCAGTATTATGCGAGGGTCTATCCTACTCTAGTTGAACAGTTAGAGAAGGAAGCAATTATCACGAAGAAGCAGGAAAAGTTAGCTGCTATGATAGCTCCCCCAAAGAAGAAATAGTAAACGGGGCAATTGCCCCGTTTACCATAGTGATCATGAATACATGGTCAGGATGTGTTCAATGATTTCGTGTCTTCTAATATCTTTCATATCAAATTTGCAAGCTGCCATACCGGGCACACGATAATTTTCAATCTTGTGCGTCAGGTCTAGTAAGCCGTTCTCAGGTGTTTTACGATCAGTCTGTTCTACATCTCCAGTAATGACTATCTTACTCCCCTCACCAATTCTAGTCATCAGCATTTTCATCTGGCTAGGTGTAGCGTTTTGAGCTTCATCTAGAATGATCCAACTGTGTTTGAAATTGCGTCCACGGCAGAATGCTAGTGGGACAATCTCAATAACTTGTTCTTTAACCATATATTCAAGTTCTGTTGTAGTATAGAACTCTCTTAATACGTCAAATAGAGGTCTTACCCACGGTTCCATTTTAGAATTTAGATCGCCAGGTAAGAATCCGTGTTTCTCGTCATCGACGGCTACGGCTGGTCTTGTTAGTAAAATCTTATTACATTCTCCTTGTCTCATCGCTTTAATTGCTGCTAGCATTGCTAGATATGTTTTACCTGTTCCCGCAGGTCCGCTAACCACTACGATATCTGTTTCAGGGTCTGTCAATGAGATTATGTATTTTTCCTGATTTATGCTCTGTGGCACTAATTCGACTGGTTTTCGTACTTTCTTGGGTTGGGTTTGACTAAAGTCGATAGTCTTGGACTCTTTCATATAGAATGTCCTTTCGTCTGAGTATCGTTTTCTCTCTCTGTCTCTCGGTTGTGCGCTTGTTCTTCTTTTAGGCAAGTTTGATCTCCTAAGATATATTGCGTTTCACTAGAGAACTTTTGTTCTCATTCTTACTTAGAAAAGGTTCATTGAGTAAACTATGAGTACGTGAATAATAGTTTCCGGTGATAAATATATTTTCGACTGCTGAGTAAGAAATGCTTTCCTCGTTTCAGTCTTACCAAAGATAAATACATTCATGAAAAGTTTACCAGCAGATAAATTCTTTAATGACATAGACTTTGTTAGCATTGTAGATACCATTCGCAATGTCTACATGAGTGATGGTTCTATGTCCACTTTGCTTGATTTCGAGCGTGTGCTTGATGAAGCCGATCTGTACGCTTATAAAAACTGGTTGATCGGTGAGTTAGTACAAGGTCCTGTAGTGGGACGTTATTCAGCTACTTGTATATTCATGTGGCCGCATAAGCTGATGCCCGATCCTAGAGGTGCGTTGAGACTACACACGATCGGTTGCAAAGTGAGATTCGGAAAGTCAGAACTTGAAGTTCCAGTAGAAGTTGCAGATTACGAAGACTTCGTTCCCGGTACTAGGTACCCAAAGATGAACAAGCGTAAAGTTTGGTTCGTTGAGATCCAAATTCCGTTCGAACTCATGGATGACATCAAGGAAGGTAGCATCGATATTGCTGATGATACAATTGACTTGAGCGAGATCGAAGACGCATACAATGAAGATTTAGATGACTCCACAAAGGCAGACGGTCAAGGACCGGACACTGAACAGGAACAAGCACAACCTGATGCAGCAGCCGGTGGACTAGCCCCGCAGGTGTAATGATGAAACTTAACGAAAGCCTCGACTATATGGACCTCAAGGACCAGTTGAAAAACGAAGTCACCGTTGACGAATATGCAGCAAAGATGGGTCCTGACAATGCTATCGTAACTATCACGTTTACCGTATATTCTAAGTTAGCAGCAACAGATTTAGTAACTTGGTTTGAGCGTGGGTATGATTGGGTACTAGATGCTAGTGTTAGCGATGGTGAATTAGAACCAGGAAAATACCTCGTGTTCGTTGAAATGGACCGTCGTTCTAAGGTACCTTCACGTATTTGTACATTACTTTCTGATTTAGAAACACTTACTGATCTAAAACTAGAAGATTGGAATGTAGAAATTGAGGGCGAAGACTGTCCCGCTGACCCCGAAGCAATTGCTGATAAAATGATATTGAATCCAAACGTGTATAAAGCTGAAAAGGAATCAGAAAAAGAACTGAATGAATTCAGAACTATTGCTGGTTTAGCAACTAAGCCTATATACGAAGAGGATGCATACATTAGAAGCATCAAAGATATGGCAGGAATTTAATATGACAGATGAACAAGAAAACACCGGACTACCCGGAAAATCAGTATTTGGTCTAGTGCTATCTAAACCAAATGCCAGTGAAGAATTACAACTAGTCGCAAAGAACGACGATCATCACGAATCGATGGCACATGACGAGGGTTTTATGGCACAAGTACACGAAAGAAATGAACAAGCCAACCAGCTTATGAATCTAAACAATGCTGCATTAACACAAGCTGGCAATAACGCAGCACAAAATGCAGAAGTGCTTGTAAAGCATGACAAGGAAAGTGAAGACTGGATCAATAAGAAGTGGCGTCCGGCAATGGGCTGGATGTATATGGCGGTCTGTGTATTCGACTTTATTCTGTTCCCAATCGCATGGTCTATCCTTCAGGCTGCTAGTTCAGGTAGCGTGACGACTCCTTGGCAACCAATCTCACTTCAGGGCGCTGGATTATTCCACATCGCAATGGGTGCTGTTCTTGGTATCGCTGCGTATGGTCGTACTAAAGAAAAGATTGAAGGTGCAGCTAATGTTGACACCGCAGTTGGCGCTCCGGCTGGTCCAGCGAGTGCGTTCTTAGGCAAATAACTCTTGACAATACATGCCCGGTGTGTTAGTGTATGACAATGGATCATTATAACACACTGGGCGTTCCACGTTCAGCCTCGCCCGAAGAAATTAAAAAGGCTTATCGCAAACTTGCGATGGAGCATCATCCTGACCGAGGCGGTAATCAAGATGTATTTCATCAAGTACAGACGGCATACGATACGCTAGGTGATCCGCAGAAACGTGCTGCCTACGACAATCCTCCTCAACAGAATCATTTCGGTGGATTCGCTCAACATCCAGGTGGATTCTCATTCAACGTGAACGGGTTCGATCTAAATGAAATGTTCGGTGCAGCGTTCGGTCAACGAGCTAACCCATTTCAACAACAGCAACCACAAAGACAACTCTTTCGCACACGAGTTAATGTATCTCTGTTAGATGTACACAACGGCGCTGAACAGATATTGCAGTTAGGTACTCCTAAAGGAGTAAAGACTGTAAACATTAAAATACCACCGGGTATTCAATCTGGCACAAGTATTAGATACGAGAATCTAATTGAAGATGGGTATCTGATAATCGAATTCATCATTCAACCTGATTTAAACTTCACTCGTGAGGGAGACAATCTATATTCAAACGTTCCTATCTCGGTACTTGACTTGATTGTAGGTACTAAGATAGAGTTCACTACTCTTGCAGGAAATACACTACAAGTAACTATTCCTCCCAATACACAGCCTTATCAACAGATTAAGTTAGCAATGCACGGTATGCCATCACAAAACGGTGGAAAAGGCGACCAAATACTCTTGCTAAAGCCCTATATTCCTGCTAGTATTGATACTGAAGTAATAGATGCTATTAAGCGTAATCACCCGAACTAAATATTATATAAAGTAAGAAGGACTAATAATTGCAAACTTCACCTGAAATTGAAAACATCATTGAACGTGCTATTGACGCAGCGAAGCAGCGCCAGCACGAATATTGCACCGTAGAGCATCTACTTTGGTCGTTGATTTCTCACCCTCCGTTTAAGAAGTGCTTGAACAGCTTTGGTGTAGAAACTGATCTTATGATTCAAGAAGTTGAAGCCTACATCAATGGTCTTCATGCTATCGAATCCAAAGACCCTAATTGTCAGCCGAAGCGCACTAACACACTTGAGCGAGTAATGAATCGTTCGGTTACTCAAGTATTGTTTACTGGTCGTCGCCAAGTAATGACGATTGATCTTTACATGAGCATCATTCATGAGGGAAGCAGCCATTCTCATTACTTCCTATTGAAGTATGGTATTACTAAGGGTGAGTTTCTTGCTCACTGGCAGAAGCACTATAAGGGCGGAGATTTCTCGGGTGGCATCAGCACCAATCAAGCTGATGAGATTCTTGAAGAATACACTATCAATCTCACTGAACTTGCTCGTCAAGGAAAGCTCGAACCTGTTATCGGTCGTGCTAAGGAAATTGATGACATCATTAATGTTCTCGCAAAGCGTTTCAAGTCAAACGTTCTGATGGTCGGTGATCCTGGCGTCGGTAAGACTGCTATTGCAGAAGGCATTGCCAATGCAATCATCGAAGACGAAGTTCCTGACTTCTTGCTGGGATACGAGTTGTATTCTCTTGAGATTGGTTCGTTGCTTGCTGGTTCTAAGTATCGCGGTGACTTCGAAGAAAAGGTCAAGAATGTAATCGAAGCATTGACTATCAAGAAGAAGGCAATCCTCTTTATCGATGAAGCCCACACCATGCAAGGTGCAGGAAATGCAGGCAGCGGCGGTGGAACAGACTTCGCTAACATGTTGAAGCCAGCAATCACGAAGGGTCATCTTAAGGTTATCGCTTCTACGACTTGGGAAGAATTCTACGAATCATTTGAAAAGGATCGTGCATTGATGCGTCGATTCTATCGTGTCACTATCGATGAACCTTCTCGTGATTCTACAGTTCGTATCCTTAGCGGACTTGCTACTCGACTCAACGACTTCCACGATGTTAATATCACAGAAGAAGCAATTGAAGCCGCAGTAGATAGTGCTGATCGTTACATTCATGACCGCAAGAACCCTGATAAGTCGATTGACTTGCTTGATGCGGCTTGTGCAAAGCAACGTGTACTTGAAAACAAGGGCGTTGATATTACTAAGGTATTGATCCACGAGCAAGTAGAGAAGTTCACAGGTGTCCCCGCTGATAAATTGAGCGGTGATAACTTTGATCGTATCAACAACCTCGAATTGAACGTGAAGAACAAGCTCTATGGTCAGGATGAGACTGTAGATAAGGTTCTTGAGCGTGTATATGTCTCGTTTGCGGGAATCGGTAACGATAAGAAGCCGATTGCGAGTTTCTTGTTCTTGGGCCCAACGGGCACGGGTAAAACAGAATTGGCAAAGCTGCTGTCTAAGAACTTAGATATGCCGCTTCTAAAGTACGACATGACGGAGTACGGTGAGAAGCATAGCGTAAGCAGCTTGATTGGTCCTCCCCCAGGTTACGTGGGCTTTAGTGATTCGCAAGTACAAGGCGGACGCTTAATTTCAGACCTGAGCAAGAACCCGCATTCTATTCTACTATTTGACGAAGTAGAAAAGGCACATCCTGACATCTTCAACATCTTCTTGCAGATGCTAGATGAAGGCCGTGTTACTGGTTCTAATGGCAAAGAAGTATCAATGAAGAACTCTATCATCATCCTGACTTCTAATCTGGGGTCTGCTGATAACGAGCGTAACAATATTGGCTTCGGTGCTCTAGAGAAGACCGGAGAAGATGACAAGGCTCTCAAGCAGTTCTTCAAGCCTGAGTTCCGTAATCGTCTTGACATGGTTTGCAAGTTTAACAAGCTGGACAACCTGTCTATCAAGAAGATTGTCATCAAGTTTGTTGAAGAATTGAAGAAGCCACTACTTGAGAAGCATGCCATCACTCTTAATCTGTCTGAACCGGTAGTTGACTATCTTGCAGAGCAGGGCTATGATAGTAAGATGGGCGCACGTCCTCTTTCTCGTAAGATTGATGAATTGATTCGTGTTCCGCTATCAAAGAAGATTCTCTTTGAGCGTATCAATAACGCAAACGTCATGGTAGTCATGGAGAATGGCGAGATTGCATACAACGTAACGCATAAGCAAACAGCAAGGATTGGTGATGACGGTATTATCCAAGTCGAAAATCAAGGTTAAAGAAACTAGACGCTTTTACTTCAACAAGTTTAGCTACAGGGTACACTTTAACCTTGCTGAGATGTATCATGCTCATTATGTGGATGACTTAAATGAGTTTCGTGAGAGAGTAGAAGAACGATTGAAAGAAGAGGAACAGTATAAGTTTACCTATCGAAGAAAGATCAATCTAAATGCGATTGATTATGAGGCTATAGGTAGCTATCTAACCTTCAGAAAAAAGTATAAAAAGAGCAAGGATCTCACGTTTCGTCGTGAAGGAGACGGAGTGTGTATATATTCTAATGATTTGAATATCATTAATGAGGTTCTAGCTTTTAGTCCTAATTCTCAGGTCACTCGTGTTGTTCCTATGCCCGCCGGAGTGATTAAGTTTAAGAAGGAACCTCCTGCTGCGTACAGAGTATTTTTGAAAACTTTGACTAAACCAGGTCACATCAGACAAGAACTAATTGACTATTTGGAACGCACACCTGATATGGTTCCAAATAGTACATTAGAAAGAGCATTGGGTCAGCAATGGCCGAATGTATATTTTCACGAAGGTCACTATTTTAACTATAATGATGATAGAAACATCTTGATGATGCATCTGATGTTTCCGGAAATTCTGGGAAAATCCTACAAATTAGAAAAGAAGTAGGAATGAGATAAATACTCTTATACTAACGGAGTATTTTATGGCCAAAATGATTGAGGACGTAGTTGTCATCAAGTTATCTAAACTTGTTAAGGACAGCGATACCGCAACTGCAATTGTCACAGAAGATGTGCAAGCTGCATTAGAACAAGTAGCTCAGGAACTAGCCGGCGAAGGTGTCTTGGTAGAAGTTGAGAAAGCGTAATGGCTCAATCTACTACTTTGATCCTTCTGCCGCAAACAGCCTATGTTAATCCAGGCAACGGTGCACCTTACACGGTCACTAGTAACTCGCAGCCTGGCGCAGGATACTATCTAGGTAATAGAGACTTACAGACTGTAAACATCAGTCTTACTAGCTGTGTGGGTAACATTGTTATCGAAGCTACTCTTGCTACAACCCCAAACGAAATTGATTGGTTCAGAGTATATGAACTGGAAGCAAATGCTTTTGCTCCGGCTAATTCTGCCCCTCAAATCGCATCCAACGCTTCAATGTACACTAACGTTGAAGGCAATTTCGTCTATCTGAGAGCTAAAGTTGAAGACTTTCAGAATGGCGGCGTGAACTACATTAAATTATCATATTAAAGGAAGAAATAAAATGGAAACAACAATCAACATGAAGGCTCAATTCGAAGCTTTCCTCGCAGAAAACGAAAAGTTCAACAATGGAAATGCTGCTGCTGGTACTCGTGCCCGTAAGGCACTTGGTGAACTTGCAAAGCTTTGCAAGTCTCGTCGTAACGAAATTACCGAAGAGAAGAACGCACGTAAAGAAGCGAAGTAAAACCGAGTTATTAATATGAAGATTTCTCAGATCATAGTAGAAAACCGCAAACGCTTAGTAGAAGGCGGAAACCTTGCTATCCGTGGTCATGAGGCACAACATCTTGATCTTAAAGTAACTAATAGAGGCTACATTGTTCCTATTCTGAACAACCTGCTAGCATCTATCGATGCAGCATTTGCTAAACAATTCAAAAAGCCTTTGTGGAGCCCTGAGCTATTAAAGAGCGGGGAGTTTCTGAGTGGGTCTAGCTTGCACTTCTTTAATGTGCAGGGTATTCCTGATGAAACATTCGTATCCAAGAAGCCTACAGTAGGCGATATGGACACGATGGTTAATAAAGAGTTAGAGGCTGAACTAAGTCAGTTCCTAACTCAGAACGAAGATAAGCAAGTGGGCCCTGCAGTCTTGAGAGGCTTTCAGCGTGGCAACGAACAGTTCAGTTCACTCTGGGAGCTTCAAAATCCTCCTATCAAGATTCAGATTGACTTTGAATTCGTAGAATTTGAGGGTGAAAAGCCAACAGACTGGGCACGTTTCAGTCATAGTTCAGCTTGGGATGATCTACAAGCAGGCGTGAAGGGCGTATTCCATAAGCTATTGATTCAAGCATTCACTGCATTGACTCGTAAAGATTTTTACTTGCGTAAAATGGTAGGTCGTGGTAAAGCACGACAGGAAGAAGATGTACCTACTGTAGACAACATGTACAGCTTTGCTGTGTCATCTAAAGAAGGTGGCGGTCTAAGAGCAAAGTATGAACCAGTCATGGATGCTACTACTGGTAAGCCAGAAATCAAAGACGGCAAACCAGTAATGAGAGCAGCACCTACATCAGGCTACATTCAAGATATTGGAAAGATTTTTCAAACTGTTCTTGGTAAGCGTTTAGATCCTAAGAAGGCACAAGAACTATCAAAGAACTTTTGGTCATTCTCTGGCTTGCTTGATATAATGAACCAATTACTTTCTCCAGAAGAAAAGAATCAAATTGTACAAGCGTTCCTGTTGAAAGTAATTGGCCCTGGTGCTCAGGGTATGTATAAGAACAATCCTGACAAAGATAAAGCAGAGAAATCTACTGCTATTAATCACTTACTTAAAGTATTGAAGGTACCTAAGCCAGCCAATCTTGATCAGATGATGAAAGATTACTATGCTGGTTATAAGATGACTTCTGCTGATGACGAAGATGAGAAGTCAAGCGATATTGTCAAGGGCATGGCAAAGAATGCACTAGACGAAGATGCTCCTAACTATAAGCGCAAGGGTATTCCGCACATCTACAATCCTGGTAGCAGCGTTGAAATGAAAGACGCTGACTTCATTCGTATGTGTCAAGAGATTGCGGGTATGGACGGGAAGCTTGACGGTGCTCCCATCAATCTCAAAGTAGATGGTGCTGGCATTCGCTTCGGTAAAGACAAAGAAGGTAAGCCCTTCTTTATGACTTCTAAGGTTACTGATCCTAAGTATGCTGAGAATTACGGTGACTTTGAGCAATTCGGTAACGTTATGGGGCAGGATCCTGAACGACTTGAGTTCACGAAGAAGTATGACGAAGCTCTAAAGACTATCGTATCATCTGACTTTATCAAGCGCCTTCCTGCTGATACTATCGTTCAAGCAGAAATGCTATTCATGCCGATGGGTAAGCAATCAGAAGATGGTATTACGTTCGTAAATATTCCATACGATCAAAAGAAGCTAGGGACTATCATGACCCTAGTTCCATTCAGCGTGAAGACTTTTAGCACAGGCGAACCAAGACCCGATGCTGCTAAGATCAAGCAAGAATTGCTAAGAGATAGCACTAAAGAAATCAAGATCGTCAACAATCAATTAAAGCAACGTGACCTAGATGTAAGCTCTATCATCAACCCTGTTGTTAGAAATGCAAATGCATTACTAGCTGCTGTAAAGTCACGCGGTGAATCAGAACAGAAGACTAAAGCAAAAGAGATTCTATCTCATGCTCGTAAACAATTAAGTGATGCTATTATTCATAGTCCAAGACTAGAAGGTAAGGATCAATTAGGTAATATGATCGAAGGACTTGTCCTTAATCTACCTAGTGGATTACTCGCTAAAGTAACTAGTACTGACATGAAAGAAAAGATGGCTGTAAAGCAAGCAGCTAACAGAAAGCCAACTGAGAATAATCGTTCTAAACCAGCAGTTGTTACTGTAGGTAGCTTTGTTGGTCACAAGGGTCATGAACAATTAATCAATCAAACTATCGATACTGCGAAGCAAGTCGGCGGTGATCCGTATATCTTTGTTAGCCCAGTAGTTGGTAATGACGATCCTATTCCACCTGAGATGAAGTTGCAGACTCTACGTAAGCTCTATCCTGAATACGCTAATAACATTCAGTTATGGAATGCACAGGGTACTCCAATGAAGAAAATTGAGAAGGAACTCGTTCTTCCTGAGAATAGCCCTTATAATAAGATCATTCTACTTGTAGGCAGTGATCGTTATGATGGCATGAAGAATTGGATGGATTCTCTTGAAAGAAGAATGAAGGATCCTGCAGCAATTGCTAAGTACGGCGGCACACAAGATCAAGTAGACTTTGAAACTGTTAGAACAGAACGTGAAGCAGGTAAGGGCGGTACTGGTATTAGCTTTACTATGCTACGTGACATCCTAAAGGATCCAAATGCTAGTGAAGAAGCAAAACTGAAGTTATGGTCTAAAGCATTCGATACTGATAAGCTAGGCACAGCTTGGATCAAAAAGCTAATGCACACTGCATCAGCAGGAATAAAGCACAAAGAGATTAAAGAATTCATTCAGAGAATTAAGCCTCTCATCAGTGAAGCCACGATAGAACAGAAGGCTAAGTTCGTTAAGTTATTGAGTGAAGCTAAAGCTCAACTAGATGAATACAATATTCCAGGAACTAAGAGATTTATTCAACGAGCGCACGACACAGAGCAAGGTCAGATGTACGGCGATAAGCCATACTCATCACATCCTAGACAAGTTGCTGCGATTGGTAGAAAGTTCTTTGGTCCTAGATTCAATTCAGAAGCAGTTAAAGTAGCTCTATTACATGATGTACTAGAGGATACTCCATACAAACCCGAGGACCTAGCTGAACGAGGATTCAGTCCAGCGGTCATCGAAGCAGTACAGTTGCTCACTAAAGATAAGTCGTTATCCTATGCTGACAACATCCGCAAGATCATCAATAGTAAGAACCTTCTTGCTATGATGGTAAAGTATAGTGACAATTACATGAACTATACCGGAGACAAGTCGCATTGGTCAGCCGAAAGAGCCGCAGCATCACAGAAGAAATATCTAGCAAGTTTGAATATGCTAGGTGATGTTTTGGGCGTTGAACATCATGTAGAACAAAGTAGTTTAACCGAAAACAGCGATTATTTAGAAGAAAAATAATTTCACCCCCTCCTCACCGTGTAAATATCATTGCTAGTTGCACATTTTCAAGAAGAGGACTACATGGCACGTAAACCAACAAAGACTAAGAACGCTTCGGAAGAAGCAAACATTCCTGTAGAGCAATTGCAGGAAGCTGTTCAAGAAATCACGGAACAGCAAGCTCAGGACGAACAACCACAACAGGGGCAAGTTCAAGTTAACGTAGATTTCCTACGTACAACTAAGGTTCATATCGCAATGCCTTGCTACGGTGGTATGTTGACTGAATCAACATTCATGTCATTCATCAAGTGGGCAAACACTGCCCGTCAGTTAGGCATTGACTGGACACTTGAAACAATGGTAAATGAATCACTTATCAGCAGAGCTAGAAATACTCTTACTGCTAAGTTCCTAGACATGCCCGAAGCAACACACTTGTTCTTCGTTGACGCTGATATCGGTTGGGAGCCCTGGCACTTGCTAGTCCTCTTGAACAGGGACGTTGACGTTATCGGTGGACTTTATCCAATGAAGACGATGCCCATCAAGTGGGTTGTCAACGGGTTTGAGGGTGCAGAAGAAGGCGCTGATGGCCTTCAGGAAGTATCAAAGGCAGGTACTGGCTTCCTTCTCATGAAGAAGCATGTATTCGGTAAGATGAACAGTCACCCGGCTGTTAAGCAGTACAAGAACGATATCGGTCTTGATCCGAAGTACGATCAGTATTTGAAGACTTATTTTGATACTGCTGTTCGTCAGAATCGCTACTACAGTGAAGACTGGACGTTCTGTGAAAACTGGCGTGATATCGGTGGTAAGATTTGGGTTGACAAGCGAGTTCTTCTCCGTCACTCTGGCTCTTATGTATTCTGTATGGAAAATCAGGAGCATCTGCTCAACACTGTTGGTCCGATGTATGTCGAAGCTCAAGCAGCTAAGGCAGCAGAAGCAGTAGCACAAGCTGCTGCACCCGAAGCTACGCCACCTACAGCATAATAATACTGTAGTATAGCGTAAACTAAAGAGGCCTCAGAAATGGGGCCTCTTTTTGTTTCTAAGATAAATACATTATCAACGGAACGGATTACCACCATGAAAATTACAGATATTTGCGAATCAACAACAGCAGGCTCAATTGCTACTGTAGCAGCCCCAATGACCGGCGGACCACTAAAACGTTCTTCTGTAGGAAAAGGCGTGTATGGAAAAGAACCAAAAGATAGTATGTTTACAGGCAAGAAGACTTCAAAGCCATTTGCTAATAGCAAGAAGATGAATGAGGCGGCAGGAGAGTATAAAGGGGAAAACGTAACTGTTCTTTATGTAGACAATAAGCCTGCTGTAAATTATACTGATATCACTAAAGCAAAGAAAGAGTTGGAGATTCTTAAGAAAAAGCTTCCTAATAAGAAACTTGAACTCAAGCAGGAAGTCAGAGAAGCAAAGTTAGACGAAGACGACCTAATCATTGTTCCTGGTCAAGGACACAGAAAGGGTGGTTTTATTCCACATGCTGAAGATCGTCGTGACCATGAAGTTGAGATGGCTCGAGGTGATTTGTATCAAGCTCACAAGAATTCAAGCAAGATTCATAAGTTGATCAAAGACGTTACTGAAGATGAAGGTCTTGAAGGCTGGGTACAAGCTAAGATCACTAAAGCAGCAGACTATCTAAACTCAGTTCGTCAGTATCTTGAAGGTAAGCAAGTTCAAGAAATGACCGGTGGTGTTATTGCTGGTGGTATCGCCGCTGAAGGTGCTAAAGTTGACCGCATGGTCAAGCACATTGAAAAGTCAGAGCGTGACCTAGGCAAGTCTAAGGACAAAGCATCTGACATTGCCTGGGCAACTGCTAATAAGCGCGGAATGTTAGACAATAAGAACAAAAAAGGCTAGTAGTCATGAGCAGCATCATGAAGGGCATAGTTGACGAAACTGAACTTGATGAGAACCTTCACAAGTGGTTCAAAGAGAAGTGGGTTCGTTTTGGTCCTGATGGCAAGATTCGTGGAGCTTGTGCAAGAGGTGATGACAGCGAAGGTAAGCCTAAATGCCTCCCACAAAAGAAAGCACAGAACTTAGGTAAGAAGGGTCGTAAGTATGCAGCTTCAAAGAAGCGCAGAGAAGATCCAAACCCAGAACGTACAGGAAAGGCAAAGAACGTGGCTACTAAAAAGAATACTAATGAGGGCGTACCATTCAATGAATGTCCAAAGTGCCGCGGACCTATTGTTCACGAATCAATGATGAATGAAAAGCAAGATGCTTGCTATCACAAAGTTAAGTCACGTTACAAAGTATGGCCTTCTGCATATGCATCAGGTGCGTTAGTTCAATGCCGTAAGAAGGGCGCAAGTAACTGGGGAACAGGCGGCAAAAAAGACGAAAGCTCTATCATGAAGGGCATTGTTGACGAAGCTGGTAGCCCAGCACAACAAGCCGCTATTGCTATCGCCATGAAGAAAGCAGGCAAGAAGCCAAAGAATGAAGCAACGTACACTTCACCCGGCGATACCAAATTGCCGATGGACGAAGCCTACAGAAAAGCAAGACAAATCACTAAGCAGATCAAGTATGATCAGACTGCTTCAGAGATCGTTGTTGAAATTCAGATGCTTGCTGAGAAGGCCGGCATTCCGGAAAAAGAATTACAAGACGCTGAGAATGAAGTATATGCAGCAATCAATGCACTAGAGTCAGCAGTCTACGGGCTTGATGAAGTATTCAAGGAAGCACTAGAACGTCAACGCTATGAGCAGGATGACGAAGATTTCATGTCAGAAGCGAAAGCCAAACAATATGTTAAGCCATACAATGATCCTAAGACAGGAGAACAGATTGGTTGGAAGTCATCAGATGGTTATCATGTAAAGTATTGGAGACTCACTGATACTGCTAAAGCAAAAGCATATCAACATGCTAAGATCAGCCCGGATGAAGTGCAAGAAGACTATACCGGAATGTATGCAGCAGAAAAGACTGCAAAGATTAATCCATACGGTGGTCTAAAGGATCGCCAGTTCAGAGGTGCTATCAGTGAGATAAGTGATACAAAGACAAGCACAAATCAAACAGGTGGATTCATCACACCAGAATATGATGACGCTTATGCAAAATTAAAAAGAGTAGCACCGAGACTATTCCATTATATTCGCAATGACTCACCTGTTCCATTAGATCCGATTCTTACTTTAAAGTTTCTTAGCCAAATGCGAGGGAACGAAGAGGCAGTGTTACAGAGAATTAAACAAGAATTGTCAAAAGACACTAAAGCAATGTACGGAAATGATTACCCTGCATTAGCTGAAAGCATTAATCGTTTTTGGAATAAACTGTTAAACGAGACACCAACTGATAATCCTACTGGTGCTAGCGGAGAAGGCGGTCGTCGCATATACAGAGCAAAGCCAGCTGGTGAGATCGAAGAAGATACCTCATACGGCGGCGGCATGGGTCAAGGCGGTAACGCTGGACAATCATATCGCAAGTTCAAGCCAAAGATGGCCGGAACAGTAAAAGAAGAACAGCTTGATGAAAAGTGCTGGGATAGTCACAAGCAAGTTGGGATGAAAAAGAAGGGCGGAAAGTCTGTCCCCAACTGTGTACCAAAAGAAAGTGCTATCATGAAGGGCCTCAGTCGTTAGGATTAAAATGAACATCCGAGACCTAATGGCTAGAATAGATTCGATACAAGACTATGATTCACCAACGTTTGAATCATATACTCCCGTCGAGCCATCTGTTAATCCATTGATAGCAGCAATGCGTGAACTTCAAGAAGAAGGCATAATTGAATCTATCAATCTAAATGAAGACCCGGATGGTGAGCATCATACCGGTGGTGCATTTGGTCTACCTTTCCCTACTACATATGAACAAGAATATGACATGTTCAAGCGTAAAGGCCCTCGCAGAATTATTGCGATGACTAGCGAAGATATGAATGAACAGACTATCACCTTAAATCAAATTTACAAGAATAACAAGCCAGATCACGACGAAACTATCTGGGATTATGGTACTATGATCTGGGACAACCCATATGAAATAGAGATAATTAGTCCAAGAACACTAGATATGTACTTGTGTGAACAATACAATGTAGAGTTCCTTGAAGATTTGTTCGAAAGAATGAAGCCAGAGCAACACGAAATCATTGACAAATATATTAACGATCCAAATCTATCAAACAGAATTATTGTAATGGATAACGGTTATATTGTTGACGGTAATCATCGTGCTATTGCAGCAGCATTAACTAAGCGCCCGATCAAGTATATTGATATAGGTGAAGAAGAAGACAGTGACATATAAATAATGTCACATTTGAAAGAAGTAAAGAAAGGCTATTTTGAGCATTTATTTCGTGCATGGAAGATAGCAATTGTTTTAATAGTTCATGGTATATTCCCTAACGTTTGGAAAACAAAAGCTAGCGATCTTCTGCACAAATGAATAAATAGTCTATAGGATATCAACAATGTTAGCAGATGCACTTAAAACACTTTTAGCAACGGCTTATGCCTTATCAATTAAGGCTCAGAACTTCCATTGGAATGTAGAGGGCCCGAACTTCCCGCAATATCACGAATTCTTCGGTAATTTTTACGAAGAAGTATACAACAACACTATTGATCGTACCGCGGAACTAATCCGTCAGCTTGACTCATATACTCCTGGCAGCATCACTCGTTATGCTGAACTCGGTCAGATTCAAGATCAATTAAAGATTCCACGTGCTGAACTCATGATGCAAGAACTATACGAAGACAATCAAAAGATATTGTCTATGTGGAGAGAAGTATTCCATATTGCTGAAGAAGCAGATGAACAGGGTATCGCTAACTTTATCGCAGAGCGCATTGACGCTCACGGAAAACACAACTGGATGCTTAGAAGCATCTTAAAGACTACAAGGGCGTAACAATGAGAAGCACAGAGCTATTTAAAGAAAACATTAAAATCCTCAAGCCGAGAGTGACACATAGAGTTGCTGCGAATGATCCTGCTCGTTTAGCACTTCACAGCACTATGACTAGTCTACTTGAAGAAATTCTTGACGAAGATTCAACTATCAATTCAGCCGTTCGTAGAAGTCCATATTCTGATGCACTCGTCCAGTTTGTACACAAAGAATTAGCTATGCCACATGATCTTCAATGGCAAGAAGAACAAAAAATAACCTGGGCAGATATTAAAAGCAGATCACCTAACTATGTACTCATTCAAGGGCAAGACGGTACTGGTGCAGTCAAGTGGAATGGTTCTCAGTGGGTAATTGTGCTATCTAGTAAAGAGGGCGTAGAAAGATTCAGTGACGGTAGTATTAATACTTTGTTTAAACAAATAAAAGAAACTATCGGTAAAGTCAGAGGCTATTGGTCTGCTGTTAACTCCGGTAGATCATCGTATCGCGGGGTATCTAATAATGCAATAGGACCGGTGGACGTAAAACGCAAAGAACGTAAAGACGCAAGAACGATCACGAACCCAAACTCATTAGACCCGAATGCAGGCTATAATCAAAACTTTGACGCGGTTATGATTAAGTTGCTCCCTCTATATAATAGATATATTCAACAAGCGATAGCAGATGTTAAAGGTGTTATTGGTATGGCAATCAAGAATGATTCATATCATAAAGCAAAACAGAAGCTACAACTATTAGAAAAATTAAAAAACATGCAAGAGGAATTGATGGACAATCCAAAAACAATTCCTGATCATATCAAAACTAAGTTACGACCTGCATTGTATATGACTGCAAGTCACTTCTACCCAGATGACACTGGTACCTTCACTATGTCTACGAGCGGCTATCGTAGTTCAGGTGGACCACAAAATCATGTGGGACCAAGAAAAGTAATCTCTGATATCGCAAACGGCGATAATAAAAAATTGGTAACTCTCATGAATTATCTAAAACAAACATTATTACACGCATAAGAAGGGCCGCCATGAAACACTCAACAAGAATAGTAGAAGCTAACGCCGCAGAAAAGATTCTTAAGGATCCTAGAGCAGCAAAATTAATTGCTTTGGCTGTCAAGCATGATCATACCTTTCCTGCTCCTGCACTTGCAAAATTAGGCCCTAAACCAAAAGATGAAGATGTAGTACAACTATGGAGTGACTTAATTGATCAAACTCTTTCACATACTAACTACGGTGACTTATCAAGAGAAGGTAAGTTTGACGCTTGGTTGACAAAACTATATATGAATCATGCTGCTGATTATGAAGATATCAACGGTGAAGCCGGGGACGCATTAGGTTCTTGGAAAGCATTGAGCGTTCGAGGCTTACTTGATCCAATTGACCAAGACTTTAATCGTTTTTCTTCAATCACTCAACTTCAAAAAGTAGTGCGTAAAGACAAGTACCGTGATGCACTAAGAAAGATTGCTGACGCCGAAAAGCTCGCTGCAATGAAGAAGGATTCAAAGCAAGTTGTTCTTATTGACAATGACAGATATTATGTTATCGTTCCTTTGAACTATGGCTCTTGCTATACATTCAATAATGCAGAAGGCACGCAAGGTCAATTCTGCACGGGAAGCAGCACCGGTGCAAGTTGGTTCTCTCGTTATTCAGCGGATGGTCCTATCGTTAGTATTATTGATAAAAAGAACATGAATAATAAAAACGGCAAGTGGCAGATGCACACTGGAACTCGACAATTAAAGAATGCTACGCAAGATTATAACGCAGGTGAAGAACAGTTTACTGAATTATTCCCTGGATTGATGAAAGAAATTGCAGAAAAATTAACAGATCATTCAGAAGAATTAAAGAGAGCATCTGCCGATATGCATATCGCTCGTGGTGGTTGGAATATCCCTGATGAAGTTTCAAGAATCAAGAGACTTTATCCAACTGCATATAACTCTACTCCGGAAAACACTGCTAGTCAAGAAGATATGAATCATCTATTCGGCCGCGATAGAGGATAACCTCTGTCATGCGAGCCATTGAGTTCCTTCTTGAATATAACAGGCAACTAACCGCTCAACAAGTCGGTGACCGTATCATTTCGGCTTTCTCAAAAGATACAAGCGCCGAGATAGCTCAGTTGGTTCCTAATTTAGGAGAACTTAGTAACAAATTGCGTACACTATCTAGAGTATCTCCTGAAAGAATAGCAGGATCGATAACCCCTGAAAAACGTGCTGCTATGATTAATCTTATTCTCAGTGCAATTGAAACTAAAGACCCTACTCCAAATAAAGCTTATACATCTTGGTTAGCCAAAATGTACGCAAAAGCAGGTGGCGGCTTGCGTATAGAAGATATTAACCGAAATGACATGATACGATTGTACGACCTTGCTAAGAAGCGTAGAATGATCAAGCCCGAACATGCTGATATAAATCGTTTCAAGTTTTATCAAGACTTTGAAGATACTATGGAGAACGAATACAACAACCTAGATGACGTTGAACAGGGTAAAGAACAAGAGCAGGGTAGTGCATCTAAGGTTTACGAAGACGGAAATGTTCAAGTTATTGTCCCGCACGATGAAGCTGCTTCATGTAGATATGGTCGTGGCACTCGTTGGTGTACTGCTGCTACGAGGGGACAGAACTACTTTGATCAGTACAATCGTCAGGGTAAACTCTATATTCTTATTCCAAAGAAGCCAAAGTATGAAGGTGAGAAATATCAGCTACACTTCCAATCCAATTCATTTATGGATGAGAATGATGATCCAGTTTCATTTAGACACATAATTAAAAGATTTCCTGAACTAACACAATTCTTCTTAAAGAACGAACCTGAAATTAAAAATTGGATTTTGTTTACACCAGATGATGTCCTTGAACCTCTTATTGAACAGATAGCTGAGATTGCCGAAGACAAGATGTGGGAAATAGTTTCTGGATGGGAAAGCGATGATGACGGATATCAAAATTATCTATTAGACAACTATGCCGACGAAAATGGCGAGATTGACCGGGAACAAGTAGAAAAAAGTGATGGAGGTTACCTTGAATATAATGATGAAGCAAGACGATTCGTTAAAGATATCAGAGGTGCAATAAGACCTACTGCAACTGAACTTAAAGAGTATGTTGAAGAAGCAACTCAAAACGGTGAATTTGACGGTGAAGACGCATTGACTCTTGATTATGTAAATGATGTAATAGCATCCAGAGTACGTGATGAATTTCCTTCTCGTAAATACAGCACAGATGGCGGAATGGCAGATTTCATCAAAGATAAAATTTACGTTAGAAAAGCACCAGGCAGCAGTTATTGGAATGCAGGGACAACTAAAAGATGAGACTTTCTGAATTCATCACCGAACAAGAATTAGAAGAAGACTGGAAGAAAACTGTCGGTGCTCTAGGTGCTGCTGGTGCTTTAGTCGTGGGTGCAAATCATATGGCGCCGCCCAAGGCTTCTGTTAAGCCACCTGTAGCTGCTACTGTTGAAAATCCTGACGTAAGAGTATTAGCACAGACTATCTGGGGTGAAGCTCGTAGTCACGGTCCTACTGGAATGTTAGCTGTAGGGAATGTCATCAATAATCGTGCAGAAGATGTCGAACACGCAAAAATGTTTGGTTCCGGCATTCGCGGAGTAGCTCTTAAACCAAAACAATTCAGTTGCTGGAACGAAGGGGATCCGAATAGAGATCGTCTTAGTGAAATATTGCAGTATGATAAATTGATCAGACTTAAACAATCTCCAGATGGTACTCCATTTGATGAATGGTTCGCTAAGTTTAAAGATACCGGCGATTATATGGATTATAAAGCCTGGCTTGAAGCTAAAGATATTGCAAAAAAGATCGTAGCTGGCACCGCACCTGATCCTACTAACGGTGCAGTTTATTATCATACCACTAGTGTTAAGCCAGTCTGGAGGACCAAACTTGATCGTGCAGCGACTATTGGAAATCACATATTTTACACATTACCGGACAGATTATCAGAATATAAAGTAGATAATGTAGAAGGTTTAGGATCAGTTCCATATAATCAAAATGTTGATTACATGGGTTTACGTGTTATGATGAAGCCTAGCACATTCTTGAAGTTAGCATTGCCGCTGAAAGAACCGCGCAGCGTAGATTACATTGTAAATTATCTTCAACAGGGCGGAGCATTAGGTGCCCCGTTTCTAGATATAGATATCCCCTCCGATTGGGAGCAGGATGACTTCACACGACCTGCTAAGATCACAGGCCATGAGGGTCGCAATCGTATGATAGCTGTACAAAAGCTAGAAGGTGACGATCCTGTAGAAGTTCATTTGCTGCTCAAAAACGGGTGGAGAGCTAGACATCTTACCCCCAATATAATCAAAGAGTTACAAGACGGGATGATGAACCAATCTCGTGAAAATTATGTGTCGGGACCGCTTTTTTCTGTAAAAAAGGCTTGACTTCGGGTACCCATTCTGCTATATTGAATCATAGACAGACGCAACGGAATACAGCATGAACAAGCATCTTCAGGTCGGAATCGGCGGTGTCAACTGCAACTGCTGCTTTCCTGCTCCCGGTTCTAAGGAGCGCAAGCTGCGTATCCGCAAGGCAAAGCGTGATGAGGCCAAAGCTGCTTGGAAGGTAGAAATCTTCGAAAAAGGTGAAGAAAAAGGTTGACATCGGGATAGGATCCTGCTATAGTAGTTATTCAGTCGCTCGTGATAAATAGATAAAAGGAACGCAAAATGAAAATTGCAGAAGTACTCAACGAATCTAAGCACGACGATTGGGACGATGAAGATGAAATCGTCGGTGATCCTGATCAGGATAAAATCCCTCACATTCTGATGCAGTTGAAGAAGGCTGTTGACGTTGGTGGTAACTATCCTATCACTTTCAAGGATGGTAAGAAGTTCAACATTCCTATGAACGTCATCCTTGCATTCATGCATAAGTACAGTGACCTGAAGCCGATGGATCGTGAAGAAATGCAGAGCGTTGCTGCTAAGAGCAAAGATGATTTCATCTCTGTAATTCAGGGTTTCAACCGCTCCCCTGCTCCCCGCAGCATCTACTAATAAATATGTAGTTATTTTCCCATTCCTATCACTAAATAAAAATAAGCCCTAGTGAAAGCTGGGGCTTTATTTTACTAAAAGAAGGATGATGTGGGATGGGTGATTTTTTCAAACTGGTTGCCGACGTAGGTTTTCCTATTGCAGCAGCAATAGCAGCAGGGTATTTTGTATTCCTGACGTTGAAATTTATTCTTGCCGGAGTAACCGGTAGCGTCAGTGGAATGAAAAACATCATTACATCGCTTGACAATCGTGTTAAGACAATGAACCATGACGTTATTCGTATTGATGCTGTGGTCTCTAATGCACTCGGACTCAAGCCAGACGTAGACAGAATCTCACGTTCTGACGGTAAAGATGATGCGAGGAAAGACTAATGGGACCAAACATAGCTAAATTAATCAGTGAGTATGGGTTTCCCATCGTTGCTGCTTTCGGCATGGGATATTTTGTATATTATGTATGGAAGTGGGCAACTACCGAAGTTAAGCCTGTGTTGAGTGAGGCGAACAACACACTCGTCGCCTTGATTGATCGTATCAGAATGTTAGACAATGATTTGATTCGTTTAACTCAGAAAGTAAGCACTGTACTACATCTGCGTGGTAAATCCATTGAACGTGAACGTATAGAAGCTGAAAAGATAATCAATGCAGTAATAGAACAGGATAAAAAGGTATAAGGCTATGCTGAAAAGAGTTTCAGTATTATTGCTACTTGTATGCAGCCCTGTGCAAGCAACCGAGATAGTATATCAATTTAAAAATCCATCGTTCTCTGGCAATAACGCCGGAGCGCAATGGCTAACGATTGAAAACCAAGAGACTCTACGCAAGAAAGCCATACAGGATAAGATAGAAGCTGAACTCAAAGCAAAAGCTCTTGAAGAAAAGAACTCTATTCTAAATCGCTTTTTGAACAATCTACAATCTCGTATATACTCACAGTTGGCTCAGCAGTTAACTAACAATCTATTCGGACAAACAGCCGGAGACTCTGGGGAATTTACTCTTGAGGGTAATGTGATTAAGTATGAGAAAACTGACACTGAGATTAAACTAATAATCATTGATGACAACGGCAATCAAACAGAAATCATAGTTCCTACTAGCGGATTTAAATGGTAATGAATTGGAAACTTCTTGTATTACCACTATTATTAAGTGGTTGTGTGGCGTCTGGACCTGCTGGTCTTCAATTAAAAGAAGATCCAGTGAGGATTAATACACAGATAAAAGAGTTATATAATCTTCCTGCTCCAGTACAACAAGCTGTTGTAGCAGTATATGATTTTCCTGATATGACAGGACAACGCAAAGATAAAGATGGTATAGCAAGTATATCAACCGCTGTTACACAAGGAGGAACTACTCTGTTGATAGCTGCACTTAAAGATGCAGGCGGCGGCACATGGTTTAGAGTAGTAGAGCGTAATCGTGTAGATGATCTTGCAAAAGAGCGTCAGATTGTTCGTACAACTCGTGAAGAATACGTTGGTGAAGGTGCAAATAAACTACAACCAATGTTATTTGCTGGTCTTATTGTCCAGGGTGGCATCATCGGTTATGATACTAATATACAGACCGGTGGAATAGGGGCAAGATATCTCGGTATAGGCGGGACAACTAGTTATAGAAAAGATCAAGTAGTAGTAGCATTAAGAGCGGTAAATACTAATACCGGAGAAATAATTCTGAACGTGCAAGTTTCAAAAACTGTGTTATCTGTAGGAAGAGACCTCTCTCTTTTCAAATTCGTAGATGTTGGTACGAAACTAGTTGAAGCAGAAGCTGGCATGTCAGAGAATGAAGCAAATACAATGGCAGTTAAGATGGCCACAGAAGAAGCAGTTTTACAGTTGATCAAGCAAGGTGTCGAGAAAGGGTACTTTACATATAAGGAAACAAAACAATGAATTTTAAATCAGTGGTATTCGTTATGGCTATGATGACTAGTTCGTTGGCGTTAGCACAATCAGTGCAGCCGCAATCAACAACTAATTCAATCTATATTGAACAGGTAGGGGATGACAGTAATATTACTATTGTTCAAAAAGGACAGAACAATAGAATCGGATCCGAACAAAATAGACTAATACTTAACGGTAACGGACAGATACTTAATACAACACAAGAAGGTAACAATAACCTTATTCAGGGTGCTATTGTTCAGGCAGATAATTTTTCATCTGATACTACGGTTACTGGTGATAGCAACACTATAACCTATGATCGCGGTGATGCTGCCAGTGTATCTGGATCGTCTGAAACAGTAGTAGTTACCGGTAGTACAAATAATCTTACATTCAATCAAGGCACTGCGGCATCAGCTACTGGTGCTACTCAAACTATTGAGATAATCGGTGATACAAACACACTTGTATCTACTATAAACGCAGATGACGTAGTGAACACTAAGACAATAGCAGGTGATGGAAACAATATTAATACATTCCAAAATGGAACAGCCGGAAAAAACATTGAAATGATTCTTACCGGTAATACTAATACGGTAGAAATAAAGCAGACGAGTACAAATAATGTCGATACACTTAAGATCGATAGCACGAGCAGCGGCAGTACTATTACTATTAATCAGTGCAACGCCGGAGGCCCATGCTAATATAGGTAAGGTTACGCAAAATCGAGGCGTAAGCGAGGTCGTACGGAAAGTCACAAAGCTGCCTGTACGACCTCAATTACCTATAGATAAAATGGACAAGGTGCAGACTGGTAATGGTAGAGTTGAAGTAACTTTCGTAGATGACTCCACTGTCAAAGTTACTGAACACTCTAAACTCGTGATTGACGATTTCGTATACAGTGGCAAGCCATCCACTTCAAGAATGGCTCTCAAGTTTGCATCCGGAACTGTTAGATTTGCGACAGGACAGTCCGGTAAGATGAACAAAGGTAACATCAATCTTAGAACACCCACAGCAACTATAGCTGTTAGAGGTACAGACTTTGCAGCAACAGTAGATGATTTCGGAAAGAGTCTCATAATGTTGCTTCCAGAACCAGACGGCTCAGTCGGAGAAATCACAGTATCAAATGCTGCTGGTGTGGTCATTCTTAATAAAGCATTTCAAGCTACTATAGTTTCTACCGCAGATAGTAGCCCATCTAAGCCTGTTATTCTAAATCTAACCCTTGATCAGATTGACAATATGTTAATTGTATCTCCTGCGGAAGAAGTTAAGTCAGAAGAAATGGCTGAAGCTAAAGCTAACATATTAGATTTGTCAGAACTTGATATCGATTACCTCGCAAAAGATGATCTACAGGAAAATCAGCTAGCCAGTTCAGAACTTGACATCAATACGATTAACTCAGACTTCTTAGCGGAAGATTTTCTTGATTCCGCTGATGGGAATGACTGTGTGACAAAAGACAATACGAAACTTTGCGGAACTACATTTGGTCTTAATAATACTACACAGATTACTACTATCATGTCAGGGGACTATTTACGACTTGCCAGAACACTCAGTACAACAGTTGACATTGTTGTGAAGAAGGATTCAAATAAAACACTATTCATTGACAGTAATGGAAAATCATTTCTAATTGAAATAAACGAACCGGCCGGAGGAACTATCATCAATGTTAAACAAAGCGAGTAAAATTTTATTATCACCGTGGTTAGCTGTAGCTACAGTAGTGCTATTGCTATCAATAAAGTTGATGAATCCGTTCCTAGTTGATAGTATGAAGTTAAAGTACTATGACTATTTGATGTTGGGTGAGTCGGTTAAGTCAGAGCAAATTGTAGTTGCAAATATCGGGGAGAAGGCAATTGAAAAATATGGACAGTATCCGTTTCCAAGGGAAACATATAGCAAAATTATTAGGGATCTTTATGGGGCAAACGCTGGTATCGTTGGCATTACTATACTTATGTCTGAGCCTGATCGGATGGGGACTGACAGAGTACTATCAGATACCTTAAAACAATATCCAGTTGTACTAAGTCAGACTCTATCTGACACTTGTACTAGGAATAACGTTCAGACTCGTCGTACAGGCGTTGCTGTAATTGGAGACGGGCAACCGACTGAGTTTCTCCCGAATTATCCGTGTGTTCTTGATAATATTTCAATGCTTCAAGAAGGTGCTGCAGGCGTCGGTATAACAACTTCGCTTCCAGAGACTGACGGGGTAGTGCGTCGAATCCCTCTAATAGGGACTTCAAAGAACGAATACTATCCTGCATTTGCTCTTGAAGTGTTGCGTGTTGCTGCGGGTGATCCGTCGTATCAAGCGAAAATAAGTCTAACTGGGGTTGAAGCATTGCGTGTTCCTCAATTCGGAAAAATAGATACCGATGAATACGGTAGAGTATTTATCAACCCAAATTATAAGTTTCAGTCATTTGAGGTTGGTGAGAAGGTTCCTGATCTAACTGGGAAAATTGTAATTCTTGGTGTAACCGCCAGTGGTCTAAGTAACCCTGTAGCGACTCCCTCAGGTGCCCAGTATCCCCATCAGTTGCAAGCGAGTGTTCTTCAAACTCTGCTAAACGGTGATGCAGTGTCGATTCCGAACTGGGTAGGTCTTGTTGATCTTTTAGCATTTGTTGTTCTTTCCCTTGCTGTCATCGGTCTGTCTAACGTGCGTTACTCTATCGTATGGATCGGTTTATTGATCGCGGGATATATGTATGCACCTATATATTTGTTCAGTCATAGCAAGATATTATTTGATATTTCATTCAACATTCTTGCTGCACTTCTTATTTATATGCATGTATATAGTGTTAAGTTTATCAGTGAATATCTACAAAAGCAACAAATTAAAAAGCAGTTTGGCACTTATTTAAGCCCAGACCTTGTTGCAAAACTTCAGAGAAACCCAGAACTATTGTCTCTAGGCGGTGACGAAGTAGAACTTAGTATCATGTTCACTGATGTTCGTGGATTCACTTCTATCTCAGAACACTACGGTAAAGATGTTCAGGGCTTGACAAAGATCATGAACCGTTATATGACAACTATGACGAAAGCAATTCTAGAGAACAACGGAACGCTAGATAAATATATCGGCGATGCTCAGATGGCGTTCTGGAATGCACCAGTCAACAACGATCAACACGCCAAAGATGCAGTTAAGACTGCGTTTGAAATGATGAAGGCATTGGAAAAATTCAATGAAGAAATTAAAGAAGAAGGTGTACCAGCTTTTGGAATGGGTCTCGGTATTAATACTGATACTGTTGTTGTCGGTAATATGGGTAGTGATCAGCGTTTCGACTATACTTGTTTGGGGGACGGCGTTAACCTTGCATCTCGTCTCGAGGGCCAAAGCAAACCTTATGGCGTTAAAATTATCATTGGACCCAAGACTGCTAGCGCGGTTTTGGACACGTACCAAGTAGTAGAATTAGACTTGATAGCAGTTAAGGGCAAGACCGAGCCTGCTAGAATATACACAGTTTTACCATTTAGTGACGCATCGGCTGAACAACAGCATAACAAGTTCTTAGAGTTATATCGTAAGGGTAACTGGGATGTGGCTGAAAGATTTGCTAATGACTTGAAAACATGTTGGAACAATGAGCTAAATAAGTATTATGATGCGATGTTAGAACGCATCCAGGAATACAAGAACACTCCCCCAGCAAATTGGGATGGAGTATTTAGGGCAACATCAAAATGAATATGCCCGTTAAAAAAATTCACACACATTTACAGAGTTAAATATTATTAGCTGCATATCAAAAATGTGCAGTACTTTTAACCTAAAAGGAAACATAAAAGTATGAAGAAGTTAATTGTAATCGCAGCACTCGCAATGGCTGCTGTAACTACCCCAGCAATGGCTGACACTATCACAGGCGAAGTGAAGTTCAATGATGTCCGTTCAGGTCGTCCAGACGCTACATCATATAAGCTTGAGTACATGGCCGATGTAACTACTAATGTAGTAGCTGGTGCTGAAGTCCAGGTGAGTCAGCCAGAAGATGGCGGCTCTGCTAAGACTAGAGTATCAGTGAAGGCAGGCTACGTCCTTCCGGAAGTTCTCGGAATCCACACTGTTGCATACGGTGAGATTGGTGAAGCTTTTGCTGACAAGGTAACTACTAGAGTCGGTAACCGCAATGTCGTAACTGGCGGAAACTATACACTTTGGGGCGCTGGTGTAAAGGCTAGCCGTCATGTATATGGTCCAGTCTCGGTTGTAGCTGGTTATCGTCACCGCGAGGGTTTCGAGAATGCATCTGGTGTAAAAACTGATCGTCTCAATGCAGGTCTTTCGTATGCATTTCGTGAAAATACTTCGGTAACTGCAAACTATTACCGCACTCGTGGTACTGCAAACATCGATGCTATCGGCATTGCGATTGCACAGAAGTTTTAATTTAAACTAACTGTGGACTATATAACGGCGGGAAGAAATTCTCGCCGTTATTTTTTGGGCATTAAATACATACATGAAAATTGGTCTTAGTCAGAAGATATTGAACCACAATGGTAGACCTCATGATGCCATCGACCATGGTTGGTATTCGATCCTTACTGGACATAGCCTTTACTTTCTACCCAACACAAATAATCAACAGTTCGACCTTGTAGCTGATAACATAGACTCGCTGATACTTACCGGTGGCGATTCTTCTGAATTGAGACAGAGCGTAGAGCTAAGTTTAGCAAACAAGATGATGGAACGCGGCAAGCCTGTAGTAGGAATTGCTCAGGGAGCATTAGCAATAGCTGACATATTGGGTGCTACTCTAGAGCCAATAAAGAAACACGTAACAGTAAACTATCCTATAATCTATCACGGCGAAGTGTTAGAAGTAACAGGAGATCATGCTACCGGTATTCTAAAGAACGAAGCAGGTGTTGAGATACTGTGTACTGATCATAATGGGTACACCGAAGCATTCATAAAAGATAATGTTGCCGGTGTGTTGTGGAATCCAGAACGGATGATTAAACCTTGGATTCCCCCCGAGATCGCATTGTTACTCAGAATCTAATTTCTCATACACAAAGTATAAACGACCGTTCGAATCCTTCTTGAATTCTAGTAATTTCAAGCTATACTTCTCAGCAAATTCATTAACGACAGCAAAAGACCAAGGGAAGATTTCTACATAGGGTCCGTTCTTGTGAGGAATACCTGGATTAGCTCTCAAATAGAATCTTCCTCCCTTTTTCAATAGGTCAACGCAATGACTAAAACGTGCTTCAATCTCATCTTTGCTGTTAAAGTTGATTGATCCTAAAGCAATAATAACATCATGTGATTCGGACTTGACTTGATACTCTAGGATATCAACTTGATAATCTGCTAAGTTATTGTAGGGGTCAATACCCACAATGTTCTGAATTCTACCCTTAAATGGATGGTAGCCGCAACCTACGTCAAGAACTGATTGCGGTAATAGCTTGTTGACTTCCTCCACTAACTGCCAACCGGTATAAGTAAATTCGTCAGTGCGCGGCCTCCAAATCTCTCCGAAGAAGCGTTTGATATAGCGTTCGCTCAGTTGATCAGTGATCCCACTAAGTGACCCTACAAAGTCAGAATTCAAGTTTAACTCATTCTCAATAGCATCCTTGAACTTGCGATACCGTGCAGGTGTCCAAGGTAATTCATCTACTATAGTGTCCTTATCAAACACTAGTTTAGAGAATTTAGGAAGCTTAAATGCTTCTTCCAAATTTTCCTTCAACAGTCCAAAAATTATGTTGTTCATCCAAATTTCCCGTAAGTAATGATAAATATTCTCATGATGAGAAAATTATTAAATACTTATCATAGAAACGTACTCACTAAAGGAAAACGCAAATGACTACATCAAAAGATTTCGTAGCTAAGATCGTAGCTGATAACAAGGCACTCTTTGAAGCATCAAAGATGAACGTTAAGGCTTATTTCGAAAGCAATCCCTCTAAGGAAGCTCTCGTAGATCACTTCATCGGCCGCATGGTCAATGAGCGCATGAATATGGTTGAAATTGCTAATCAGGTAGCAAATCTTCCAGCTAACACTGACCCTGTTGAGCTTCAGCTTCTCTCAAAGCAAGCTTATGACGAAGCAGTACACTTCCGTATGGTTAAGGAAGTGATCGAACATATCACTGGTTCAGAACTTGACGTAGAAGCCGCAATCGCTGCTGAAGCTGCAACGCCAACTGCAAAGGGCGCTGGCCTTCTTGCTAAGTACGAAGCCGAAGCTGACGAAGCTGCTCTTGCTGCATATCAGCTTGTAGCTGAAGGCCGTGCAGAAGCAGTTTGGGATCAGATGGCAGATTGCATCGAAGACGAATTCATTTCTTCACGTTATGCAAAGATCGCTAAGGACGAGGGTTTCCATAGCAAGATCGGTGCTCGTAAGTTAGAAGAACTCGCAACCGACGAAGCAACACAGACTCGTATTGCAACTCTAGTAGAAGCAATGCGTAAGGACTTGTTTGATATTTCGTGCAAGAACACTACTGAAGTTCCTGCTGCTAAGGCTCTTGTAAACGAAGCATACGGCTGGTAAAGAAAGACTGGGGACGGACAAACAATACCCTCACTTGAAACGGGGGTCCCGTCCCCAACTTACATAATGGCAGAAAAACAACTTCTTATTCTCACCGGACCACAAGGAGCTGGAAATCATCTCTGGTCTAAAATCTTTTCACTTCATCCCGAAGTGTATGGCTGGAAATCGCTTTTAGAAAACTATTGGGAAGCGCATCGCTTCTCCGAACCCTTTGCACAACATTGGAAAAATCATGACCTACTCAAAACTTTCGATTGGTCTCAAAGAGACTTATATTTTACTTCTATCAGTTGCCCCCTGGGCATACATGGATCTGAGATTAATCCCATTTGGAATCCTGATATACGTGGCTTTGCTGATACTGTGCGTTCCTTCGGTATTGATGTTACTTTTGTCGTTTGCGGACGAGACCAAACGATCCTCCGAAATCAGCAAACTAGAATCAGAACTGGAACGACGATACAGTATCTCTTATCACAACTAAGTGACATAGATGATCCAGTGTTCTTATCATATGAATTATTGTATCTTTATAAGCAAGACTATCTCAAGAGTTTAAAACTCAACATTCCCGTTGCTTGGGATGACCCTCGTATTGATGAAATACTAGCAGAGGATCCTAATGAGAAATACATTCAATATATAGAGTACAATGAACTTGATAATGGTAACAAGTTCGGTACTACATTCACAGAGAAACCGCAGTGAATATAAATTTCAATACTGACAATTTAGTGATATCATCGTACCCTCGTTTTGCCGGGGGCAAGTTTCTAGTAAATTGTTTGGGTCTAAGTGATGATGCAGTATTCCAAGATGCAATTCTAGCAGACAAACAACTTGAAGGGACCTTCAATAATTCAGATAAGATTGATTATATAATGAATGCTTTGGATAACCATCGCTACGACACTTCTAAACTATGGAATGACTTGAAGTTGGGGTGTGTTCAACTATTCAGCTCCACTGAAATTGATTATTCACCTTACAAAAAAGTGAACCTAGAATGGGAAAAGCCCTACATCGCAGCAGCAAAGATTGTAACTGTGAGAGGAGTAACTTTAAAGCTAAACGATACTGTTGATCGTTTATCACATAACCGTTATAAGTTTTTCATAGGTTCACATGTTATAAACAATCTAACTAATATGCTAACTGTATGGAGCAATGCTAAAATAATAGCGTTTAAGAATACTACTAATTTTAGAAGACTACGAGCAGGGACCTTTTATTCAGAAAATGAAAAGTTAGATAGCATTACCTTATGGGATAATGAATTGTCAGAATTTCTAAGTGATAAAGAATTAGATGTATATTGGTTCGACAATAACCTTTACTTTAGTGAAGAAAGAACTATCAACGAGATTAGCAAACTATACACCTGGTTAAACTTGTCTGGGTTTGACGAAGCTGCTATCTCTACTTACTACAGAAGATGGATTAAAACATGTCTACCGATCGACCTGATAAAACTAAGAAACTCCTAATCATAACGGGTCCGCAGGGATCAGGTAACCATCTATTCAGTAGATTGTTTAGCCTTCATAAAGATGTGGGTGGTTGGAAAGAACTGCAAGATGAGTACTGGATACCGAGCGACCAAGAAACGTTTGCAAAGTATTGGGTACATCCTGAACAACTGTCCGACTTTGACTTCTCAGCGTATCAGCATTGGGTAGCAAACGTATCTGTTCCTTTCGTCTATGATGGGGTAAGGCAAGTTCCTAAAATTCTAGAGTTTGCCGAACAAGCCAAGGAACTTGGCTTTGAAGTTTCTATAGGTATAATCGTCCGAGATCAAAACATCAATAAGCTACAGCAACAGCGTGTGAGGAAAGAAATAACAATTAACACTGCTCTACAATACTACGAAAGATTACTAGATAGTGACTTTCCTGTTCACTTTGTGGATCATGAGGCATTCTTTTTGCACAAAGAGCATTACTTGAAATGGCTTAGTAAGATTCTAAACTTCCCCATTGATTACGAGAATGAAGTATTAATGAGATTTATTAATAGTAATGAGGATGCTAATTCTAAATATGTAAAGTATGTTGATGAGTATTGGTTAGATGAGCGTGTTTGGAATGGACTCAAACCTAAAAAGGAAAGAGGATTAGAATGAAAATAGTACTAAGCCAACGCTTGATGTATCATAACGGCATTGCGTATGATTGCATTGAGCATGGATGGTATACCTTTCTACAAGCACATGAACTATTCTTCTTACCAAATGCTTTAAACATACCATTTGATATTTTAGCAGACAACACTGATTTGTTCATTATTACTGGTGGAGACGATAGCACACTGAGAAGAACTGTAGAAATCAAACTCGCTACTCACATGATGCAACGAAACAAGCCTGTCTTAGGGGTGTGTCATGGTGCATTTCTTCTTACTGATTTGTTAGGTGGAATATTAGAACCCGTAGAGGGACATAGAAACGTAGAACATAGTCTTATATACAATAACAGCATGGTTAAGGTAAACAGTCATCATGACTTGGCAATCACAAGATTGCACGGGTCTGCAACTCCTCTTTGTTTTGATGAGCAGGGCAACATAGAAGCATTCATTGACGGCAAGCTAGCTGGTATAGTATGGCATCCTGAACGAATGAGTGATCCTTGGTTGCCAAATGAAATACTAAACTTATTAGGATAGAACATGAGAAAATATATATTCGTAGCAGGAGCTCCTGGCTCAAAGTGGAGCAGCGTAGTGAAGAATATCTACTTTAGTCCTTCAGTAGATCAGACTGACTATAGTGAAGAAAGAACATATCGACATGATGCATCAGGTTCGGTTGAGTTAATGCACTTAGGTGCATACTTTGATCCTGGAATGGAGTTTGGTAAATTCTTTGATGACTTAGGGTCGTTTAGCAAAGAAGATTGTGAGAGAGAATTCGATAAGCCATTCAACGGTGAGGGTGTGCGTATCATCAAGAGCCACGTTTTTGCTCATCATATTGACTTTATCAAAGAAAATTGGCCTGAATGCCCTATCGTGTTAGTGCATCGTCCAGATGATGCTTGCTTAGGATGGTGGGTACGGTGTGGTCATTTCAATATCACATATCCCACGTATAATCAATACTATAAAGATTTACGTATAATGTCATACAAGATCAATGAACAAAACAAAGACATTCGTGCTGCTTGGGACAAATACAAAGTGCGAGAACTTGAGACTAACATCGATCTAGCTGCTCATTTGACTATCGAAACACCTCCTGAAAGATATTGGCAAAATTATAAAAGTGCTGACATACAAGTAGGAGTGATATGAAAAGTAGCTGGAACGATACTGTAGCGAACAGTACGTATCATTTTGATCCAAAGAAAACAGACTTCTCTTGGGATGTTCTCAAACATCACGGTAGGATAGATAATACTTGGGAAAATGATCTTGCTGCTATCATTGAAAACAGTAGACCGGCTACTTGGGAAACTCGTGGATATAAGGGTGAAGGAATACCGGGCCCAAGAGAAGACTTGATAGCCGAAGAGTATGACATTGAACGGACAGGGGCTGATCCAAAGATGATTATCACGCATCTGAACTGGGACATACCCGAAAGTCTACACAAGATTACTGAGCAGTTTGGTTTGGATGATTGTATGGAACGTATCCATGTTCAATGGCCTGGACAGGTATGGACCCGACATATCGACAAGCTACAAAAGTGGAATCCAGAAGATCCTAGTAAAGTTATGCGAATCCTTGTCCAACTCACTGATTGGCAACCCGGACAATTTTGGGAGTACGGCAACTATAATATGAAATACTGGTCAGCGGGCGATGTGACTTCTTTTGATTGGGCCAATATCCCGCACTGTACTGCTAATGCCGGACATCATCCTAGAGTCACATTTCAGATTACTGGAATTAAAACTAGTAAGACTTCTGAGTTTCTAAAAAAGTTAAGATAAATACTTGAATGAGAGCAACCGAACTACTTGCCGAATCAGCCGTTATGGAATTAGCCAAAGAACTACCCAGTTTGGCTAAGCATGACTACAACTCCATTGACAAGTTGATGCGTAAGATTGCCAAGAAGAATCATATTACTGGTAAGGCTCTACACGATCTTTTTCTTAGAAAGTATAAGAAGACTCCCGATAGTTGGATCAAGGATGTTAAGGAAGAAGAGGTTGACAGCAGCGAATTAGATATTAAGGCTGAAGTCGAGAAGTTTGCTGAATGGGCAATGCGCCGTGTTCATCTAGAAAACCCAATTAAGATTGATCTAAGCTACGATACTAAGGAAGCACAAGACAATCATCACACTGGTCGTCACACTATGGGTGATCCAACTATTTGGGTCTACGCAGCAAATCGTAATCTAGTAGATATCCTTCGCACCGTCTTCCACGAAATCGTACATTGCCGTCAGGGCGAATTGGGTATGATTCAGCCTGGGGATTCTTATCCCGGATCGCCTATAGAAGCGATGGCTGACATGTTAGCTGGTAAATATATGAAGATTTACGGCGAAAAGAATCATCACATCTATCAATAAGGTAACCAATATAGTTGAATTCTCTACGTAGTCTGTTATACTAACTAGACTATAAGGAGAATCCATGACAACTCGTACTTTTAATAATGAAGCTAAGGTAAAGCTGACCCAACTCGTAAATGAGGGTATGGCTGTAATGCAAGAGATTGAAACCCTTAACGAAGGTCTCAGTGACACGATTAAGGCAATCGCTGAGGAACTTGAAGTTAAGCCTAGCGTATTGAAGAAGGCAATTCGTGTTGCCCATAAGTCTCGTCTTGCAGAGACTAATCAGGAAAACGAAGAACTTAATACTATTTTGGAGACAGTCGGTAAGACTAGCTGATGTCGTACATTGACGCAATCTTAGAACAGAGCGCGGATAGAGTCTACGTAGTAGAGCGTACTCCCGAGGGTAAGCGGGCTTATAAGGAATATAGTACCAACTATGTTCTTTATTACGCTGATCCAAAGGGGAAACAACGTTCTATCTACGGAGACCCTGTAACTCGTTTCTCTACACGTAAACGTGCAGAATTCGAGAAGGAGCGCAGAATTCACTCTAACAAGCAATTGTTCGAGAGTGACGTTAATGTGGTCTTTAGGTGTCTTTCTGAAAACTACCTAAACGTAGAACCTCCGAACCTTCATACTTGCTTCTTCGACATTGAAGTGGACTTTGACCCAGAGCGTGGTTTCAGTCCCACAGATGATCCGTTCAATCCAGTGACTGCAATCACGTTGTACCTTGATTGGCTGGATCAACTGATCACTCTTGCAATTCCTCCGAGACACATGACGGATGAGACTGCACAAGAGTTGGTCAAAGACTTCCCGAACACGTTCTTGTTCCGAAGCGAAATCGAAATGTTCGATACGTTTTTTGATCTTATCGAGGATGCAGATGTTGTTACTGGTTGGAACTCGGAAGGGTATGACGTTCCCTACATGGTGAATCGTGTTACTCGTGTGATGAGTAAGAATGATACTCGCAGGTTCTGTCTGATGGGACAGCTTCCGAAGACTCGTACATATGAGCGTTTCGGTAAGGAAGAACAGACATATGACTTCGTTGGTCGTATTCATCTTGACTATCTACAACTCTACAAGAAGTATAACTACGAATCTCGTCACAGTTATTCACTTGACGCAATCGGTGAGTATGAATTAGGTGAGCGAAAGACTCAATACGAAGGGTCGCTGGATCAGCTATACAACAAGGACTTTAGAAAGTTCATTGAGTATAACCGTCAGGATACTATGCTCGTGTTCAAGATTCATAACAAGCTAAAGTTTCTTGACCTTGCAAATGCACTAGCACATGAGAACACTGTACTGCTTCCGACTGTTATGGGATCAGTGGCAATGATTGAAATGGCAGTCATGAACGAAGCACATGCTCGTGGATTCATCGTTCCAGACAAGAAGCGTAAAGAATCTTACGGCGAAGTCTCACAGGCTGCGGGTGCTTATGTTGCTACTCCACACAAGGGCATTCACGAATGGGTAGGAGCAGTTGACATTAACTCTCTGTATCCTTCTGCTATTCGTGCGTTGAACATGGCCCCCGAAACTATTGTAGGTCAGATTAGGCAAACGCTCACTGATCAATATATGACCGAGAAAAGCCTCTCACTAGCTAAAGACAAGCGTAAGAAGAAGAACGGTGATGATGCAGAAGCAGTCACTGGTGCTGTTCTTTGGGAAGGGTTGTTTGGTTCACTAGAGTATACTGCTGTGATGAACCAAGAGCGTGGAACTACGCTCACGATTGATTATGCTGATGGTCGTAGCGAAGAAAAATCTGCTGCTGAAATCTGGAAGATGATCTTTGATAGTCATCGTCCTTGGATCCTTTCAGCTAATGGAACCATCTTCACTTACGAGAAAGAAGGAATCATTCCAGGGCTTCTGTCTCGCTGGTACTCAGAACGTAAAGAAACTCAAAAGCTAGCCAGAGAAGCATATGGAACAGATATGTTTGAATATTACGATAAGCGTCAGCTTGTTCGTAAGATTCTGCTAAACTCTGCATACGGCGCACTTTTGAACGAACACTGCCGATTCTACGATAAGCGTATCGGTCAGTCCGTTACATTGTCTGGTCGTCAGATTGTCAAGCATATGATGAGTCAAATCAATGAAATCGTTGAAGGTACTTATCAGCATGATGGCAAAGCTATCGTTTATGGAGATACTGACTCTTGCTACTTCACTGCGTATCCTGCACTCAAGTCTCAAATTGAAAAGGGAGAGCTAGAGTGGAGCAAGGAACTATGCATTGAGTTGTATGACAACATCGCTGACCAAGCTAACGATAGCTTCCCTGCGTTCATGGAGAAGGCTTTTCACGCCCCTCGTAAGAACGGTGAAATCATCAAAGCTGGTCGTGAGTTGATCGGTGATCGTGCTATCTTTATCACTAAGAAGCGTTATGCTATCAACATCTTTGATAAGGAAGGCAAGCGTCAAGACAATGATGGTAAGCTTGGTTCTGTCAAGGCAATGGGTCTTGATCTAAAACGTGCAGACACTCCGAAGTATGTTCAAGAGTTCTTGATGCAAGTGCTTTGCATGGTCATTCAAGAAGGTAAGAACCGCGATGATGTCGTTGACAAGATTCGTGAGTTCAAGACTTGGCTCTCTACGCAAGATAGTTGGACTAAGGGAAATCCGAAGTCTGTCAACAATCTGACCAATCACACTATCAAGTTTGAGAAGACTGGCAAGTGTGCAGTTGGTCATGCTAAAGCTGCTATCAACTATAACTATCTTCGCAGAATGAACGGAGATCAGTATAGTCAGAAGATCGTTGACGGAATGAAGGTTATCGTATGTTCGCTCAAAGATAATATGTTCGGCTTTACTTCTGTCGCATATCCCACAGACGAACTTCGACTTCCGCAATGGTTCCTTGAACTACCTTTCGATGATCTAGACATGGAACGAAAGCTAGTTGATGAGAAGATCGACAATCTATTGGGTGTTCTAAACTGGAATATCCGCGTGGATACTAATACTAATAGTACTGTAAGTGATCTTTTCAGCTTTGGTTAAACTAAAGATTGACTTTCGTAAAAAAATCCACTATTATACACACTATAACTACCTAAATACTTCTAATAAAGGAAACACACAATGAAAGATTATTTGCTCGACCTAGTTGAACATACACATGCTCTCGGTATCATTGATCTGGTTAAGATCGTAGGAACCGATGAAGAAACAGAATTCGGTGCGTATTCAGACGACCAGACTGTTGTAATCTCTGGTTCGTTTAAGACTCCGATTCCAGAATTTGCAGGCACGTTTGGTATGCCTAATCTATCTAAGTTAAAGACTATCATCGGCTTTGATGAATATGATGCCAATGCTAAGATCAATCTCGTCCGAGAAGATCGTGATGGTGAGAAGGATGTTCCTGTTCGTATTCACTTTGAGACTGCAACCGGCGACTTCGTTAATGACTATCGCTTGATGCTCAAGTACATTGTCGAAGACAAGGTAAAGAACGTTAAGTTCAAGGGCGCTACGTGGGACGTTGAGTTTGAACCCACTGTTGCTGGCATCAGTCGTTTGAAGAAGCAGGCTTCTGCTAATAGTGAAGAACTCACGTTCAATGCTAAGACTGAGAACGGTGATCTTAAGATTTACTTCGGTGATCCTTCTACTCACTCTGGTAACTTCGTCTTCCAGCCGGGAGTTGCTGGCACGTTGTCTCGTGCATGGAATTGGCCTGTCAAGGTCTTTCTTGCAATCATGGATCTTCCCGGCGACAAGAAGATTCGCATGGCAGACGCAGGTGCTGTTGAAATCGTCGTAGACAGTGGTCTTGCAACTTATCGTTATCTCTTGCCCGCACAGGCTAAGTAATGATCAAGACTGTCAATGGATCAGGAAGATATGTGATGGTCAACGGCGGAATGCCATCGACCACATACATGAACACTATGTCAGGCTACATGGGCGTAGGTGATTTACGTTTCAATTCAAACTCACAGAATGTTGAAGTTTATGATGGTCAACTGTGGAGAGAGTTGAATACATCCCACGCTTCGATTGGATTGACTCCAGAAGCAGAGTCGTTACTTGACTGGGCTAGAGAAAAGCGCAATCAAGAAATGCAAATTGAAGCATTATCAAAGTCTAATCCAACTATCGCTGATTTGGTTGAACAGAAAAAGAATCTTGATCACAAAATCAAGATGGTTCGGAATTTGATACAGGATGACGTTACCGCGTGAGTGAACAGTACATTATTTCATTCTTTCCTGGTACTTCAGGAAAACTCATAGCGCAAGTGCTATGGAGGATGATTAATGACTTAGACGAGGAGATATTGTTCACTCCGGAAAACTCTGCCCACGTGTCATATCCTTGGGAGAGTTCATGGAAGCATCCTGCTACTAATGATCCTAATCTTGCTGGACTAGATATGTTTGAGGAGTTGAGTTTTTCCGATCATGGGATACTAGCTACTCAAATGTATCCGGAGTTCGATGTTATTCGGACCCGCCTTCCGAATGTTAAACTGATAATCATATTAGTAGAAGAAGACGATCTACCGGAAATAGCATTCAATCATATTACAAAAAACACTATGGTTTCTAAACACTATCGTGGAAAGTTAGAGGCTAAAGGTTACAACCTGAATGATGATCTTTGGAAACAACTGATAATAGAACGACAGATTGATCTTAAAAGATGGTATAAGTCAAATCAAGATGATAATGATTTATACGGTAACTTTAGCAAGTATTACAAGGTACATGTACCTAAAGATTCTCTTGACAACACACTAATAATGAAGTATAGTGATATCTACAAAGAACAAGGTGATTCATTTGTTGCCCTAGAGCAGTTAAAAGAATTCACTGGTAAAGTAGCTAGCCAGTTAGTGATTAAGAGCTATAGAACATACGTAATGAATCGGAATAAGACATGGAACAAGTAAATCTCTCAGCATCACATGACCCAGATTGGGCGTTGTTTTTGCCAGCAGTCTCGTCTTTCTTCATCGCCGGGCTTGGTAAGCAGCGTGAAGGTGAAAACTATTTTGACCCAGCGAGAATCCCTGCAGCATTCAACGGTGATGTTGAGAAGCTAAATTTCCTCAATGAGAAGGAAGGCTTGTACACTTACAAGTGGGGACTGTATTCTGCTGGTCACGCAAACTTAGATATCACAAAGAATGATAACAACGAATCTATCATTCGTAAGCGTGATCGGCAGAATACTTTCTTACTCGGTGACTCTGGTGGTTTCCAGATTCTCAAGTGTCAGTGGCCTGCTGACTGGAAGGATCCTAACTGTCCCCGTGCAATGAAGAAGCGGACAGAAGTCCTCAAGTGGATGGATGAATACATGGACTATGGCATGTGTCTTGATATTCCATCGCAGTCGTTGACAACGTATCACATCATTGACAAGAAGACCGGAAAGTCTGCTCACGGCATCAGCACGATTGAAGAAGCAATCACTGCTACTCATATTAACAACGAATACTTTGTTGCTAATCGTGACGGTCGTTGCAAGTTTCTAAACGTTCTACAAGGGCGTAATCATAAACAGTCTGATGACTGGTATGAAGAAATGAAGAAGTATTGCGATACTAACGTCTACGGAGACAAGGCATTCAACGGTTGGGCATTCGGTGGTCAAAACAAGATCGATGTTCACTTGATGCTTAAGCGAATCATCAACATCATTCATGACGGCTATCTTGAAGAAGGTAAGCAAGATTTGATTCACTGTCTTGGTACTTCAATCATGGAGTATGCTGTCATCTTTACTGATGTTCAGAAAGCTGTTCGCAAGTATCATAATCCAAAGTTACAGATTACGTTTGACTGTGCATCGCCGTTTTTTGCTGCTGCAAAGGGTCTTGCTTATAATAACAATACGTTTGAACACGACAGTAAGTGGACGTATGCTATGGAGAAGACTGCCGAAGAAAAGAGATATGCAACTGACACACGTAAGTTCAGTGACGGTGTACTAGCTGATGGTATTCACAAGGTGTTTACTGATAGTCCGGTAACGGATATGATGGTGATGAAGGACCTTTGCTATCGTGGTCAGGGTTTCTTAGGTCAACACGGTAAAGAAACTAAGACTAGCTGGGACACTCTCAGCTATACTCTCATTCAGGCACATAACGTGTATCAGCATATGACTGCTGTACAGGAAGCAAATCGTCGCTACGAACAAGGTATCATGCCAAAGATGGTCTTTGATCGGTTCGATGGTCGAACTTTTGGTCAAATTGTTGATGAGATTTTCTCACTTAAGGATAGACAAAAGAGTTTAGATTTGCTAGAATCACATAGTAAGTTCTGGACTCAGATGAAAGCAGGGCAAGGGTTTTCTGGTAAGAAGACAATAAATGCTCAAACGATGTTTAATCAATTGTTCAGTGTTGAAGATACTGAAGAAGAAACAGGATATGATGATGGCTACGAATATTGAAGACATGGCAGCAGCTAGGTTTGCTGCTCAAGCAGAACAACGCAGTAGAGTTAAGGATCAGGCTAAGCGAATGATCTGGGTAACTTTTCAGCGTGAAGGTGTTCACAAGTATCCTGGAGCAGACACTGATCCAGCACTAGCAACGGGCGATGAGTTCGATGTTAGTTTTCTAGGTTTCCCTCACCGACACATCTTTCATTTCAAGGTGGGGATTCAAGTATTTCACAACGACCGAGACATCGAGTTTATTCAGTTCAAGCGTTGGATCGAAAAGAGTTTCAACGACGGGCTTATGCAACTAGACTATCGTTCGTGTGAAATGGTTAGCGATGAGCTATATGACATGATTGCGACTCGTTATCCTAAGCGTGACATTGAGATTACTGTTTCAGAAGACGGTGAGAACGGTGCCACAATCTACTACAACATTTTTAAACCTGTACAATCAATCGCCATCTAAGGAGTTTTTCAATGGCAAATCTTAATAACAAGTCTAACGTTAACCAGATTTTCAACGATTTGGAGCTGTACCGTGATTTCTGTAGGGAATACGGTTATAAGTTCGATGAACGAGACTTGTATAGCGGTCAGAGTTATGTCTGGCGTCAATACCAAAAGTCTCTTGCAGGTAAGCCTGTGAAGGATCAATGGGAAGTTGACCGTATCCGATTCAAGGAACAAGCGGAGCAAAATGCCCAGCGCAAGAGTTTTGCACCGCCCCGCTATAAGACCCAGAGTTTCCGCAAGCGTGTATAACACAGTTGTCATTATCACGGGCGGGTTCGATCCGCTTCATAGTGGTCATTTAAGTTACATTAAAGCCGCCCGTGATCTTGGCGATCTTCTTATTGTAGGAGTAAACAGTGATGAATGGCTGGTCCGTAAAAAGGGCCGGTCATTCATGCCTTCTAGTGAGCGCCGTCACATACTTGCATCTATACAAGGTGTAGACCAAGCAGTGGAATTCAATGACCGCGATGGAACTGGTAAAGCAGTAATCAAATGGGTTAGGCTCACTTATCCCAAAGCTAAGATTATCTTTGCAAACGGCGGTGATCGTACTGCTGATAATATTCCAGAAATGGATATTAAAGATGACAATCTTGAATTTGTGTTCGGTGTAGGTGGCGAAGATAAGGCTAATAGTTCTAGCTGGATTCTTGAAGAATGGAAGTCCCCTAAAACTAACCGAGACTGGGGTTACTATCGTGTACTTCATGAAAATGGATTTCAAGTAAAGCTAAAAGAACTCACCGTTGATTCGGGTAAGAGTTTAAGTATGCAGCGACACTTCAAACGGTCCGAACTTTGGTTCGTTGCAGAAGGAACAGCAACCCTGTGGATTTCGGACACCGAAGAGGTTGCAAATTACAATCAGTTCGAGTATATTAATATAGTACAGGATAGCTGGCACCGGCTATCTAATCAGACAGATCAACCGTTGAAGATCATTGAGATTCAATACGGCGAAGAGTGCATTGAAGAAGACATAGAGAGAAAATAATATGCGTAGATTATACTATATGGGACTTGAAGCGTATAACGCTCGTTATACATTACAACTAACCGACTGGAACAAGAGTGTCTTTGATCGGCGCGGGCTTGATGTTACTTATGTTCCCGGAGAGACTCTTGATGACAGTCAGAAGATTGTAGTCGGTCAAGTTCTTGATGCACATGGTCGCTCTTACTTTGCGATGAGCCAGATGATGAATCTGGTTAAGATGATGCAGCAAGGTGAGGTCACTAATGAAGACGTAATCTACTTCGAAGACATGTTCCAGCCAGGCTTTGAAAGCCTCGGCTACATTATCAACCAAGTTCCCGATAATCTTCGCCCTCGTATCTTTGTTCGCTGCCTTGCTCAAGCAATTGATCCGGATGACTTTGTTCATGTTTGGGGAATGTCTAAGTGGATGAGTGACTATGAGCGCATGGTCAACGAAATCGTTTCTATCTCAGGTGGTGCAGTTCTTGCGACTAACGAAGAAATGGTAATGCACATGAAGGTAGCAGGTTGGACTGCTCCCATCTATAATATCTCCGGTCTTGCTTTTGGTAAGAATGAAGTAATTCAACGTCTTGATGACAAGCTTAGGAACTTCATTGATCGCCGTCTGCGTGTAGTGTTCTCTGCACGTTGGGATCAAGAGAAGCAGCCTGATTTCTATATGGACCTTGTTGAAGCATGGAAAGAACGTTTCCCTAGCAAGGATGTAGAGTTTGTTGTTTGCAGCGGTAGTTCGCTGAAGTCAAACAATGAAAGCTACATGGCTCGTACTCGTAAGATGCAAGATACCGGTAAACTCACTGTCTACGAAAATCTAAGCAAGCAGAAGTATTACGAAATCCTCAATGATAGTCGTGTCGTGTTCAACTGTGCGCTACAAGATTGGGTATCGAATACTGTAAGTGAAGCTGATGCTCTGGGATGTAATGTACTTTATCCTGCTTATCGTAGCTTCCCCGAGACGTTTGCAAATGATTGTGAGCGTATGTATATTCCTTGGTCGATTGACGATGCTGTGAACAAGCTGGATCCGTTGCTTCGTAAGGCACATGTTAACATGGGAAAGATCAGTGATTGGACTGACAAGACGGTTGATCGTATCATTGACATCATTGAAGGTAAGGGTGATAAGTGGTTGCGTATGTCAACTGACTATCGAAAGCATTCTAAGGAAGCAAAGTATTAATATGGAAAAGCTATATGCTGAATATCTGACTATTCATGCTACCAAGCTACAAGAGGGGCATGATGCACTTGAAGTTGCAGGTGTGCTTGTAGCACAGGCACTTAGCATTTATAAAACGGTACTGTCTAAAGAAGACTATGACGGCATCGTAGATACCATCAGTGAGTCCAGAGATCAAATTAAAACCATTCAACCTAGTTATGACGGAGTTACAATTCAGTGAGAATTGAAAACGAGGTACTACTCGATTTTAGTGATGTGTTGATTCGTCCAAAGCGGTCAACTCTTTCTAGTCGCAAGGATGTTGTACTAGAGCGTACCTATAAGTTCAAGCATAGTCGTGTTCAGTGGCGTGGTATTCCTATCATGGCTGCTAACATGGATGGTGTAGGCACTATTGAAATGGCAACTGCACTAGACAAACTTAATTTGTTTACTTGTCTAGTAAAGACCAATGCAACGATTCCTTCTGAATTGTCACCTTATCGCTATGCAGTAAGCACTGGTACTAGTGAAAAAGATTTTGAGCGTTTGCAGTCTATTATGACTGAAAATCCTCAAGTTCAATTCATTTGCGTTGACGTTGCTAATGGATACAGCGAAGCATTCGGTGACTTCATTGAATTAGTTCGCAAGACCTATCCAGATCGTACAATTATTGCAGGTAACGTTGTTACCGCAGACATGACACAGGAGTTAATTTTACGTGGAGCAGACATTGTTAAAGTGGGCATCGGTCCTGGGAGCGTTTGCACAACTCGTATTCAAACTGGCGTTGGCTATCCTCAGCTTAGTGCTATTATGGATTGCGCTGATGCTGCTCACGGGCTTGGGGGACACATTATCGCCGACGGAGGATGCACCTGTCCAGGAGATGTTGCTAAAGCATTCGGTGCCGGTGCGGATTTCGTAATGCTAGGAGGGATGCTTGCCGGACATGATGAAGGCGGTGGAGAAATGTTCACTCGCTGGAAGCAAACCGGATACTACACTGAGGAAGGTGATCCTATTTTACAAGGAGATCGCAAAGTTCAGTTCTACGGCATGAGCAGCGGTACTGCTATGGAGAAGCATCACGGTGGCATTGCAAATTATCGTAGTAGCGAAGGCAGAACCGTAGAGATTCCATACAAGGGCCCAGTAGAAGCTACAATTCTTGATATTCTTGGAGGGATTCGTAGCACCTGTACTTATGTTGGTGCAAATGAACTTAAGCATCTAAGCAAATGCACAACGTTTGTTCGGGTAAACAAACAATTTAATAACGTGTTCGTAGGTAATAAATAATAACGTAACACAACGGTTACGCTACATTTGACAATTATCCGTGTAAGGAAGGAGAATAATAATGTCATACAATAAAACTAAGACCGATCCCGAATTGGGTCAACGAGTTCACGAATATCTCGTGCAAATGGGAGTTGAAACTCCTACTAAGCCAAACAATCTTGATCGTAAAGACAAGATTGAAATTATCGAATCACACTTTGCAAAGATTATGGAAACACTAGGACTTGATCTTAGTGATGACAGTCTTGTGGACACTCCAAAGCGTGTTGCTAAGATGTATACAAACGAAATCTTTTGGGGTCTTGATTACGAAGCATTCCCTAAGTGTACAACTGTTGCAAATAAGATGGGCTATGATGAAATGGTCGTTGAACGCAACGTGAATGTACAGTCCAACTGCGAACATCACTTTGTGATCATTGACGGGCTTGCTACTGTTGCATATGTT